>Ga0081455_10004911_pt1 | contig 14814 bp, 16 predicted proteins | sample TabmetS3T2R1_FD_70207 | JGI IMG/M metagenome (GOLD analysis project Ga0081455, IMG submission 70207) | Tabebuia heterophylla rhizosphere microbial communities from the University of Puerto Rico - S3T2R1 | ecosystem: Host-associated > Plants > Roots > Rhizosphere ... | reverse complement strand
CAACGACCGACGAAGTCGGTGCTCGTCACTTGGATCGCGAAGCCTGTTGCGCAAGGGTCGGCGGTCGTTGGAGTCGTTGCGGGTTTCTGGCACATCACTTGGATCGCTGGAGTAGCGATGGTCGTCGTCGCCTTCGTAGCCATCGGTGTGCAGTCGGCGGGTTACACGCGTTTGGAAAGGGAAACACCCGGATCAAAGCTCGCCACGGTCGAGGCACTGCGGCGGCAACAAGACGCCAAGGCCCGTGAGATTCGCGACTTGGGGATGCGCGCGGATCGCGAGGAGCGTGAGTTCTCTGGCGCGGAGGTGGATCGAGTCGAAGCGCTCAGGGCGGATATCGAGCGCACCAGTCGTGACATCGACGCCCTGCTCCACGGCGGAGACGAGAGCACGCTCACTCAGCGCGACACGTAGCTCCGGACTACCGATCTCGTCTTGGCACTCGGATGGGCGGCGGGCATTATGCGCTCCATGATCCGTGGTCGGGGCATGGTCGTCGGGGTGGCAAGCGTCGCCTTGGTGACCCTGTCGGCGTGCACCAACAACGACGCCGATGCCGGCGACGTGGTCGACGCCATGACCGATGCGAGCCTTCCAGAGGACCAGGCCGAGTGCATGGGGCGAGAGTTCGAGCGCGAGTTCGGCGACGACCAGGATGTGTTCAACGACATCGCCGCCGCCGACGATCCGGATGACTGGCCGTCCGGCGCCCAAGAAGCGATCAATTCGATCATCGAGGAGTGCACCGGGGAACGCGTGGCGGGCGCCGGGCGCCCGGAGTCCGAGGGGCGGGACGGCGAGTCGGAGACCACGACGACGACCGCAACAGGCGAGAGCTAGCCGGCCCGGAAGCCTTCAGCCGAGCCATCGGCACTAGCGACCTTCGCCTGACCCTCGACACGGATCGTAGAGCCCGCCCCATCTGCCGATCCCGAGCGGCCTCGTTCTGTACCGAGACCGGGCCGGCGGGGTTGCGCGGTTGGGCAATCGGTGCGCGCACGGAGTCAGGCGAGTGGCTCGATGGGGACGTCGCAGAGTTCGGATCGGGAATGTGTCCCATTGTCGATCCGGCCTTCCATCGGATGGGTTTGCACGATGGGAACCGGGTACGTCAGACCGTGCGCGAATGCGGCCGACGTAGGGGAAGAAGAAAACTCATGGAGCGCCACGACATCGACGACGAACTCTCCACGCCCGGCGCGCAGCATCTTCTCGCGTCTCCCTCGGCTGCCCATCTCGCCTACACCGGGGGAGACGGAACACCGCGGGTGATTCCGGTCGGATTCTTCTGCACCGGCGTCGAGATCGTGATCTCCTCGGCCACGACCTCGCCGGAGGTCGCGGCGCTGTCGGTTCGTCCGGACGTTGCAGTGACCATCGACGCAGGCGACACCCCCGAGCAGGCGCGCGCCCTTTCGATACGCGGGCGGGCGAGCGTCGAGATCGTCGACGGCGTGGTCGACGAGTACCTCGCTGCCGCCCGGAAATCAATGGACGGCGAAGCGGCGGCCGAGTTCGAGCAGAACGTCCGCGTGATGTACGACCAGATGGCGCGCATCGCGATCACGCCGCGATGGGTGCGCCTACTACGACTTCGGCGCCGGCCGGATGCCGCGATTCCTGCAGGAACTGGCCCAGCGGAACCAGTCCTGAGGCCGGTCGGGGCCGACGCACGACTCCCGATGCGCGCTGGCTCGACGGCTGGTCCTGACACACGATGGCGCGCGTGATCGGCGGCTGACGGAACGACGCCACGCCCCGCGCACCGGCCCTGACCTGCAACTTTGAGGGTTCGGCTGGTGGAGGTGATGGGACTCGAACCCACGACTTCTTCGATGCGACCGAAGCGCTCTTCCAGCTGAGCTACACCCCCGAACGGGACGACTCAGGATAGCGGACACCCCCGGTGCATCATGAGGTTGGCCCGCGGGTCCCGGCTCGACCTCTACCCGCGCCGGGCCTTGACTGCGGCGAGGCCGAGGCGCCAAGGGACCAGGCCACCCCCGGCCTCGCAGACCTGCTCGAGCGCCAGCCCGGCGTCGATGAAGGCCACCAGCAGGCCGGCGAGGGGTACGTGCCGGGCACCGACGCGGCGTCGGATGCCGGGACCGAAGCGCGGCGTGTCGAAGGCCTCGGGCGGCACCCAGCGGGCGTCGCCGTAACCCGCGCTGATGGACAGCCGTTCGTCGCTGACAACGGGACTGTCGATGTGCGGTCCGACGAAACAGGGGTGCGTCCCCACGTAGGCGAAGCGGCCGCCGGGGGCGAGGACCCTGGCAACCTCGCCGACCACGACGCCGAAGTCGTCGACGTCGGTGTGGGCGAACATGGCGGCGGCGTGCCCGATCGAGCCCGATCGAACCGGCAGCCGATGGGCGTCTGCTCGTGCCACGCCGCCCAGCCGCGGGAGCGCCAGGCGGAGCTGGTCGGCCGATATGTCGACGCCGTGGACGTGCCAGCCGGCGGCGGCCAGCGCGCGCCCGCTCAGCCCGCCGCCGCAGCACACGTCGAGCACCCATCCGTCGTCGCTCGGGGGTCCGAGGAGTCGGGCCAGGTCGGCCCCGGGCGAATCGGTTGGGTCGGTGTACGCGGCGAACAGCCGGTCGTAGAACTCGGCGTGGCCGTCGTAGCGCGCCTCGATCGCACCGGTCGCCATCGCCCCATGGTCGCGCCGCTCCCGGACGTGACCACGCCAGAATCGTTCCGTGCTGCGGGTGAACACCACGGTCGTCGCGGTCGTCGCCCCCTCCGCCGACCCCTCCCCGCTCGAGCACGTGCACGCCGCCAACGTCCGCGTCCTTCGGCCCGACGCCGACGCCGCGGCGCTGGATCGAGCGGTCATGGCCTGGGAACTCGCCCGGCGCACGAACACGCCCTACCTGCGCCATCGACCGGGTCCTGCCCGAGCAGCTCGTGGGTCCGGCACGCCGTCGGGCGAGGCCGAGCTTGTCGAGCCGTAGCCATGCCCGTTCCGGCGTTCGGATGTGACGGTTTCCGGCGCGTCCGAACGCCGGTACAGGTCGGGCCGGCGGCGCCCCGTCAGGGGCCAGGCGCCTCGGCCATGTCCTTGCGGGACGGCTTGACAGTCGGCGCGGAGCGCCAGTCGGCGATCCCGTCCTCGGCCAGCCCCACCGGGTACCTGTTCTCGTGGACCTGGGCCCAGTGCGAGTGGTTCAGCTCGTGCAAGGTGAAGCAGGCGTTGAGCGCGTTGTGAAAGCCCATGTTGTCGACCGTCTGGTTGACCGATTCCTTGATGAGGAGCGCGGTCATGGTCGGCAGCTGCGCGATGCGCCGGGCGAACTCCAGGGTGCGCTCGGTCAGCTCGTCCTCGGGGAAGAGCTTGCTGATCATGCCCAGCTGGTGGGCCTCTTGGGCATCGATGGAATCGCCGGTGAGCATGAGCTCCTTGGTCTTGCGGGGCCCGAACTCCCATGGATGCGCGAAGTACTCCACGCCGCACATGCCCAGCCGCGTGCCTACGACATCGGCGAACTTCGCGTTCTCGGCGGCGACGATCAGGTCACACGCCCACATGAGCATGAGCCCAGCGGCGTAGACGGTCCCGTGGACCTGGGCGACGGTGATCTTGCGCAGGTTGCGCCAGCGCCGGGTGTTGTCGAAGTAGTAGTGCCACTCCTGGAGCATCAGCGCCTCGGCACCCTTCCGCCTGCCGCCGTTGATCGCCGCCGTCGGGTGCTGCGTCGGACCGGGGGTCCGCTCGGCTATCGCCTGCTTGGAACCCATGTCGTGACCCGAGGAGAACATCGGTCCCAGCCCACCCAGGATCACGACGCGCACACGGTCGTCGGCCTCGGCCTCCAGGAGGGCGTTGCCGAGATCGACGAGGAGCCCGCGATTCTGCGCGTTCCGGGCATCGGGCCGGTTCAACATGACGCGAGCGATGGTCCCGTCGTCCAGCGTCTCGTAGGTCACGAACTCGTAGTCAGGCATGGATTCCCTTCGTCGTGGCCGGTGAGCTGCGGCGCGACCGGAGACTAGCCTTCCGCTCACGGAGAAGAGCACTCGCGACAGCGGGGTCGAAGAGGGGAGTGCGGTGGAACCGAGCGCCTCGGCAAGCGGCGTGGAGGCGCGCCGGTGACGAGCCCTCCGCTGGTTGCGGGCCCGCACGCTCCGGCCATCGCGACGCCGCCTCGCCCCCCGGGATCCGTTCGCCGCACCACCTCGATCGACACCGTTCGCCCCGACGGCCCGGACGGCGAACTGGTCGTCGACGCCCGGGGCCGTGACCTCCGCACCGGCCCGGATGGCGTCGGCCGGATGGAGGTCCTCGGGGAGGTGGCGCTCGCGCTGCGGCTCGAGCCCGCCACCCACGCTCTGGTTGACATCCGCGCCGACGGGGCAGGCGCCGGCGCCGACAGCCTCCCCGACCTCGGGCCGCTGGTCGGCGCCAGCGTTGGTTCCGGGTTCCGCCGCCTGCTGGATCAGGCCCTGCCGGCCGAGCGGGACCGCGGTTCGCTGCTGTACCTGCTCCTCGACGACCTCGTGGGCGCCGTGCTCGTCTCCGGCTACTCGCTGCTCCACGCTGACGCCCTGCCGCGGCCGGACGGACTGGTCGACGCCATGGCCGCGCGGTTGGGCGATCAGTGCGCCGGATGGGCCCTCGACGGCGGCTTCATCGCCAACCTGCGGGAGACGGGCCGCCTGCCAACGCCTCACGGACCGCCGGCGCCGGAGCTCGCGTCGCTCGACGGCGACCCGCAGGCCTGGCACGCCGTGGCACCGCTCCCGCCCGACTCGACGCGCCGGCGCCGCCGGCTCGACGTGCTGGCGCCCGGGCCCGAGGGTCTGCACGCCATCGACGCACACTTCCGGGACAGCCACGTGGACGGCAACGGCCACGAGACCGTGGTGCACGAGTACGCCGCCGGCGGCTCCGTGGACGCGCCGCGCCGGCTGATCGTCGACCTGTGGGCGCGGGCACTCGTGCTGCCGTGGGTGGAATGCCCGGCCGCCGTCGCCAGCGCCGAGCGGCTGCAGGGCACGAGCTTCGATGACCTGCGGCTGCGCGTCCGCCGCGAGCTCGTCGGCACGGCCAGCTGCACCCACCTGAACGACACCCTGCGCTCGCTCGCCGACCTCGGTGCGCTGCTGCCGAGCCCAGTGAATCCGTGAGCGACCGCATCACACGTCACGCCGCCGTCGCTGCCGCCGACATTTTCGACGGCCTCGCCGGCGACACCGAGACCACCGTCCGCTGATCGACCTCGGAGCAGGGAGCCGCCGTGAAGTTCGCAATCTCGCTCGGAATGCTCAACCCTCGCGTCTGGCCGGACGTGACCCAGGAGGCCGATCGGCTCGGCTACGACTCGGTCTGGCTACCGGAGCACCTGGTCTTCCCGGTCCAGACCGAGGGAAGCCCGTTCCACGGAGCCGACCATCCGCCGGTACCCGCGGACGTGCCTGTGTTCGACGCGTTCACCTACCTGGGCTTCCTGGCCGGCCGCACCGAGCGCATCCGCTTCTCGACCCACGTCTACAACATCGGGCTGCGCCACCCGTTCGTATCTGCGCGTGCCGTGGCCACGCTCGACATCGTGTCGGGCGGCCGGGCCGAGTTCGGCATCGGCGCCAGCTGGTTGCGGGCGGAATGGGATGCCGTGGGCCTCGACTTCGACAGCCGCGGCCGCCGGGTCGACGAAGCCATCGAGGTGTGCCGGAGGCTGTGGACGGAGCCGGTCGTCGAGTACCACGGCGAGTTCTTCGACTTCGGGCCGGTGATGTTCGAGCCCAAGCCCGTGCAGCAGCCCCACCCGCCGCTCATCATCGGCGGTGACGGGCCGGCCGCGCTGCGCCGCGCCGCCACCGTGGGTGACGGCTGGGTCCCCATGAACCACGCGCTGGAACAGATCCCGCCGCAGGTCGCCCGCCTGGCAGATCTGCGGGCTGCCGCCGGACGCAACGGCCGGGTGGAGATCACCTTCGGCGGCACCCCGGCCGACGTCGGCGAGGTCACCCGCTACGCCGACGCCGGTGTCGGGCGGCTCATCGTGCGGCCCTGGCAGCGCTCGAACGATGCCATCGAGGGGCTCCGCCGCTATGCCGGCGAGGTCGTGGACCCGTCGGCGGCCGCCCTCGCCGGGTAGCGCCCAATGGAGCTGCGGCACGAGCTGCGGGACTGGCTGGCCGCGCATGTCACGCCCGAGGTGGTCGAGGCGGGGCGGCGTCCCGTCGCCGAGGAGTCGCTGGACACGCTCAGGGCCTGGAACCGCCTGCTCGCCGACGGTGGCTGGGCGGCCCCGACCTGGCCGGTCGAGCACGGTGGCCGGGCCGCCGACGTCGACGAGCAGGTGGCCTGCTACGAGGAGATGGACGCCGCGCAGGCGCCGGGGCCGATCAATGCGATCGGGGTCGCCAACATCGCCCCCGCCATCATGGCCTTCGGGACCGAGGAGCAGAGGGGGCGGTTCCTGCGTCCGATGCTGCGGGGCGACGAGATCTGGTCGCAGGGGATGTCGGAGCCTGACTCCGGATCGGACCTCGCCTCGTTGAGCACCCGCGCCGAGCCCGATGGTGCCGGGTTCGTCGTCAACGGGCAGAAGACCTGGAACAGCCTTGGCCACCTCGCCGACTGGTGCCAGCTGTACGTCCGGACCGACCCCGCGGCTCCCAAGCACCGTGGCATCAGCTGCCTGCTCGTCGACCTCCGCAGCCCGGGCATCGAGGCTCGGCCCCTGCGCACGATGACCGGCGAGGTCAGCTTCAGCGACCTGTTCTTCAGCGACGTGCGGGTACCGGCCGGTGCCCTGCTGGGCCCCCTCCACCGCGGCTGGGAGGTGGCGATGACCACGCTCAGCCACGAGCGCGCGGGCGTGGCCCGGTTCCACCTTGTGCTCCGCAGCAAGCTCGATGCGCTGCTGGCCGAGCCCACAGCGCGCGGGGCGCTCCGGGATCGCCGCCACCGCCAGCGGGTCGCATGCCTGTGGAGCCAGATCGCCTGCATGCGCTGGACGACCGAGCGGTCGCTGGCCCAGCTCCGACCCGGCCCGAGCGGCCGGGGGAACGGGGAGCGCGTGCCCGACGGCACCGCCGGCAGCCTGGCCAAGCTGGCGTGGTCGCGCGCCGACCAGGCGCTGGCGGAGCTGGCGACGGACCTCCTCGGGCTGGGGTCGCTGTCCGGCGACTGGGCCTACAACCTGGCCTCGTCGCGGTCGACGTCGATCGCCGGCGGCACCAGCGAGATCAACCGCAGCATCGTGGCCGAGCAGGGCCTCGGGCTACCCCGGGGCTGACCCGCAACCTCGAACTGGGTGTAGGTGCGCGGTGATATGCCGTACAGCTACACCCAGTTGGGTCAGGGTCCCCAGTTGGGTCAGGGTCAGCGGGGTGCTTCCAGGTCGGTGGACAGCGCCTTGTGCGCGCCGACGTGCGACCGGTTGGTCGAACGGATGCTGATGTCGTGGCCGGCAGCACGCTCGCGCAGCGCACCCACGGTGGACTCCTCGCGGGGGCTCACGCTGAACGGGTCGAAGCTGAACAGCCGCATCGCGTTCAGGTGCGTGATGCGGTCGATGTCGTGGTCGGAAACGCCGTCGAGCTGCTTGGCGAGGGTCTCCGGCGCGGTCGGCCACGTCGAGTCGGAGTGGGGGTAGTCGCACTCCCAGCACACCCGGTCCATGTTGAGGAACTCGCGGCTGGCCACGCCGAAGTGGTCGTCGATGAAGCACGTGATGATGTGCTCGTTGAACACCTCGCTCGGCCGCCGGTCGCCGAAGTCCTGCCCCGTCCAGCGATGGTGGCGCTCGTAGTTGTAGTCGACCCGCTCGAGGAAGTACGGGATCCAGCCGATTCCACCCTCGGAGAGCGCGATGTTCAAGTCGGGGAACTTGCGCAGCACCTGGGACCACACCAGGTCGGCGGCCGCCTGCACGATGTTCATCGGCGTGAGCGTGATCAGGCAGTCGATGGGGGCGTCGGGGGCGGTGATCACCAGCTGCGACGACGATCCGATGTGCATGCACACGACCACGTTCTCGTCGGAGCACGCCGTCCAGAACGGGTCCCAGTGGTCGGAGTGGATGCTGGGCCAGCCGAGCTTGGACGGGTTCTCCGAGAACGTCACCGCGTGAGCGCCCTTGGCCGCCGTGCGGCGCACCTCGGCGGCACACACCTCGGGGTCCCAGATGGCGGGGAGCACGCAGGGGATGAAGCGCCCGGGGTATGTGCCGCACCAGTCATCGATGTGCCAATCGTTGTAGGCCTGGAGCATGGCCAGGGCGACGTCCTTGTCCTCGGTGCGGGCGAAGAGCTGGCCACAGAACTGGGGGAACGAGGGGAAGCACAGGGATCCCAAGACGCCGTTGGCGTCCATGTCCTTGACGCGCTCGTGGATGTCCCAGCACCCGCGCCTGATCTCGTCGAAGGAGGTCGGCTCCATGCCGTACTCCTCCGGAGGGCGCCCCGACACGGCGTTGAGTGCGACGTTGGCGACCTCCTGGTCCTCGTAGCGCCAGGCGTTGGTGCCGTCCTCCCGGGTGACGAACTGCGGCGCCAGGTCGGCATAGCGCGCCGGAAGCCGCCCCTCGAAGAGATGGGGTGGCTCGACCACGTGGTCGTCCACGCTCACCATGATCATCTCGTCGATGTTCATCGCCACCCCCTGGAGCGCTGCGTGATTTGGGCCGAGAATAGTTTCAGGCCGAGAGCTACGCACTGCGCGTTGGAGAGTTGCCTTTACAGCTTCGAACCGAGCCAGGGGGTTGGTTGGATGTCCGACGTGTCGACTAGTGAGGCGAGCCGCGGGGCGGGGGTCGAGTTCGATCCCTTCTCCGACGTCTTCTTCGACGACCCCTACGACATGTACCGGCGCCTGCGCGACGAGGCGCCCGTGTACCACAGCGAGCGTTACGGCTTCTGGGCGCTGTCGCGCTACGACGACGTCGTCGAGGCCCACAAGGACTGGAAGACGTTCTCCAGCAGCCACGGCGTCGACCTGCACACGCTGTCGACGCCGCCCGAACAAGTCGCCATGTTCCGCAGCATCATCATGATGGACCCGCCAGCGCACGACCGGCTGCGGGCCTTGGTGAGCCGGGTCTTCACCCCCCGGGCCGTGCAGTCGTTCGAGCCGATCGTGCGCGAGGTGATCGAGTCGTACGTCGAGCCACTCGACGGGCGCGACCGCTTCGACGCCGTCACCGAGCTTTCCGGACCGTTCCCGGTGGAGATCATCGCCCGCATCCTCGGCGTCCCCGAGGGTGACCGCCAGCAGATCCGCCACTGGCTGGACCTCCAGCTGCACCGCGAGCCGGGCCGGCTGGGGCCTACCGCCGAGGGTGAGGCGGCGTCGTCGGAGGCCGGGACCTACTTCTACGGGCTGGTGCGGGAGAAGCGGCGCCATCCCGGCGACGACATGATCAGCCGCCTCACGCAGGCCGAGGTCGACCGTGAGGACGGCCAGGGCGTGACGAAGCTGGACGACAAGGAGATCGCCGGCTTCGCCACCCTCCTCGGCGGTGCCGGGGCCGAGACCGTCACCAAGCTGGTCGCCAACGCCTTCGTGCTGTTCGCCCGCCACCCGGACCAGTACCGCAGGCTCATCGACGATCCGGGCTCGATCCCGGCGGCCGTGGAGGAGATCCTGCGGATCTGGCCGCCGTCGCAATACCAGGGCCGCTTCTCGCTGCGGGACGCCGAGTTCCACGGCGTGACCCTGCCGGCCGGCCATCCGGTGCTGTTGATCACCGGCTCGGCCACGCGCGACGAGCGCTTCTTCGACGATCCGGACGCGTTCGACATCGGCCGGCCGCCCAGCCAGTCACTGGGCTTCGGGCTCGGCATACACAGCTGCCTGGGCGCCGCGCTCGCGCGCATGGAGAGCCGCATCGCCATCGAGGAGATGGTCCGGCGCTGGCCGCGCTACGAGATCGACGAGGACGGCCTGCGCCGCGTGCACATGTCCAACGTCGCCGGCTTCTCCAACGTGCCGGTCCGGGTCTCGGCGTCGGCTAGCCCGCAGTGACGTTGGAGAAGTCCACCTGGCCTGTCTGCAGGGCCCCGAAGAAGCCGCCGTCGGCGTAGAGGGCCTCGCCGGTCACGCACGACAGCCGGGGGCTGTTCAGGAACACGAGCGCCCAGGCCTGCTCCTCTGGCGTCGAGTATCGGGCGAGGGGGCCGACGGCGGCATCGATGATCGCCCTGCCGTAGGACTTGTGGAAGAACGGCATCATCGGCGTTTCGGTCGGGCCGGGATTGGTGCAGTTGAGGCGCACCCCTCCGGCCAGGTAGCCGCCCGCCTTCGACGCCACCCACGCATTGACGACCTGCTTCGAGAACGCGTAGGCGCTGGCGCTACCGATCGCGTCAACATGCTCCTCGCACCAGGCCTTGCCGGCGTCGAAGCCGTCGGTGTCGACGAGGCCCATGAGCGTGCCGAGGTGCTGCTGCCAGCCCAGGCCCGCGTTGGAGGCCACGTAGGCGATCGCCGACCCCTCGGGCATCTTGGGCAGCGCCTGCTCGATGAGGTGCCGGGCCCCGACGAAGTTGACCAGCATCACGTCCACGTCGGAGAACGGCGGCCCGGGGAGCCCGGCGCAGTTGAAGAAGGCGTGGACGGGTGTCCTGACCCTGGCGGCGCCCGCCTCGATGGCTGAGCGGTCGCGGAGGTCGACCTCGAGGAAGTCGGCGACGTCGACGGCCATCGGCTTGATGTCGACGGCGATCACCTCGGCACCGAGCTCGGCAAGGATCCTGGCGGTCGCCTCGCCCATCCCGGACGCCGCCCCGGTGACGATCACCTGCCGACCGTCGTAGCCCAAGACGTCCTCCACGCCGTTCCCCCTTCTCTGCCCGAACGCGCGGATCTGGTGGACGCAGGTTATCCCTCCGGACGCTCCGAGTGACACGGGTGTCACATTCCGCCTCGTCCGCCGGGCCTCTTGGTCATAATCAGGGTGTGAGGCAGCACGAGTTCTCGTTCGAGATCGACGCGACCCCCGAGGAGGTGTGGCGGACGCTGCATCCCCCGCTCGCGCCGCGTCCCAACGGTGAGCGCCGGGTGATCGAGCACGGCGACGTCCGCATCGAGATCGTCCACCCGGGCGACGAGAACGGGCTGGGACTGGTGCGCTTCTGCCGCTTCCGCGTGCCCCGCTACCTGCTCAGCGGCGGCGTCGGGCGGTCCTGGGAGGTCATCGCCGAGTCGCGGCCCCCCGAGTTCTCCCGCTACGAGGCCGTCGGCAAGCCGTTGTGGTCACAGGCGACCGGGTGGCACCGCATCGAGGACCTCGGCGGCGGCCGGACGCGGGTCAGCTTCGGCGAGACGTACGAGGCGTTCAATCCGATCGCCCGCCGATTCCTCGAGGCCCGGGTCCACCGCTTCATCTCCAAGGACAACGACGCCATCATCCGTCAGGCGGTGGAACGAGGCGTGGCTTCCGCCCGGGCGCGCGCCGAGTCGTCCTAGCCTGCTCTGGCTACGACCCGGACGTCCCCAAGATCATCGGGAAGTGGTCGATCGAGCGCACGCCGGGCGTGTACGACAGCGTGTGGCCGGGCTTGATCGAGTACTCGGGGAACCGCCGATGCCACTCCCGCAGCGCCACCCGCAGTTCGTGGCGGGCGAGGTGTGAGCCCAGGCACCGATGAATGCCGCCGCCGAAGGCGAGATGGCGGTTGGGGTCGCGGTCGAAGCGCACCTGGTCGCCGTCGCCGAACTCGGCGTCGTCGGTGTTGGCCGATCCGATGAGCACGCTCACGTGCTGGCCGGCCTTGATCGGACAGCCGCCCAGCTCGGTGTCCTCGACCGCCACGCGGGCGACGGTCGTGACCGGCGACTCCCACCGGAGCAGCTCCTCCACGGCGGCCGGGATGATGCTCGGATCCTCGGCGAGCCGGAGCCGCTGCTCCGGGTGCCGGGCCAGGTATGCGAAGAAGCAGTCGAGCGAGGCCGTGACCGTGTCTAGCCCGGCGATGAAGAACAGGAAGCAGATGTCGAGGATGTCTTCCCTGGTCAGCCGGTGCCCGTCGACCTCGGTGTGGAGGAACGTGGTGAGGATGTCGTCGCGACCCTCGACCTGGCGTTGATCCAGGACATCGTTGAAGTACGCGTAGATCGAGTCGGCGGTGGCCTTTTGGTGGGTGATGGTGACCCTGCTCTCACGAGGGCTCCGGGTCACGTGGTCGGGTCGAATGATCCCGTCCTTCATGGCCAGGAACCGCGGGGTCTCCTCCAGCGGGAGGCCGAGGAGCGTGAGGAACACATGCGACGGGTAGGGGATCGAGAACTCGGCGGCGAAGTCGATCTCGTCACGCCCCTCGAAGCGGTCCATGAGGTCGTTGACCAGCTTGGTGAGCGGCTCCTCCAGCTCCGCCATGCGCCGCGGGGCGAAGAGCGGGTCGAGGATCTTGCGGAACTTCTTGTGATCGGGGGGATCGATCTGCAACGGGATCATCGGCCGTACGTTCTGGAGATCGACTGCGGACATGTTGGACGAGAAGACCTCGGGGCTGCGGAACGCCTCCTCGATCTCGCCCCGCCGGCAGACGATCACCATCTTGTCGTTGACCGGGAGGACGGCCGCCGTGTCGCGCATGGTCCGGTACGTCGGCTGCGGGTTGCGGGCCATGTCGATGAAGTCGGGCCTCGGGGTGGTGGCCTCGTACGAGCTCATGTCGGCTCCCCTCACGTCGCCCGCACCTGACAGCGGCGTCAGCTTAGCCCATTGACCGCTGCGATTCTGACGCCCACGTCACCTTTCTGCTGTACGGTTCGCCCGCAGTGAGCGAGCGTCAGCGAGTGGAGCACGAGCACGGTGCGAGGAGCGCAGGTTGACCGACAGCGTCGTGAACCACATCGGCCTGTGCGTGCACGACATCGACCGGTCCCGGCGCTTCTACGAGGAGCTGTTGGGCTTCGAATACGAGCGTGAGATCGCGCCACCCGACGAGATCACCGGCCGCCTGCTCCAGCTCGATCCGCCCCTCGGCCTGCGGGCCGTCTACCTGCGCAAGGGCGGCCTCGTGCTCGAGCTGCTCGCCTACGCCGGGCGTCAACGGCCGCGGCGCGAGCGGCCGATGGACGAGCCGGGCCTGACGCACATCTCGATCGGTGCCGAGGACCACGGGAGCCTGCTGGATCGGGTCGAGGCACTGGGCGGCACGCTGGTGGCGGAGAGCGACATCGGCGTGGCGGTGTTCATCCGCGATCCGGACGGTCAGCTCATCGAGCTGCTGGAGACCAAGTGGCCGAGCGGATAGGCCCGCATGCGGGCACCGACCGTACGGGATTTTGCGGCGTGAGCACGGGCCATACAGCTCGGCCTCCGGCAGCGCTGACCACGGTGCGCCAAGACGACGTTCCTATCCGCTCGAGTCCTAAGGGGGCTGGACGTGCCTGACTCGAAGATGCTGATCGACGGCAAGCTCGTCGACGCCGAGGGGGGCGCGACGTTCGAGAACGTCAACCCGGCGACCGAAGAGGTCCTCGGCACGGTGGCCGACGGGTCGGCGGCCGACATGGCCGCCGCCGTGGCCGCGGCGCGGCGGGCGTTCGACACGACCGATTGGTCGACCGACCGGGCGTTGCGGGCCCGCGCGCTGCGCCAGTTGCAGGTGGCGATCGAGGGTGAGCGGGAGGAGCTGCGCCACGAGCTGGTTGCCGAGGTCGGCTGCCCGATCCTCATCACCTACGGCCCGCAGCTGGATGCGCCGTTGCGCGAGGCGCTGCTGTGGCCCGCAGCGATGATCGACGAGTTCCCGTGGGAGCGGCCGATCGGTACCAAGGACGCGATCGGCGTCGGCTACGAGACCGAGCGCTACGTCTGGAAGGAGCCCGTCGGCGTCGTGGGGATCATCGTCCCCTGGAACTTCCCCGTGGAGATCCTGCTCAACAAGCTCGGGCCGGTCCTGGCGATGGGCAACACGTGTGTCGTGAAGCCGGCCCCCGACACGCCGTTCAACGCCGCCCGGATCGCCCGGCTCATCGCCGAGCAGACCGAGATCCCGCCCGGTGTCGTCAACATCGTCAGCAGCAGGGACCACCTGGTCGGCGAGGTCATCACCACGTCGCCGGAGGTCGACATGGTGGCCTTCACCGGCTCGACCGCCACCGGCCGCCGGATCATGGAGGCGGCGTCGGCCACGCTCAAGCCGACGTTCCTGGAGCTCGGGGGCAAGTCGGTCAACCTGCTGCTAGACGACGCCGACTTCGAGAAGTCGCTGCCGGGCGCGGTGACGTCGTGCATGCACGGCGGCCAGGGCTGTGCCATCGCCTCGCGCATCCTGGTCCCGCGGGGCCGCTACGACGAAGCCGTCGACCTGGTCCGGGCCGGCTTCGACGGCTGGGGCTACGGCGACCCGACCGACACGTCGGTTCTCCAGGGGCCCCAGATCTCCCGCAAGCAGCAGGACCGTGTGCTCGGCTACATCGAGAAGGGCAAGGCCGAGGGGGCACGGCTCGTCACCGGCGGCGGGGTGCCCGCGCACCTGCCGAAGGGCTTCTTCGTCGAGCCGACGCTGTTCGGCGATGTCGACAACGGCATGACCATCGCCCGGGAGGAGATCTTCGGGCCCGTGTTGGTCATCATTCCCCACGACGGCGACGACGACGCCGTTGCCATCGCCAACGACTCGCCGTACGGGCTGTCGGGGATGATCACGTCCAGCGACCTCGAGCGGGCCAAGGGCGTGGCCCGTCGGATCCGCACCGGCACGCTCGGCATCAACGGCGGCGTGTGGTACGGGGCCGACGCGCCGTTCGGCGGCTACAAGGGCTCCGGAGTCGGCCGCCAGTGCGGCATCGAGGGCCTCGAGATCTTCACCGAGACCAAGACCGTGGGCTGGCCCGCGGGTCTTTGA
>Ga0081455_10004910_pt1 | contig 14815 bp, 12 predicted proteins | sample TabmetS3T2R1_FD_70207 | JGI IMG/M metagenome (GOLD analysis project Ga0081455, IMG submission 70207) | Tabebuia heterophylla rhizosphere microbial communities from the University of Puerto Rico - S3T2R1 | ecosystem: Host-associated > Plants > Roots > Rhizosphere ... | reverse complement strand
CCATCTAGATGAGCCGATCAAGACGCTGGGAGAGTATGAAATCCCAATCCGTCTTTCCGCCGACCTTACCGTGCCGTTAAAACTTTCGGTAGTTTCCGAAGACGGCGGAAAACCTTCTCAATCAAGCTAGTTCGACTCTGGTGTGTCTCGTCCCGTAACGGCTGCTAGCGAGATCACAGCTTCAGACCAACATTTCCGTCGTGCGAGGCTTGCGCTGCTGCTCGCGGCAGTTCTTTGGAGTCTCGCCGGCATCTTTATCAAGTTTCTCGCTCTACCTCCGCTGACGATCGTTTTCTATCGGAGCTTGTTCGCGTCATTATTTTTCGCCTTTTTCGTCCGGAAAAGTATCGCGGTTTCCAAGGTTGCGCTGCTGGTCTCAGCAGTCGCCTATACGGCGGCCATCAGCGCTTTTGTTGCAGCCAACAAGATTACCACGGCGGCCAATGCTATCGCTCTTCAGTACACGGCGCCGATATTTGTCTTTGTGATCGTTCACGTTTTGTTTGGTGAAAAGATCACCGGCGCGAGCTGGATTTCGTTAGTGTTGGGTATGCTCGGGATCGCCGTGATTGGCATCGGCAGCGCGGGCCAGCCCGATGCGGCCGGGGTCATGATTGCGTTGCTCAGCGGTCTGCTCTTTGCGATCTACATGGTAAGCCTTCGGTTTCTTAAAGAGTTAAATCCAGGCACTCTGACGTTTCTCAATAACCTGGTTTGCTGCCTGATTCTCTTGCCATGGGTTGGATCAGAGCTGACACTTTCGCTAAAGGAAGCTTGGCTCGTCGCCGTGATGGGAGTCGTCCAACTGGGGATTCCCTATTGGCTCTTCTCAAAGGGCTTGGAGCGGATTTCCGTCCAAGAAGCTTCCCTGATCGTGCTCATCGAACCGGTACTGAATCCCATCTGGGTAGCGCTGATCGTGGGGGAATTGCCGTCGGGGGCGACGTTAGTCGGCGGAGTGTGTATCGTGGGTAGCCTGGCTTTTCGTTATCTCCGATCGTCTTCGTATGCGGAAATCGTTTAGATTCCCGTGCTCTTTTATGATAGGTTTTGGTGACTCTGAAGTCGGAACGAAGGAGGATGAGAAATGTCTATGAATTGGGGAATGGCAAATCGTTTAGCACGGATCATCAAGCCTCAAGACGGTCGAGCCGTGATGCTCGCCGTGGACCATGGCTACTTTCTTGGCCCAACCAGCGGTTTGGAAGAGCCCAGAAAGACCATCGAACCGCTGATGCCTTATGCGGACTCGATCATGTTAACCCGGGGTGTGTTGCGTACGTCCGTCGATCCGAAGACGGACAAACCGGTTGTCCTTCGGGTTTCCGGTGGCACCAGCATCCTCAAAGAGCTTTCCAACGAAGATATCACGGTTTCTATCGATGATTGTATTCGTCTCAACGTCTCTGCCATGGCGCTGTCGATCTTTGTGGGATCGGATTTCGAAAAGGAGACCCTGGTCAGTTTGGCCAAGCTTGTGGACGAAGGAGAGAAGTATGGAATTCCGGTGCTTGCGGTGACGGCCGTGGGGAAAGACATGGCCCGCGACGTCCGTTATCTCGGATTATCCTGTCGCATCGCCGCTGAACTCGGCGCGCATATCGTCAAAACGTACTACTGTGACGACTTCGAGCAGCTCATAGAAAGTTGCCCAATTCCGGTCATCATTGCCGGCGGCAAGAAGACTCCTGAAATGGAAGCGCTGGAGCTAACCCATAATGCCGTCAAGGGGGGCGCCGTGGGTGTCGATATGGGCCGGAATATTTTTCAGTCCGACTCGCCTGTCGGAATGATTAAGGCGGTGCGCGCCATTGTCCATGAAAATGTTTCCGTGAAGGACGCCTTCAAGATTTACGAAAGTGAAAAGGGGGATGCCGCACGCCGGAAAGCGGGTTAGATTCGTTTCGAGTTTCGGGTTTAAAGTTTCGAGTTGGACAGCCCCAGCTATGGCGACGTTCCAGAGGTTTACTGATATTGAGGCATGGCAGAAATGCCGAGAACTAACGAACGAAATCTACAAGATTACAAAGGAAGGATCCTTTTCTAAGGACTTCGAATTGCGTGCGCAGATACGAGCCGCCAGTGTCTCAGCGATGTCGAATATCGCGGAGGGCTTCGAGAGAAACGGTACGGCCGAATTCATAAAGTTTCTATCAATTGCAAAAGGTTCGTTGGCCGAGGTGGCGAGTCAGCTTTATGTTGCCTCTGATCAAGGATACGTCACTCGGGCAGAATTCGATCGGTTGAGTACCTTGGTTACGGAAAACCAGTAGCAAAATTGGACGTCTAATGAGCTACCTACGGAGATCAGGAATCAAAGGGATCAAGTACCGGTGAACTCAAAACCCGAAACCCGAAACCCGAAACTTCAGATGCGCGTCGCGATGTACTACAACAACCGGGACGTACGCCTGGAAGAGATGGCGGTTCCGAAGATCGCGGCCGGCGAATTGCTGCTGCGGATCCGTGCCAGCGGGATTTGCGGCAGCGATCTAATGGAATGGTACCGCATCAAGAAGGCCCCATTGGTTTTGGGTCACGAAATCACGGGAGAAGTCGTGGAGGCGGGAGATGGGGTCAAAGATTTTCACCCTGGCGACCGCGTCTTTGCATCCCATCATGTTCCCTGCGGGAAGTGCCGGTACTGCGTCGCCGGCCATCAATCGGTCTGCGATCTGTTGCGAACGACCCACTTTGATCCCGGTGGATTCGCTGAGTACGTTCGCGTCCCGAAAATCAATATTGAGTTGGGAACTTTTCGGCTTCCCGACGAGATCACGTTTGACGAAGGTTCTTTTATCGAGCCTCTGGCGTGCGTCGTCCGGGCCCAGCGCTTCGCGCGCTTGGCTGCCGGCCAAACCGTATTGGTGATCGGCAGTGGTATTTCAGGCCTGTTGCATATCCAGCTTGCCCGGGCGCGTGGCGCAGCTCGGATCATCGCCACGGATATCAGTGGCTTTCGCCTCAAAGCGGCCATAGCAGTCGGCGCCGATGCGACGATCCACGGGACAGAAGACGTGCCCGAGCGCCTGCGTGATTTGAACGATGGCCGGTTGGCGGATTTGGTGATTGTCTGTACGGGTGCCATGCCGGCCATCCAACAAGCCGTCAAGTCCATTGATCGTGGCGGAACGTTGCTATTCTTTGCGCCGACCGCAGCCGGAGTCGATGTGCCGATACCGCTCTTTGATTTTTGGCGCGACGAAATTTCGGTGGTTACGTCTTATGCGGGGAGCGGGCAGGATCTTGTCGAATCCATCGAATTGATTCGGAACCGGCGGGTTCGGGTCGCCGAACTGATCACCCACCGCCTGTCTTTGGCTGAAGCGGAGCGAGGATTTCAACTGACTGCAAGCGGCCAAGACTCCATCAAGGTCATTATCGATCCACTGCTATGAATCAGTTTCGAGTCACGTGGTTTTAGGTCTCAGGTTTTTGAACTCGAAACGCGAAACGCGGAACCCGAAACTATTTCGTAATTCCCAACTCTTTACGTGCTTTATCTAAAAAACTGTAGTCGACGACTTCCGTGACGCTAACAGGCTTCGTCACCTTGGCGCTTTCGCGTGCGAGATCGATGAGCACTTGAACAGACTCGGGTTTGACGTAAGCGTCTTTCGTGAGCACGCGGGCAACTTGCTTGAATATTTCAGTCGCCATCCTGGAATCGTTTATTTTCCACTGCTTCATCACAACGTTTGTCACGGCTTCTTGATTGCCTTTGTCCCAAATAAACTGGAGACCCCGCAAGGTCGCCCGTACCATTCGATAAACCTCGTCAGGATTCTCCCGGATCTTTTTTTCCGAAGTCCCGAAGCCGTTCTGAGGAAACTCCACAACGTCCCCAGCGAAGACCAGTTCGTGGTACCCTCTTTCTAGCGCAATGATGTTTTCCGGCACGGATAGAAAAGAAGCATCGACCACGCCGTTCTCCAGCACTGCGTACCGGCCCGCTGCCGAGCCGCCCATGGGAAGCAGTGAAACATCTCGCCCCGGCTCAAGACCGTAATGCTTCAGTACTTTTTCCGCAATCAGGGTCGCCGAGCCTCCCGGCGAACTGCCGGCGATCTTTTTTCCTCTGAGCTGCTTGACGTCTTTGATTTCCTTTTTGCTAACTAGAAATAGAAACGGCTTGGCGACGGTGAAGAGCAAGACCTTCATCGGCTGCCCGCGGACGGCGGCGCCGATGGTGCCGGTCACCGCGCCGTTGTAGTCAATGTCTCCACTTTGCACCGCCGTGCTAGCGAGATTGGCAGGCATATAGACAATCTCTAGGTCGATGCCTTCGTCCTTAAAGAAACCGCGATGGAAAGCGGTGTAAAGTGCTAGGAAGGAAACGTTGGTGGACGAGCTCCCCATCCGCACTTTCTTCAACGGCACCTGGGCGTGGCTCAGTTGCAAAAAGAGAAACTGGGAACCAACAACAGTGAGTAAAACCAAGCTCTTTACGGTCCAAACGGATTTGCTCATAGTGCTCCTTGGAGCCAGATGGTCGGATCCAAACCGAGATCGATCAGTCCAGTTGGCTCCATTCTCTGAACTCTTCAAGCCCCAAGCGGGTCAGCGTGTCCACGTAGGGCCGGCCAGTCTTTTCATGTCGTCCGGACGAGCGATAGTATTCGTAAACGAGTTCCGGCAGCCATTTGGCGATGGTGAAGCCTTTGTATTTACCGTCGGGAATGGGCTCGAGGAACCGTGGCCCGACGTCTTGCCAGTCGTGCTCGGCAATCCAGCCTCGCTGCGTTCCAAAGAGGCTCTGGAGGATCATTGCGCGGTGACCGGCGTCCAACATCTCATCCAGACTAACATCCCAACCTGTGGTGGCGTTCAGTGAGTCCACCATGCTGGTGAGCGCATCGGGCATCTTGTCGTTGAGCGCAAACCAGCAGGCGCCCATCATGCCGCAGGCCTGGCGGAACCTTTCGGTGAGCAAATGAGACTGCGTCCAACCGTCGGGCTTCTGCATATCGAGAGGTCCCCATTTCTCGCGATAAGCGAGATCGGGTGGCGGCTCCGCACCGCCGGCTCCCTGAGGCTTCATGCCGCCGCTGGCGACCAATTCACGCAACATCTGGCTGAGCAGCGGGCGCCACTCGTGCTGCGCCGGCGTACCGCCTTTGGTGTGAACCACCCAATTTTTGGCATCGCCGCCTAAGGTTTCAGCTAATTCCTTCGGCCCGTCGGCGAGGATATTACCGAGCCAGCCTTGGCGTCGAGCGCAACGTTCCAAAAGCGTTTCGGCCGCTTCGAGATTTCCCCATTCTAGTTTGAGCCCGTCGGTGCGATCGGGGCCGAGCACGCCTTTTTCCCAGGCCTCAAAAGCCAATCCGGCCCCGCAAGCATAGTGGCTGCACTCAATGCCCAGATCATTGATGCGTTCGGACAGATAGAGCACATCGTTGCCCTTGAAGCCTAGATTGTAAAAAGTATCCTGCCACTCGCTGCCGGCGTTGAAGTGGCCAACTTTCCCCTTGTGCCGCCCTTCGCCGATCTCAACGTCCCACGGACAGAGCCGCGGGCACTGAAAACAGGGGCGCAGCACCACGCGATTTTGGTCCAAGCCACGGGCTTCATCGGTGATAATCGTGCTGCGCCAATTTAATTTGGTGATCGCGCCCCAGGCATCCCCATGGCTGACGCTTTTTTTCTTTTGTGCAACTGTGTAAACGCGCGGCTGCAACGCCTTTCGCCAGCGTAGCCCAGACGCAATGAGCGCAGGCTTATCGTGTACCTGCGGTCGCTGGGTACCCCAAACAACGATAGCCTTCAACTTTTTGGAGCCCATCACCGCGCCCAAACCGTGAGCCGCCGTGTGGTTGTAATCGTTGACGAACATGGCGGCGCGAATGAGGTTCTCGCCCGCCGGGCCGATGGCGCCGATGCGTGCGTCCTGGTGACCCGACTCGACACGCAACATCGCTTCCGTGTCGCGCACGCCTTTGCCCCAGACGCGGCGGGCATCGCGTAGCTCTAATTTATCTTCGCCGACATAAAGATAGGTTGGTTTCGATGCTGCGCCGGTGATGATGACACCGTCATAGCCAGCGGCTTTCAGCGAAGTCCCGAAGTAGCCACTAGTGGCGGCACGACCGAGAGTGTAGCGCGTGGCCGGACTGAGATAGACGAAGCATATCTTGGTGCCGCCCGGGGTGAAGCCGGTTCCAGTAACCGGGCCAGTCATGCCCACGATCACGTTCTTGGAGTCGTACGGGTCAATATTGAGTGGCAGTTCGTTGAGCAGCACATATTCAGCGAAGAGCTGTCCGCCCCAATATTTGCGAAGCAGCGGCTCCTCGGGAAGATTCAGGTCGGTAAATTTCCCCGTGCTGAGATCAACGCGCAGCACTTTACCCATGTAGCCGCCGGGCAGTCTGCTCTTGCGATCGATCGGAAAGAAGTTCGCGAAATTTGGATTAGAGGTCGACATTATCGGGCCTCACTACAAGCTTGTTGTTCAATTCGTTCCAACCGTTCAAAACGTTCAAACCCCCACCTCTTTCCTCCCCCGCGTCGCGGGGGAGGATGAAGGAGGGGGTTGCGGCGGCTTGAACATCTTGAACGTTTTGAACCAATTTAGTCCGCTATGGAAATAACTCGCTTCTGCCCGTCCCGGGTTGCCGATCCCAGCGGGCCTCGAGACTACAAAAATAATTCCAAGCTCGCTGCGCGCGGCGTTCCAGCGCGATCTCTGCGCCGAAAGCGCGGCACTCCTCTGGGCTGATGGTGCCCACTTCGCCCAGTGTTGTTGCTTGCAAAGTCTTCTTGGTGTCATCCTCCAAAACCAGCGCAGTGTAGAGAACTTCCTGAAGGTTTTGCCCGACGACAACGATACCGTGGCCGCGCAACAGAACCGCGCGCTTATCGCCTATGACCTTTAGCAGGCTGTTGCCCCGGGCCGGCGTGGTGATCAACTGAGCCTCCGGGTAGAGCGGTACGCCGTCACTGAAGATCGCGCCTTGCAAAGTGACCGGGCGAAATTCTCGTTTCGCGATCGCGAAGAGCGTCGCATGGGGAGTGTGAAGGTGCGCGACGGCGAGAGCATCAGCGCGAGCACCATGGAGCGCTGTATGAATCGGCCATTCCACCGGGGGTCCATCGCTTCCCTCCAGTGGCTTGCCATCGAGGTCTGTCGGCACCATATCGTCGGGGCGTAAACTTCCTTTGTCCGAACCCATGCCCGGAGTGATAAGGACGCGCTTTATCTCCGGCTGATACACGCTGACATGGCCGAAGACGCCGATCATGCCCTGCATGGCAAAAATACGCGTGCAGGTAGCGAGCTGTTCGCGCAAATCTTTTTCCGAGGTCATCGACGGGGTCTCCTTTGTGCGGCTTCGAGCTCTTTTTTAACCTCTTCGACAAGCTGCAAGTTGAGCAAGCGCTCCGCTGGAATCTCTTCTTTGATCTGCAGCGGAATCTTGATGTCATACTCCAAAAAATTCTTTATGCCTTCGGATGTCGGCAGGCCAGGCACACCCGGAGACAAAGCCCGCAGATAGTTTTTCGTCGCCTCTACAAGCATGGCTTTGGTGGCGTTACCGAGCTGAAGTTTCTTGATTCCCAGATCCACTGCCTCTTCCGGTCTTTCCCGCACGAACATCAGACCGCGGATGGCTCCCTTGAGCCATCTTTTTATTTGCGCGGGATTTTCTCGGATTTTTCTCTCGGTGGTGACGAAGCCCTGAAAAGGCATGGGAAAGAGGTCGCCCAGAAAGCCGAGTGAGACAAGCCCTTCCTTTTGCGCAAATACGAGCCCGCCTGGATCTACGGTGGTTGCTTGAGCCGCACCGGTTTTTACCGCCATGACTCTGGTGTTTGTGTCTGAACCCATGGAAATACGGATGATGTCTTTAGACGACACGCCGCCCCGCTCGGCAAACATTGTCATGACCCGATCCTGGGTGTCGCCCGGGCTGCCGATGGCGATTCTCTTGCCCTTGAGGTCGGCGGCGTTTCTGATGCCTGGATCCGCGACCAGGTAAAAAGTCACCTTGTCCGCCTGGAACATTATGCCTTTGACGGGTGCGCCTTTGATTGCGGCGCGCATGCCGCTGCCGCCCGCGCCGCTGTAGTCCACGTCGCCGCTCAAAAGCGCAGCTATCGAAAGGGGTCCTGAAATGACCACCGTCTCGTTGTCCAGTCCCTCATCGCGAAAGAATCCTTTGGCGTCGGCGACGAAAATGGAAAGGTAATTGAGGTTGGCCTGCGGGATGGCCGTGCGAATTTTCTCGGCGTGGGCAGGACCCACCACGAGTGCCAGGACGACAATGACTAGAATCGCTGCCCTGATAGTTTTCATGGGCAGCGCATTGGATCTGAACCTCTCGACGGGAGAGGATGGAGGTGAGGGTGCATTTTTGTTCTTTAAGAAAAATATCGATAGATAAGCCGCTTCGGATGAATGATGGCCAAATACAACGCTCGTAGCTTGCCTGGGATGCCGCAGCGCGGCGTAAACAGATCCTTAAGCATCAAGCCTAAGGGAATTTTATGTTTCGGGAATTTCTCGGCGCTGATGTTGCGGACACCGTACTGCTCTTTAGTTTCCTTCAGCACATAGACCACCCTGCCCCCGCCTGCCTCACTGTCGCCGTAGGTGTAGCCGCCAACCGCCTCGGCTCGCTTCTTGGCTTTGTCGGCAATCTCTTCAGTAAAACCAAAATCTAGAGCGTCGGCCGGACAGGCCTGGACACAGAACGGCTGTTTATCCTCGCTGAGGCGATCGCTACACATCGTACATTTGCTGGCCTTGCCTGTAATGTCATTCTTGGTAATGACTTCCCAGGGACAGGCGTGGATGCAATATTCGCAGCCGATGCATGTTTCCTGGTTGATGACCACCGGTCCTTCTTCATACTTCGTGATGGCTTCAACCGGGCAGACTGCAGCGCAGGCGGGAAAGTCGCAGTGCATGCAGCTGTTGCGTGCCCAAAGCGGCGCGAGTCCTTCAAGCACCGGGGGCTCCATCGTGATCCAGTTGGTGCTCGACAATTCGTAGAGGGTTGTGCGCGGGTGATCGTTCCAATCCTTGCAGGCCTGCACACAGTGACGGCAGCCGATGCATTTCGTCGCATCGAATAGGATGCTTCGCGGCTCACCATCTCGGAGCCGGCCTGTAGGAACGAGGTTGCCGTATTGTTGAGTCAAATCTTCGGTGGGATTCTTGGCCATTAAGTCCCCTCTCCAGAATTTACACTCGTTGACGATTTATCACTTCCGTTTCTCGTCAACAAGCTCACGGAAGAAAAAGCAAGCTGACTGACCTATGCGGGTCGCGAGCCGGCGCATACACCCCCCATTGACCTCGCTTCAGAAAAAAAGTAAAAGACGCCCCACTCGGTGTGTCCCAGGCAACATGGGATAAAACAACTTTGGAGGGATGCTATGAGACCGATAACAGTCAGATGGTTGTGCTGCATGGTTGCGGCCGTCCTGCTCGCAGGTTGCGGAGTCCAGATGGGTGACGATTCCGCCAGAACACCCGTGACTGGCTCCGCCGGAGGCGCCACGGCGCAAAATGCTAATGCCAGACTTGAACATTGCGATCAGTCGCTGGGGACGTTGGCGGTCGTGGAAGACCAGACGGCGCCCTGGTATTATCGACTCACCCGCGAATATAAGCTGACATCGACTGTTCCGCTTATTCGCCTGCTGGTACAGCAGTCGAACTGTTTCGTAGTCGTCGAGCGCGGCCGAGCATTTGGCCAGATGCAAACGGAGCGGGCGCTCAATCAGGCGGGTGAATTGCGCCAAGGAAGTAACTTTGGCCAAGGTCAGGTCGTTGCCGCAGACTATTCACTTAACCCAATGATCACGTTCAGTCAAAAGGACACTCGTGGTGTCGGGGGCGCACTGGGCGGTATTCCATACGCCGGCGCATTCGGAGCGCTGGCGGGAGGCCTTAGGACAAGCGAAGCCTCGACAACCCTCACGTTAGTCGATAACCGGTCGGGAGTGCAGTTGGCTGCAGCCGAAGGGGCTGCGTCGAATACCGATTTCCGCGCCTGGAGTGGCTTTTTCGGATCGGGCGGTGCGGGAAGCCTTGGGGGATACACCAACACACCCGAAGGCAAAGTATTGGCCGGCGCGTTTGCGGACGCGTACAACGGGCTGGTCGGCGCCGTGAGAAATTATAAAGCCCAAGAGGTCAAGGGCGGACTCGGGACTGGGGGAACGTTGGGAGTTCAGGGCGGTGCGACTCCCGCGTCACAAGCTCTGGAAAGCCCGGCACCGGCAGCTGCAACCAAACCCGCAGCAAAGCCTGCGCCTAAAACAACAACTCAAACTGCGCCTAAGAAATAGCTTCGACTTGATTGTGGGTTGATGAATCGGAGCCCGGCTTCGGAAATGATCTCAGCCGGGCTTTGTTGTTTGTGCCGCTTCGCGCTCGTCAACTAAACTCGTCGTACTCCGGGTCAACCAGCGGCCGCCATCTTCTTGCGCCATTCGGCTTGCTTGTGCACGGTCGTCGTGACCTCGAACTTGCTATCGAACCCATGCTCGGTTGGGTTGATGAGCACCCGCCAGCGAAGTTTGCTATAGAAGTTTAACCGCAGAAAATTCTCATCCTCCGGAGGGATGCTAATTACGCTGTGGGCAATGCCCAGAGGGATGATGGTAATCTCCCCCGGAGAGACTTCGACGTTTTCGAACTCGGACATGTCGAGCGCATCGCCGCGAAACTGGATTCGCACCTCCTCACTACGCAGCGCCCGATGAAACGCAAATTGCTCGTCCTGCATGTTGTAAGTACGGATCCTCATGCTCGCCGATTCCATCAGCGGCTGGGTACCCGAGTCCTCTCGGCCCTTGCCGACGATTGCCGTAAAATGGTCGAAAGCTCGGAGCTTGCGGATGGCGCTTCCCGGACGGTCTCGCCCGAGCCCCGCGACGCCGACCAGTGAGTCATAATCGCGTTCCACGATGGTGGAATCATCCGCGCCGTCGTCCCAGAAGTGCATCTTCTCGATGACCTGGCCCTTCGACGCTGATTCCATTCCTTGCGGAGCTGTCCAATCGGGGCCACCAATCCGTTTCACTTCGAAGGTGGTGTGGCTCGTATACTGGTCTTCACCCATGACATAATCAACCGCCTCGTGGCTCAAGCAGAAGTAACGCAGACTGTCATCACGGCCGATGGACCGGTGAGAGATCCCCCCCGGAACGAGCATCACATCGCCAGGTATCATCTCGTAGACGCCAAACTCGGTCTCTACCTTCGTGTTGCCGCAGAACTGGAAGTAGATCATGTCGCAGTCGACATAACGGTGGAAACTGTCCTGGACTCCCACCACGCTCTCCACCCCAATCCGGTGGTTTTCGTTCTCGAGGATCACCAGCGACTGATTGGGAACGCTGAGCATGTCAAAGGGCCGAAACCGCGGCGTGTAGTGTGTACTTTTGGCCGTTCCCATCAAGCCGGCCTTTTTACGCTCTGCCCACGCCGCCAACCCAGGTCTGGGAAAATCCTTCCACGTTGTCATGAACTCGCCAATCTGCTTCTGCTTATAGACTTTTTCTTCTGCTGCTTTTGTTTCAGTTCTTTTGAACATTATGCCTCCTCATGGGTGGGTCTGGTGCTCTCGTTCAGTGGCATGATCCAGGATTGAATCGAATGAATGTAGCGGCGAAAACAGCCGGAAATTATAAGACGCTCTGTTGGTTGTCAAGGCTTAGATGGCTTCGAAGGGCAAGTTGTTCTTCTAAAGGAAAGGTACGAAGGCGTGTTTGCTACTTAAGCGGCTCGATCTGTTTTACTTGCAACACGTAAAGCCGAAATGAGATGACAAAAATTGCGGCTATATCTGCTGTAATCAATGCTCAGCATTAGTCCGCCGCTACTTCTTATCGTCCTCTCCGATCGATGTCTCTTAGTTCCTGAGAACGAAATCCTTGAGAAACGCTACCGACGTCCGGTTGATGGTGACCACCAAAATATTTTCGGGTAGGAAAGAAGAACAGTCTACGTCTTGGGAGTTGATCACGAAGCAAAACTACTAGACGCTTCTATGTTTGAACGGTTGGAGTAATCAAACTCACTACGAGTTTTTTGTTCTACGTTCTACAATCTTTCTTAGTCGAATTGCCAGCCCCGATGTTGAAGCATTTGCCAAGAGTTCGCTTCTGCTCGTCTCGATTTTCTAAGCTTAGAAAAACTTCAACTATCTTTGACTAGAGTTTTGCTTGACTTCGGTAAACCCCCGTGATAGCGGCTAAGCGGCGTTAAGACTACTTAGTTGTCCCCGCCCCTTAGACCTTGGCTTCTTGACTACCGTAAAAGGAGAAAGGCCATGCGTAAGGGAATTTTCGCTGTCATATCCGTTCTAATCCTGTTGTTGGGTTTTAGCTCGGGCAAGCTGATGGCCGCTGCCGCCTCAAAGCCCACACCGATCCTCTCTGGACCGCTGGCCAAGCTGGACATCAAGGACGCGGTGATCGAAACCGCACGGGCAAAGCCCAAGGGTAAGCTAACCATCGCGCAGCATTTTGCCTTGGACCCCGGCTGGCTGGATCCGCTCGAGCACTCATATGTCCTCACGCAGCAACACTATGACTATCTGGTCCACGACGCGTTGATCAAACCCATGCCGCAGGGAGAGTTTACGTACAGCTTGGCCGAGCACGCCGAGTTGACGGCCGACTTCACGAAGGCGGCGTTCCGCCTGCGGCGTGGGCTGAAATTTCAAGATGGACACCCCCTCACGACGAAGGACGTGAAGTGGACTTATGAGAATTACAAAGGGGTCAACTTCAAGCTCTTCCACGACAAACTGCAGCGCATCGAGATCGTGGACGACCTTACGATCATTTTTCACTTTAAGGAGCCGTTCGTACAATTTCTGGACCTCTACAACGGTGGCTTCAGTGGTATCAGTTGGATCGTGCCCGGGCACTACTATGAAAAGGTTGGCAGAGACGGGTTCAAAGCGAAGCCCATGGGTGCGGGGCCCTACAAGTTCGTGAGCCAGGAAGCGGGTGTGCAGATGATCTTTGAGGCCTGGGACGAATACTGGCGGCGGAGCCCAGGCGTCAAGTCAATTGTCGTCAAGGGCATCACGGATCTTACCGCCCGTATGGCTGGCCTGCAGACGGGCGAGCTTGACTTGGCCTACGGCATGACTGGAAAGCTGTTGCCACGGCTAATGGCAGACCGCAGCCTCCGGTGGGACCGTAATTTTACCGGTCCCTGGTGGCTCATGTTCCCTGGTTACAACGAGGCGGGCAGCCCTTTCCACGATAAGCGGGTGCGTCAGGCCGTCAGCTTGGCCATCAACCGGCAGTTCCTGGTCAAACAGGAGACGCAGGGAATTGGTGTTCCCTGGGGCAACTGGGTCAACCAGGAAAACCGGGACGCTTTGCGTGGAGATGGTAAAGATCTGCCGGTGCCGGAGTACAATCCAGAGAAGGCGAAACAGCTGATGGGCCAGGCAGGCTTTCCCAACGGTTTCGACTTCGAATGGTACGTGCCCTTCGTGCCTTACTTCGATATGGGCGAGCGCATCCTTACCGACCTGCGTACCGTTGGCATACGGGGTAAACTGCAGGTGCTGGAAGGCCCTGGCTTCCGGGCTAAGATGGCCCAAGGGCGGAAGGGGTATCCGGGCAACCGCACTATCGTGCAGAACGTTGGCCCCCGGCCGGGTGGGGCCCAAGCTGAAATCGGCGTCTATGCCGTTTGCGGGGGCTCCGCCTCCTTCGTTTGTGAGCCGCAAATCGAGAAATTATGGGCCAAGCATGAGGCCAGCGTTAAGCCCGATGAAAGGGACGGCCTGATAAAAGCCATCCAGCGCATCATAATCGAGGAGTACTATTTTGTACCGATCTACCTCAATCCCTTCGTCCATGCTGTAGGGCCTCGAGTGCTGCCGGAAGGCGACGGATTCCACCGGTATTGGGATACGCTCCACGCGCCCTACCCCTGGCCGTGGGAGGTCTGGGAGGTGAAGGAGTGAGAGAAAGAACGGGGTGTTAGGTCTGTAGCTGAAAGTACGCCGTGAAAAAGTACATTCTGCTTCGAGCCTTCTACAGCATCTTCACCCTCTGGCTGTTGGTCACCATCATCTTTGCGATGGTTCGACTAACTGGCGACCCGGTCAAGATGAAGGGTGAAGTGGGCGCGGACAAGGCCTACCTGGAACGGATCAGACACGACTGGGGTCTAGACCAACCGCTCTACCGGCAGTACACAAGCTACATCGGGAACCTTCTTAAGGGTGACTTCGGCCACTCGTTCGAGAAATCTCTGCCGGTTAGAACAATCTATTTCGAGCGCCTGCCCAACTCACTCAAGCTCGGGTTCGCGGCCTTCGTCATCTCGATGGTCCTGGGTGTCCCTCTCGGGATGCTGTCCGCCTTGAGGGTGAACACTTGGTGGGACAACGTCGGCAAGACGATTGCGCTTTTCGGGCTCTCCATGCCAGGGTTCTTCGTCGGCCTGGTTTTAATCATCGTCTTCGGCGTTCAGTTACACTGGCTTCCCGTCTTGGGCAAGGGGAGTAGCGCGTTTATCTGGAGCAACCCATCGACTTGGGTCACGTTCTGGTTCAAAGATTGGCAGTACCTCGCTATGCCCGCTTTTGCCCTGGGATGGTACTTCGCTGGAGCTATGTTACGGATTACTCGCTCCGGGATGCTGGACGTTCTCGGCAGCGACTACATCAAGCTAGTGCGTTTGAAAGGTGTGCCTGAGCAGGTGGTGATCGCGAAGCATGCGCTGAAGAACTCTATGATTCCTCTGTTGACTCTGGCGGGATTGAATCTGCTGATCATGGTGAACGTGTCGGTCGTGATCGAAGTGATCTTCAACTGGCCGGGC
>Ga0081455_10004909_pt1 | contig 14819 bp, 10 predicted proteins | sample TabmetS3T2R1_FD_70207 | JGI IMG/M metagenome (GOLD analysis project Ga0081455, IMG submission 70207) | Tabebuia heterophylla rhizosphere microbial communities from the University of Puerto Rico - S3T2R1 | ecosystem: Host-associated > Plants > Roots > Rhizosphere ... | reverse complement strand
CCCGCGCGCCTACGCGCTGAAAGCGCGCACATGAGCGCGCGAGACGCGCGCGGTCCAGGAGACTTCTAATGGACACGCTGCCCGCTTCTCCCGGCACGCCGCGCGCGGGCAAGCTTGCGACCAACATTGTCCACTTCGCGCGCACGCTGCGTACTGCCGGCCTGCGCGTCGGTCCGGGCCAGGTGCTGCGCGCCGTCGAGGCGGTGGAGTCGGCAGGCCTGCGCAAGCGCGACGACTTCTACTGGACGCTGCACTCGGTCTTCGTGAATCGCCGCGACCAGCGCGAGATCTTCGACCAGGCCTTCCACGTCTATTGGCGCAATCCGCGCCTGCTCGAGAAGATGATGGAGATGCTGCTGCCACAGGTCGGCGTGCCGGCCGAGCCGGAGCAGCGCAAGCAGCTCAGCCGGCGGCTGCAGGAAGCGTTGCAGCCCGGTCAGGGTGAATCCCCCAAGGAGGACAGCGAGCCGCCGGAAGTCGAGGTCGAGGCGACCTTCACCGTGTCCGACCGTGAGGTCCTTCAGCATCGCGACTTCGAGCAGATGTCACAGGCCGAGATCGACGAGGCCTTGCGCGCGATCTCGCGATTGCGTCTGCCGGTCCCCGAGCGGCGGACGCGGCGCTATCAGCCGTCGCGCACCGGCGCGCGCATCGATTTCCGCGCGTCGCTGCGCCGGGCGTTGCGCCCGGAGGGGCTGATCGACCTGCGCAAGCGTGAGCCGCGGCGCCGGCCGCCGCCGTTGGTGATCTTGTGCGATATTTCCGGCTCGATGGCCCGTTACACGCGCATGTTCCTGCATTTCATGCACGCCATCACCAACGACCGCGACCGCGTCTATTGCTTCACCTTCGGCACGCGCCTCAGCAACGTCAGCCGTGCCTTGCGCAACAAGGATGTCGACATCGCTCTGCAAAAGGCCTCGGCCCAGGTCGAGGACTGGTCGGGTGGCACGCGCATTGGCCAGACCCTGCACGAGTTCAACAACAAGTGGTCGCGCCGCGTGCTGGGGCAGGGCGCGGTGGTCCTGTTGATCACCGACGGGCTCGACCGCGAGGGTGCGGTCGGCCTGGCCGAGGAGATGGAGCGGCTGCACAAATCCTGCTCCCGCCTGATCTGGCTGAACCCGCTCTTGCGGTATGGTGCCTACGAGCCCAAATCTCAGGGCAACAAGGCGATGTTGCCCCATGTCGACGAATTCCGGCCGGTGCATAATCTCGAAAGCCTCGCCGGCCTGATCGCGGCACTGGGCACGGCCCCCTCGAATGCCGACAAGCGGCTGGTGAATTGGCAGACTGAGCTGCGCAAGGAGTAGACCATGAGCGATGCGCTTGATGTCCTGGACCAGGTCGGCAAATGGAAGGCGTCCGGCAAGGGCGTTGCCATCGCCACGGTGATCACCACCTGGGGTTCCTCGCCGCGCCCCGTCGGCAGCCAGCTCGGCGTCGATGACACAGGCGCCATGGTCGGCTCCGTCTCCGGCGGCTGCATCGAGGGTGCCGTAGTCAAGGAGGCGCTGGCCTCGATCGCCGACGGCCAGCCCCGCCTGCTGGATTTCGGCGTCACCGACGAGCAGGCCTGGGACGTCGGCCTCGCCTGTGGCGGCAAGGTCCAGGTCTTCGTCGAGAAGGTGAGCTGATCATGAAGGCCGAGACCATCGCCGCCCTGAAGGACGCCCGCGCCAACCGTCGCGCGGTCGTGCTGGCCACGCGGCTGAGCGATGCTGCAGAAGCCCTTGTATTCACCGACACGGCGGAAGGGGCGCTCAGCAGCGATACGGCCGTCGTCTCGGCGGCACGCCGGGCCATGCAAGTCGGGCGCAGCGAAACCGTCGACGTCGGCGGCAACAAGATCTTCCTCAACGTCTATGTGCCGCCAGCGCGGCTCATCGTCGTGGGCGCGGTCCACATCGCGCAGTCGCTGGCGCCGATGGCGGCGATGCTCGATTTCGATGTCACCGTCGTCGATCCGCGCGGTGCCTGGGCCACCGGCAGCCGCTTCCCGGGCGTGAAGGTGGTGCAGGAATGGGCCGACGAGGCCTTCGAGAAGATGGGCCTCGATGCCTCTACCGCCGTGGTGACCCTGACGCACGATCCAAAGCTTGACGACCCGGCCCTGGAGGCGGCGCTGAACTCGGAGGTTTTCTATATCGGCGCGCTCGGCAGCAAGCGTACCCATGCCAAGCGCAAGGAGCGGCTCGGCGAGGCCGGCATCACCGACGAGCAGTTCGCCCGCATCCATGGACCGATCGGTCTCAACATCGGGGCCAAGTCGCCGGCCGAGATCGCCGTATCGATCCTTGGCCAGATCATCGAGGTACGGGCGCGCCGGCTCGAGGCCTTGGCTGCGCCGAAGGTGGCGGCGGCGTGAGGTTCGGCGAAACCCCCATCGATCAGGCCGCCGGCGCCATCCTGGCGCATAGCTGGCGCGCCAATGGCGTGAACTTCGCCAAGGGTCGCGTGCTGTCGGCTGACGACGTCGCCAAGCTCAAGGCCGCGGGCGCGTCGAGCGTCGTCGCCGCCCGGCTCGATGCCGACGACCTGCACGAGGACGAGGCCGCCGCCGCGATCGCCAAGGTGTTGGCGGGCGAGGGCATCGAAATTACCGCGCCCTTCACCGGCCGATGCAATCATTTCGCCCGCGAAGCCGGGCTGGCGGTGGTCGATCACGAGCGCATCGATGCGCTGAACGAGCTCGACGAGTCGGTCACCGTCGCGACCTTGCCGCCCTTCGCGCGCGTCGAGCCGCGCCAGATGGTGGCGACGGTGAAGATCATTCCCTACGCCGCGCCGCGCACGGCTGTGAGCCGTGCCATCGAGGTCGCCCAGTCGGCCAACCAGCCACTGATCTCGGTGGCGCCCTTCAAGGCCATGCGCGCCGGCCTGGTGCAGACCAGGCTGCCCGGCACACGCGACAAGGTCCTCGACAAGGCGGTCGGCACGACCACCAAGCGCCTTACCTCGCTCGGCAGTGCGCTGGCCGGCGAGCGCCGCGTGGCGCACGATGCGACAGCCATCGCCGGCGCCTTGAAGGAGCTGAAGGGCGAGGGCTGCGACCTCTTCCTGATCGCCGGCGCCTCGGCGATCGTCGACCGCCATGACGTGGTGCCGTCCGGCATCGAGCAGGCGGGGGGGCAGGTGACTCATTTCGGCATGCCGGTCGATCCCGGCAACCTCCTGCTGACCGGCACCCTCGACGGCAAGCCGGTCCTGGGTCTGCCGGGCTGCGCCAAGTCGCCCAAGTACAACGGCTTCGACATGGTGCTCGAACGCCTGGCCGCCGGCCTGCCGGTCGGCCGCGCCGAGATCGTGCGCATGGGCGCGGGCGGACTCCTGGCCGAGATCTCGACCCGGCCGCAGCCGCGCGATGATAGCGACGGCGCGGAAGGCGAGGGCCCGCAGCAGGCGCCGCGTGTCGCCGTACTGCTGCTCGCCGCCGGCCGCTCGACCCGCATGGGCGGACCCAACAAGCTCCTGGCCGATGCCGAGGGCCAGCCGCTGGTCGTCCATGCGGTGAAAGCAGCACTTGCCTCGCAAGCGGTCGAGGTGGTCATCGTGCTGGGCCACATGGCGGGCGAGGTGAAGGCGGCCATCGACAAGGCGATCGAGGACAAGCGACGCCTGCGCTTCGCGACCAATCCAGATTTCGCCGATGGACTCAGCACCTCGGTGCGTACCGGCATCGGCGCACTCGGTTCCACCATCGACGCCGCCATCGTGCAACTGGGCGACATGCCAGGTGTGAACGCACTATTGCTCGATCGGCTGATGGCGGCTTTCAGTCCGGTCGAGGGCCGCTCGATCTGCGTGCCGACCGTGGGCGGCAAGCGCGGCAATCCCGTCCTGTGGGCGCGCCGCTTCTTCCCCGAGATGGCCACGCTGTCGGGCGACTCGGGCGCCAAGCACCTGATCGGCGAGCACGCAGATCTCGTCTGCGAGGTCGAGATGGCGGGCGAAGCGGCCGTCACCGATATCGATACGCCCGAGGCCCTCGCCGCCTGGCGCTCTCGGAGTCTGGTATGAGTTTCAGCGTCGTTGCCGTTCGCCGGCAGTTTCCCATCCTGTCGCAGATCATCGACGGCCAGCCCGTCCATTATCTCGACAATGGTGCGTCGGCGCAGACGCCCGATGTCGTGCTCGACGCGGTGCGCACCTACGAGACGACTGGTCGCGCCAACGTGCTGCGTGGCGTACATCGCCTCGCCGAGCGCGCCACCGAGGCCTACGAGAATGCACGCATCGAGGTCGCGACATTCCTCGGCGTCGAGCCGATGGAGGTGGTGTTCACCGGCGGCTGCACCGCCTCGATCAATCTCGTGGCCTATTCCTATGGATCGCTGCTGAAATCGGGCGACCGCATCCTGCTGTCCGAGCTGGAGCATCACTCCAACATCGTGCCGTGGCAGCTTCTGCGATCGCGCTCCGGCGTCGAGCTCGACATGGTCCCGGTGACGGTCGACGGCCGCATCGACATGGAGGCGCTGCCCAAGCTGATCACGCCCAGGACCAGACTGATCTCGCTCGCCCATGTCTCCAATGTCACCGGCGCGCTGGTCGACGTGCGCCAGGTGGTGTCGCTGGCAAAGACAGTGGGCGCGAAGGTGATGCTGGACGGCGCCCAGCGCGCGCCGCACGGTCCGCTCGATCTGCCCGCGCTCGGCATCGATTTCTACGCCTTCGCCGGTCACAAGGCCTATGGCCCGAACGGCGTCGGCGTGCTGTGGGCCAGGCCCGAGCTGCTCGAGGCCATGCCGCCGTTCCATGGCGGCGGCTCGATGATCGGCCGCGTGACCTTCGCCGAGACGACCTGGGCGCCGCCGCCGCGCCGCTTCGAGGCCGGCACGCCGCCGATCGGCCCTGCGATCGGTCTGGGTGCGGCCTGCACGTGGATGCGCGGGCTCGACTGGGCGGGCGCGCACGAGCACGAGATGGCGCTGGTGCAACGCCTGATGGATGGCCTGCAGAGGATCGACGGCACGCAGATCCTGGGGCCGGCCAGCCTGCAGAACCGCTATCCCGTCGTATCGTTCCTGCTCGATGGCGTGCATCCGCACGATGTGGCCCAGACGCTCGACTCCTTCGGTGTCGCCGTGCGCGCAGGCCATCACTGCGCGCAGCCGTTGATGGATCGCTTCGACCTCGACGGCACGACGCGCGTCTCCATGGCGCCCTACAACGACAACACCGACATCGATGCGCTGCTCACCGGTGTCGAGCACGCGGCGCGTACCTTGCGATGAACGACCAGCTCTACCAGGACCGCATCGTCTCCCTGGCCAAGGCGAAGACGGGAGCAGGCAAGCTCGCATCGCCAACCAAGTCGGCGCGTCGCGACAATCCGCTATGCGGCGATCGCGTGACAATCGATGTACGTCTCGACGACAAGGGCCACATCGCCGAGATCGCCCACCAGGTGCGCGGCTGCCTCCTGTGCCAGGCTTCAGCCTCGGCCTTGTCGTCGGTCGCCGTCGGCCGTGACAAAGCGGGCATCGAGGTCCTGCGGCACGATGCCGAAAGGGCGATCGGCCGCGAGATGGGCGTGCCCGGCGAGCCTTTCGTTGCCTTCGCACCCGTGCGCTCGCACAAGTCTCGCCACGAGTGCGTGCTGTTGCCTTTCGAGGCGTTGCAGGACGCTCTTTCGTGATTTCCGGCAGGGTTGCGCGGCGAGGGCCATGGCATCGTTCGGCGTTACCGTAACGCTACGTCGGAGTCCTTAGAGCTTGATGATCGCAGCAAGGATGCCGATGCCCGTGGCGAGCATCACGCCCAGCCTGACGCTCAGCTGCAATGAGAGTGCATCTACGGCCGCCTGAAGATCGGATTTTGTGACCAGTTCGCCCATCACGAAGTCTCGTGCTGCCTCCGCCACGGATGTGCCCCCTTGTGTTTCCAAGCGCAATTCAAACATTCGATTAACCCGCGATTGGGCGGGCTGTGAGTACGCGCTGTCGAGCGAGAGACGCACGTTGAGCCTAACTTGTTACTGGCTCGTCGATCACGACCAACTGTCCCGTAGTTTCGTCCCCCTGCTGCCGCGGTTGTGTCACACTCGGGCCTCACCCTTCGCGCGCATCATCGGGGAGAGCCCATGCACCGTCTTCTGTCCATCGTCGCGCTGTTGGGGTTTTTCGCCTTTCCGACCTTCGCGGTTGCGCAGGACTTGGCGCTGAGGCGGGTGATGCTGTCGTCGGGCGGTCTGGGCTACTTCGAGTACGAGGCGACCGTCGACGGCGATAGCACGCTCAAGCTCACCGTATCGCTGCCGCAGGTCGATGACGTGCTGAAGAGTCTCGTAGTTTATGACGACAAGGGTGGCGTCGGCGGGCTCAGCCTGCCCGGACGCGAGCCGCTGGCGCAGCTCTTCAAGGATCTCCCGTTCGACCAGGACTCGCTCGGCTCGCCGGCCGATCTTCTGTCGACGCTGAAAGGCGCCGAAGTGACCGTGGGCGGCAGCCGCGCCGTCACCGGCCGCATCGTGTCGGTGCAGGAAGACACCGTCGCCCTGAACGATGGCAAGGCCACGACCAAGCGCACGCGTGTGACCTTGCTCACCGACCGCGGCTTGCAGCAGTTCATCCTCGAGGATGCCGAGAGCCTGCAATTCGCCGATCCCGTCCTGCGCGACAAGATCGGCCAGGCGCTGCTCGCGATCCAGGGCAACCGCGCCAAGGACACGCGCACGCTCGAGCTGTCGGCGCGCGGCCAGGGCCGCCGCACCGTGCGCGTCGCCTACATCGTCGAGGCTCCTGTCTGGAAGGCGTCCTATCGCCTGACACTGCCCGCCGACGCCGCGGCGCCGCGCGCGGCGCTGCAGGGTTGGGCGACAGTCGAGAACATGAGCGGCCAGGATTGGAAGGATGTCGAGCTGACCTTGATGTCGGGCCGTCCCGTCGCCTTCCGGCAGGCGCTCTATGAAGCCTACTACGTGACGCGGCCCGAGGTGCCCGTCGAGGTTGCCGGACGCCTGATGCCCGGTGTCGATCGAGGCGGCGTGCAGGCCGATCAGCGCGCCAAGGCCTTCCCGATGCCGGCAGCGCCGCCCGCCCCGGGTCGCCCCATGCAGGAACGCGCGGAGACCATGGCGGCACCTCCGCCGCCGCCCCCTGCTGCCATGGCCAGCGGCTTCGAGCCGGTGGCAACGGCCGATGCGGCCACCCAGGTGCTGTTCAAGTTCCCGCGTCCGGTCAGCGTCGATAACGGTCGGACACTGTCGATCCCGATCATCGACCGCGAGGTGCCGGCGGCGCGGCTTGCGCTCTATCAGGCCGAGACCGCGCCGCGCAACCCGTTGGCTGCCGTCCGACTGACCAACGATGGCGAGAGTGGCCTGCCCGCCGGCATCATCACGCTCTACGAGCGCGACAAGGCGGGTTACGTGGCCTATGTCGGCGACGCGCGGCTGTCGGGATTCCCGGTGGGCGAGACGCGCCTGCTGGCCTACGCGCTCGACGAGAAGATCACCGTCGAACGCGACGCCGCGCAGACCGACCAGCTGGCCAGCGGGACGATCGCGCAGGGCGCACTGCGCTTCTCGCGGATCGTCCGCCAGACCATGACCTATCGCGTCAAGGGCCCGGCCAAGGAGGGGCGCGACCTGATCGTGGTGCAACGCCGCCTGCCGGGCTGGACCCTGGTCAAGCCAGACCCGGCCAACGTCGAGCTGAGCGACGGCAACTATCGCATCCCGTTCAGGCTGCCCGGCGGCGACCAGACCCAGACCTTCGAGGTCGTGCAGGAGCAGACGCAGCAGCAGGAGCTGCGCCTGGTCGACAGTGCTGCCGATCAGATCCGAGTCTACGCCCAGGCCCGCGAGTTCGACGCCAAGACGCGCGAGGCGCTCACGAAGATCCTGCAGCTGCAGGCCGGCGTCGCCGACGCGCAGCGCAAGGTGACCCAGGCCGACGCCGAGCGACAGCAGATCGTCCAGGAGCAGGCCCGGCTGCGCGACAACCTTTCGCGGGTTCCTGCCAACAGCGACCTGCAGCGCCGCTACCTCGCCACGCTCGACCGCCAGGAGACCGAGATCGAAGCCATCGCCAAGCGCCGCGCCGAGGCGGAGAAGGGCGTCGAGGCGGCGCGCGAAGCACTGCGCAGCTTCGTGGCGCAGCTCGGCTGATATTGCGCACGCCGCGAGCATATTCACCTTTCGCGTGCAGGAATGCTCGTCGAGATATGCACGCGAATCGTTTGCCCTTTCACATCGCTGTGTGAGATATCCGCCCAGGGAGAGATCAGTGGGTGTGCGGGTCGTCCTTGACGGCCGCAGGGGTGTGAATTGGGCGGGGCGTTGCTCGATATCGAGTTGTCGTCGGTCGTTGCGCTGTTGCGATCCCATCGGCTCGCAATCGCCTGCAAGACCGCTGGCGTCACCGGCGCGCTGCGAGGCGTGACGAGCCGGCACGCGTGCGCGTCGCTCAACTCGGAGCACCCGCACCGCTCTTACGACAAATCCCACGGTTTTGCCGCGCCGACCGGTAGCGCAATGACCCGGCAGCGGACCCTCGCCATCGTTGATGGAAATCCCAAACCATGACGCAGTTTCCGGCGAACATCGATCTGTCGAAGCTCAACGGCAGCAATGGCTTCAGGCTCAGCGGCGTCGCGGTGGACGACTATAGCGGCCTTTCCGTTGCCTCCGCGGGGGACGTCAACGGCGACGGCTTCGCCGACCTGATCATTGGCGCTCCCGGCGTCAACAACGTTTCGGGCGCAGGCTACGTGGTTTTCGGCAAGGCTTCGGGGTTTGCCCCCAATCTCAAGCTGTCGGGCCTCACCGGCAGCAACGGCTTCAAGCTCAGCGGCGCCGCGGTGGGCGATGGAGCGGGCTTCTCGGTCGCCTCCGCGGGCGATGTCAATGGCGATGGCTTCGCCGATGTGATCATCGGTGCCACTGGCGCCGATCCGCACGGAAACAGCTCCGGGGCGAGCTATGTGGTCTTCGGCAAGGCGTCGGGCTTTTCCGCCAACATCAATCTATCGAGCCTCAATGGCAGCAACGGCTTCAAGCTGAGCGGGGCGGCAACATATGATTTCAGCGGCTTTTCAGTGGCTTCGGCTGGCGACGTCAACGGTGACGGCTTTGCCGATCTGATTGTGGGAGCTTGGGGCGCAGACACCAACGGAGCCTCCTCCGGCGCAAGCTATGTGGTGTTCGGCAGGGCCTCGAGCTTCGCGCCCAACTTCGACTTGTCGAGCCTCAACGGCAGCAACGGCTTCAGGCTGAGCGGCGTAGCCGGCGACGACAGCGGCTTCTCCGTCGCCTCTGCGGGTGACGTCAACGGCGATGGCTTTGACGATGTGATCGTCGGCGCTCCCTACGACGACGGTCATGGTCCACTGTCAGGGGCGAGCTATGTGGTCTTCGGCCGAGCGTCGAACTTCGCGCCCGACTTCGACCTGTCGAACCTCAATGGCAGCAATGGGTTCAAGATCATCGGGCCGAGCGGCGACATGAACGGCTGGTCCGTTGCATCTGCTGGCGACATCAACGGTGACGGCTTCGCCGATCTGATCGTGGGCTCCCGCCACGCCAATCCGCATGGCATCAGCTCGGGGGCAAGCTATGTGGTGTTCGGCAAGAAGACGGGCTTTACCACCTACTTCGACCCGTACTACCTGAACGGCCAGAACGGCTTCAAGCTGAGCGGCGCCAACAGTGGCGACTACGTCGGCCAGACGGTGGCTTCCGCGGGAGACGTCAACGGCGATGGCTTCGCCGACCTGATAGTCGGCGCCTACGGAGCCGATTCGAATGGCAGCAAGTCAGGTGCAACTTACGTGGTCTTCGGCAAGGCTTCGGGCTTTGCCGCCAACCTCGACCTGTCGACGCTGGATGGGATCAATGGCTTCAAGCTCAGCGGCGTCACGACGGGTGACGCCAGCGGGTGGTCCGTCGCTTCCGCAGGTGATGTCAACCGCGATGGCTTCGCCGACCTGGTCATTGGCGCCCGCTATGCCTCGCCGAACGGTGCCAACTCCGGGACAACCTACGTGGTCTATGGACGGATGCCGGACGCGGCCGTCAACCGCGTCGGCACTGCGATCTCGCAGACGCTTGCCGGCGGCGCATTCAACGACGGCTTGTCGGGTCTCGCAGGCAACGACCATTTGTTCGGCAATGGCGGCGACGACGTCCTGGACGGAGGTGCGGGGGACGACATCCTCGAAGGCGGCGCTGGTCGTGATCTAGCCTCCTACAAGGCCGCTACGGCTGCAGTCACCGTCGACCTCACAATCAGGGGCGCTCAGAATACCGGCGGCGCGGGCATCGATAGCATGGTTGGCATCGAGGGTCTCTATGGTTCGGGCTATGCGGACCGCCTGACCGGCAACGATGGAGCGAACACTCTCAGCGGCGGAGCAGGCAACGACACTATCGCCGCCGGCGATGGCGCGGATTTCATCTACGCCGGTACAGGCTTCGACACGATCGATGGTGGGGCCAGCGACGACGTCATCTTCGCCCAAGACGGTAACATCGACGGCGGCGATGGCTTCGACTATCTGAGCCTTGACCGTGGCCTCGACACGGTAGGCCGCAGCTTCAGGCTCAATACCACGGCAGCCGGGACGACGACCGTCTCGATCGAGCAATTGGAATACCACGGCGGAGCCGGCAATGACTCGGTTACGGCCGGGACGGGTGACGACGACGTCCAGGGCGGCGATGGGAACGACACCTTGAACGGGCTCGACGGTCACGATCGTCTGAAAGGCGATGCAGGCTCTGACACCCTCAAGGCTGGCCTCGGCGATGACTATATCGTCGGCGGGGCCGGTGCCGATCGCCTGTATGGCGAAGCGGGCGACGACTTTATTGAAGGGGACCACTCATCCGATCCAGGCGCCGACACCATCAGCGGTGGCGACGGCAACGACACCGTCTATGGCTGGGAAGGAGACGATAGCCTCTCCGGTGACGCCGGAGAGGACGTCCTCTATGGCCAGGATGGCCGCGACATCCTCTCCGGTGGATCTGGTGCCGACCGGATGTTTGGCGGCGCGGGCAACGACACCTATGACGTCGACGGCGCGGCAGACCTTGTGGACGAGGATGCCACGGCGGGCATCGACGATGGCGGCACGGATTTGGTGCGCGCCTCGGTGAGCTTTACGCTCGGCGCCTTTGTCGAGAACCTGGTCCTGACCGGCAACGCCGCAATCGATGGCACCGGCAATGCTCTGGCCAACCGAATCGACGGCAACGCGGCCGCCAACCACCTGTCGGGCGGCGGTGGCGCTGACATTCTGACCGGCCGCGGCGGCGCCGACGCGATGGACGGCGGCGAGGGTGGCGATACCTACTACGCCGACGGGCTCGACGCGATCCATGACGGCGGCGCGGCCGGCACCGACAAGATCATCGCCAGCGGCAGCTACACGCTCGCGGCCGACGCCGGCATCGAGATCCTGAGCCTGACGGCGGGCACCACGACCAACCTGTCGCTGACCGGCAATGCCGCGAACAATCAGCTGATCGGCAACGGCGGCAATAACTCGCTACGCGGTCTCGACGGCAACGACAGCCTCCAGGGCGGCTTGGGCAACGACAAGCTGGAGGGCGGGTTGGGCCGCGATACGCTAACTGGTGGCGACGGCGCTGACACCTTCGTCCTGAAGGCGGCCGACAGCGCCTTCTCGACCTACGACACGGTCGCCGACTTCGCGACTGGCCTCGACAAGATCGACCTGTCGACGATCGGGGTGGCCGGCGTGTCGCCCTCGGCCTATGCCGAAACAGTCGCGGGCGCGAATACTTTCACAGCGGGGCTGATCGCCGCCAAGGCTGCGATGGCCGATGGCACGCACTCGGTAGTGTTCGTAGCAGGCCCGACGGATGGCTGGCTGTTCTGGAACACCGACGCCGATCGGCATACGCCCGAGCAGGCCGTCCGGCTCACCGGGCTCAACGACGTCTCGAAGTTCCAGGCGTCGGACATCACATGAGGTCTCCCTCTCGCCACATCGCGCTCCTGCGCATCATGCCGCTTCTCGAGGACTGAACATGGCAAGTTTCGACGACTCCCACGGGGCTCATACAATCTTTGGGACTGACGCCGACGACTCCATCTACGGGTACGATGGCTCGGACAAGCTCTACGGCGTAGGCGGCGACGACATCATTTATGGTGGCATCGACAATGACACGATCGACGGTGGCGACGGCGACGACTACCTGCATGGCGACGCTGGCAACGACACCATCTATGGCGGTGACGGTGCAGACCGGATCTATACGGATCTCGGAAGTGACACTGTCGATGGCGGCGCGGGCGACGATGAGATCTCTGCTGATGTCGGAAACAAGACCATCAACGGCGGTTCCGGCTTCGACTCTCTCAAGATCGATCGCAGCGACGAGGCGATCGGGCACGTCTTTGTGCTCAACGGGACGGCCGATGGCACCACGACGATCTCGATCGAGCAGCTTGAGTACAAGGGCGGCGCTGGCAACGACACTGTCACCGCCGGAGCAGGCGACGATGACCTTCGCGGCGGCGACGGCAGCGATATCCTGAACGGACTCGGTGGCAAGGACTACCTGCGTGGCGAGAGTGGCGACGACCAGGTCAAGGCAGGCGCCGGCGACGACTATATTTATGGCGGGCTGGGTTCCGACAGCCTGTATGGCGAGGACGGCGACGACAATCTCTCGGGTGGCAACCGCGACAACGATACGGCTGATTTGGGGGCGGACACGATTAGCGGTGGCAGCGGCGACGACGATGTCGATGGCTACGGCGGAGATGATGTCCTCAGCGGCGACGCTGGCCACGACTATGTCGATGGCGGCAATGGCAACGACAAGGTAAGCGGCGGCGATGACGACGACTATGTCTATGGCGGCGCCGGCGATGACGAGCTGTCTGGCGGCAATGGCCAAGACTACATCCTTGCGGGAAGCGGAGACGACGTGGCCAACGGCGACGCCGGCAATGACAGCTTCTATGGCGGCACCGGCAATGACATCCTCAACGGTGGTGACGGGTTTGACGATATTCGTGGCGAAGCCGGCAACAACACCTTGAATGGGGACGGCGGCAACGACACCATCACCAGCGTCGGCAACGACACCGTCGACGGCGGTGCAGGCGATGATGTCATCTACGCCACGACCGGCAACAAGAACATCAACGGCGGCACAGGGTTCGACTACCTTAAGGTCGACCGCAGCAGCGAAGCGATCGGCCACGTGTTCGTGCTCAACGGGTCGGCGAACGGGACGACGACGGCATCGATCGAGCGGCTGGACTACACTGGCGGTGCCGGCAATGACACGGTGACGGGCGGTGCGGGCAAGGATGTTCTTCGTGGCGGCAGCGGCGCCGACAAGCTCAGGGGCGGTCTCGGCGACGACTACGCCTTTGGGGGTGTGGGTGCCGACAGCCTTTATGGCGAGGATGGCGAGGACTACATCTACGGCGGCAACAGCGAGTACGACACCTCCGACCTGGGGGCCGACACCATCAGTGGCGGCAACGGCAGCGACTACCTTCGCGGCCAGGGCGGCGACGACGTCATCAACGGCGACGCTGATGTTGACCATCTGGATGGCGGCGCCGGCAACGACACATTGAACGGTGGCGACGGTGAAGACTATCTGCGCGGCGAGGCTGGCGCCGATCAACTCAGGGGCGGGATCGGTCGCGACTATGCGTATGGCGGGGCGGGTGCTGACAGCCTGCAGGGTGAGGGCGGCGACGATTACATCTACGGCGGCAGTGGCGAGGACGACGCGACAGACCTGGCAGCCGACACGCTGAGCGGGGGCCTCGGCAACGACGGCCTCTATGGCCAGGGCGGAGACGATCTCATCAACGGTGATGCCGGGGATGATTCGCTTTCAGGTGGTGCAGGCAACGATGAATTGAACGGCGGACTCGGTGCCGACAGTCTTGCGGGAGACGCGGGAGCCGACCGGATGTTCGGCGGTGGCGGCAACGACGTCTACGACGTCGACAATGTCGGCGACGTGGTGCGCGAAGACAAGGTGGCAGGTGTCAACGATGGCGGCACGGACATGGTGCTGTCTTCGGTGACCTTCACGCTCGGCGCCTTCGTCGAGAATCTGCTCCTGATCGGCACCAAGACGATCGACGGCACCGGCAATGCGCTGGCCAACCGCATTGACGGCAACTTTGCCGCCAACCGCTTGTCGGGCAGCGACGGCGCGGACATGGACGAGCGCGGCGTGGAGTTCCTGGGGTCCAACCCGCACATGCGGTTCTACAACGCGCGGCGCGGCTACGTGCGCTGCACGGTCACCGCGGACCGCTGGCTCACCGAGCTGCGCGTGCTGGACAACGTCGCCGACCGGCGGTCGGCCATCGGCACGCTCGCGAGCTTCATCGTCGAGAGCGGCCGGCCGGGGCCGCAGCGCGTCTAGGAGGCCTTGAAGCCCGACACGCGCGCGAGCTCCTCGAGGGACTGCACGCCCTCGCGGCGCTCGGCGCCGATCACCCAGGTGGGGAACACGCGCACGCTCGCGCGCTCGCAGCGCTCCGGCTGCGCGTTGGCGCCCTTGGGATCGCACTCCACGTAGGGCAGGCTCCCGGCCGCGCCGCCGAAGAGCGCCTTCTGCTCCTGGCAGTGCGGGCACCAGAAGGCGCCGTAGAACGCGGCGCCCGACTTCGCGAGGTGCTGGGCCAGCGCCTGCTGATACGGCGTGACGGGCGCCTCGGCGCCCGCGAAAACGAAGGCGCCCGCCACGATCGCGACGCCCGCGCACACCAGGCCGAGCACCGTGAGCCCGGCGCCCGATGCCCGCGGCCCGGGACGGCGCGCGGCCAGCACGATCGCGAGGACGGTCATGATCAGCGCCG
>Ga0081455_10004908_pt1 | contig 14821 bp, 11 predicted proteins | sample TabmetS3T2R1_FD_70207 | JGI IMG/M metagenome (GOLD analysis project Ga0081455, IMG submission 70207) | Tabebuia heterophylla rhizosphere microbial communities from the University of Puerto Rico - S3T2R1 | ecosystem: Host-associated > Plants > Roots > Rhizosphere ... | reverse complement strand
CCGGCGATAACGAGATTTTCGATTGGGTCGCCGGCAAGGCTCCTGTGCCGCCGGAGGCCGATACACCGGTGTTGCGCCGCTTCCTGGCGTTTCGTGTGAGGTTTTAGGTGTCATCGCTGACTGAACGTTTAGCCGCGCTGCATCGCAAGGCCGGCCACTGGACCGTCGCCGGACTGCCCGAAGGCGCTGACGCCCTGGTGTTAAGCGAGATCGCCCACACGACCGGCGGGCAGGATATTCTGCACGTAGCACGCGATGGCCAGCGGCTGGAGCGATTGCAGGACGGGCTGCGCTTCTTCGCCCCCGAGCGCGAAGTCCTGGTCTTTCCGGCCTGGGATTGCCTGCCCTACGATCGTCTGTCGCCTCATCCCGACATCGTCGCCGAGCGCTTGGAGACCTTGGTGAAGCTCGCCGCGCCGCGGAAAGCGGGAATGCCGGGGCGTGTCATCTTGGCTTCCGTCGGCGCCGTCCTGCAGCGCGTACCGCCGCGCAGCCTTTATGCCGAGGCCGCGAACGTGTTGCGCAAGGGCCAGACGATCGACGTCGCTTCGCTTACGAAGTTCCTCAGCGAAAATGGTTACGGCCGGTCCGACACGGTGATGGAACCCGGCGAATTCGCGGTCCGCGGCGGCCTGGTCGATCTTTTTCCTCCCGGCACGGCCGAACCGCTGCGCCTCGATCTGTTCGGTGACACCCTCGAATCGATCCGCTCGTTCGATCCCATGAGTCAGCTCTCGACCGGAGAGCGTGAGGAGGTGGCACTTCTGCCGGTCAGCGAGGTATTGCTCACGCCGGAAAGCATTGCACGATTCCGCAGTGGCTATCGTGAGCTGTTCGGCAATGTCGCCGGTGAAGATGTGCTTTACGAGGCCGTATCCGCCGGCCAGCGCCATGTCGGCATGGAACACTGGCTACCCCTGTTCCATGAACGAATGGAGACGATCCTCGACTATTGTCCCGAGGCGATCGTCACCGCCGACCACCAGCTCAAGGAGGCGCTGCAGGCGAGACACGAACTGATCGTCGACTATTACGAGGCGCGCCAGAAGACCGGCGCCAAGGGCGGCATGAGCGGTGGCACCGACTACAAGCCGTTGCCAACGGAGCGGCTTTACCTCAAGCCGTCTCAATGGGACGCGATGCTGGAACATCGCAGCACCGTGCAATTGACGAGCTTCGATTCGCCTCCTGAGGCCAGCAACGCTATCGATCTTGGCGGCCGCCGCCACGAAGGGTTCGCCCAGGCGCGCACGGCACAAGGCGTCAACCTATTCGATACGGTTGCCGCGCACGTGAAGGCCGTGAACGATGCGGGCCGGCGGGTTGTGATCGCGGGCTACACAGAAGGATCGGCGGCGCGCCTTCAGCATCTCCTCCAGGAGCACGGCGCCACGACGCCCGTCCCTGTCAAAGACTATGCAACCATCCTTGCGTTACCCGCTGGCGCGCTGGGTGTCGCGGTGTGGCCGATCGACCATGGCTTCGTTCTGGATGGCTTGGAAGTCGTTGGCGAAGAAGACATCTTAGGCGATCGGCTTTCCCGGCCCGCCAAGAAACGCCGTCCGTCCGAGCGGTTCATTGCCGAGGCTGCGGCGCTCAGCGACGGCGATCTCGTGGTGCATCGCGAGCATGGAGTCGGCCGGTACGAAGGCTTGGTCACGCTTGAGATCCAGCATGCTCGGCATGATTGCCTGCGGCTCACCTATGATGGCGGCGACAAACTCTTTGTACCGGTCGAGAACATCGACGTCCTGAGCCGCTACGGCAACGCGGAAGAGGGGGCGGCGCTCGACCGCCTGGGGGGCGTCGCCTGGCAATCGCGGAAGGCGAGACTCAAGCAGCGCATCGCCGATATGGCCGATCGCCTGATCCGCATTGCAGCCGAACGCGCTGTGCAGCGTGGCGAGACCATGAGCCCGCCAGAAGGTCTGTACGAGGAATTCTGTGCCCGCTTCCCCTATGCCGAGACCGACGACCAATTGCAGGCGATCGCCGACGTGATCGACGATCTCGGGTCGGGCAAGCCGATGGATCGCCTGGTCTGCGGCGATGTGGGGTTTGGCAAGACCGAGGTGGCGTTGCGCGCGGCGTTCGTGGCGGCCTTGTCGGGCAAGCAGGTGGCCGTCATCGGGCCGACGACGCTGCTGGCTCGCCAGCATCACCGAACGTTCGTCGAGCGTTTCCAGGGCATGCCGGTCCGGATCGGGCGGCTGTCTCGGCTGGTCAATGCCAAGGAGGCGAAGGAGACCAAAGCGGGCCTGAAGGAGGGCACGATCGATATCGTGGTCGGCACGCATGCGCTGCTGGCCAAGAGCATCGAATTCAAGGATCTCGGCCTGCTGATCGTGGATGAGGAGCAGCATTTCGGCGTCGCCCACAAGGAGCGACTGAAGGAGTTGCGTGCCGACGTCCATGTGCTGACGCTGACCGCGACGCCAATCCCGCGCACCCTGCAACTGGCGTTGACCGGCGTGCGCGACATGAGCCTGATCGCGACGCCTCCTGTGGATCGTCTGGCAGTCCGCACCTTTGTCACGCCGTTCGACGGTGTCACGATCCGCGAAGCGCTCCTGCGTGAGCAATATCGCGGTGGGCAAAGCTTCTACGTCTGCCCGCGCATCGAGGATTTGGCGGGCATCGCCGAACAGATCCGCGAGCTGGTGCCGGAAATCCAGATGGGCATGGCGCATGGCCGGCTGCCGCCCACCACCATCGAGAACACCATGCAGGATTTCGTCGACGGCAAATTCGATCTCCTGCTGTCGACCAATATCGTGGAAAGCGGTCTCGACATCCGCAATGCCAACACGATGATCATCCATCGTGCCGACATGTTTGGTTTGGCGCAGCTCTACCAGCTGCGTGGTCGGATTGGTCGCGGCAAAACCCGCGCCTACGCCTATCTCACCGTGCCACCGGGTCGCGCCCTGAACGAGGCCGCTTCCAAGCGTCTCGAGGTGATGCAGACTCTCGACATGTTGGGGGCAGGCTTCCAGCTCGCGAGCCACGATCTCGATATCCGCGGCGCCGGCAATCTCCTGGGCGAGGAGCAGTCAGGCCACATCCGCGAGGTCGGCATCGAGCTCTACCAACAGCTCCTGGAGGAGGCGGTTGCCACCGCGCGCGGTCGTGTCGAAGAAGTGGCCAAGGCCGAATGGTCGCCGCAGCTCAATCTCGGCATTCCGGTGCTGATCCCGGAGGAATATGTCGCCGACCTCTCCGTCCGCATGGGCCTCTATCGTCGACTCGGAGGTCTGACCAATCAGGCTGACATCGACGCCTTTGCCGCCGAGCTGGTGGACCGCTTCGGCAAAATGCCGCCTGAGGCCGAATTCCTGCTCCAGACGGTGTCGCTGAAGCTTCTATGCCGTGCCGCCTCGGTCGAGAAGATCGATGCCGGCGAAAAGGCGGTCGTGTTCAGCTTCCATGAAAACAAATTTCCCAAGCCGGAGCGTCTGATCGGTTGGATCCAGAAGAACGCCCCGCTGGTGAAGGGGAGACCCGACCAGCGCGTGATCGTGCAGCGCGTTTGGCCCGACGAGCGACAACGGCTTTCCGGTGTGAGCGGGATCGTCTCCGCAATGGCGAAGCTCGCGGCCTAGGAACGGGCGCTGTCGCTCCCTTGTCGTGTCGGCGGGCAAATCAACATCCACTGGACGCCGAAGCGATCGGTCAGCTTCCCGTAGTACCCCCAAGGCTGTGTACCCAAGGGCGTCGTGACACGCCCGCCTTCTCCGAGTTTGGCGAATAGTCGATCCAAGGAGGCGGGATCGTCAAAGAACAGGATGTGGGCCGAACCTCGCATGGGTTCGGCATCGTCGTTGTCGGAGGCGAAGAAGGAGACGCCCGGTCCCTCGAAGTGGGCATGCATGACCTTGCCTCGCATGTCCGGATTGGCAACCGGCATGCCGTTCTCGCCATAACGGACGACCTCGACAATCCGTCCCAGGCCGCATTCGGTATAGAACGCGAGAGCCTGGTCGCAGGTGGTTGTGAAGAAGAGGTAGTTATGGAGGCGGACAGCGCCCATACGACCGGATCAAACGGTCGATTGGGCGGCGCTAGTGGCGGCGTCCCGTTCGGCGAGATTGAAGACCTCGACGAATGCCGCCGGCGGCTGCGCGCCTGATACGGCGTATTTGCGATTCACGATGAAGCAGGGCACGCCGTTGATGCCGAGGCGCCGCGCATAGACGTCCGACGCCACGACTTCCTGGCGGCCGTCGTCGCTTTGCAGGAAACGGCGCGTAAGCGCCGCATCGAGGCCTGCGCGGCTGGCGCATTCCACAAGGACATCGAGATCGCCGATATCCAGCCCATCCTCGAAGTAGGCCCTGAACAGTTCGCCGACGACCTCGTCCTGGCGCTCGTTCTTGGCGCTCCAGTGGACCAGCCGGTGCGACAGCACCGTATTGGGCGTCCGCCTTATGCGCGAGAATTGGAACTCGATGCCGGCTTCGCGGCCGCTTTCGGCAATGGCCTGATAGATCTGGCGCGGACGGTCGCCGCCGCCAAACTTTGCGCGCACGTAATCGTCACGTGTCATGCCCTCGGCGGGCATGTCCGGATTGAGCTGGAAAGGCCGCCAGGAAATCGCCACATCGTTGCGGCCGCTCATTGCGAGTGCCCGCTCGAAGCGGCGTTTGCCGATATAGCACCAAGGGCAAATGGTGTCGGAAACGATATCGACGAAAATCATGCCCCTGAGCCTACGCCTTTCCAGCCGGAGCAGAAACCCGTCTTTTGACGCTTAGTATTGCACCCGCGTCGTGATCGCGCCGTCGACGATGAAGTTCACGCCGGTGATGAACGAGGCTTGCTTTCCCGCCAGGAACACGACCGGAGCAGCCACTTCCTGCGGTGTCCCCATGCGGCCCATGGGATTGCGCGCCAGCGTCTTCGTGTAGCGCTCGCTGCCGGCGTCGCGCTGGCGGCCCCATGTATTGCCGTCCTCGAGGATCGAGCCGGGCGACACCATGTTCACACGCACGCCCTTGGGTGCCATCTCGATCGACAGCGACTTCACGAACGGCACCAGGGCAGCCTTCACCGAACGATAGGGGAGGCCTGGACCGCCCTCATTCAACGACACCGTGCCGATCACCGTACAGGTGGCGCCCTGGCCGCTTTTCAGGAGATGCGGCATGGCATGGCGTACCGATTCGACCGTCGAGACGATGTCGATCTCGATGCTCTTGCGCCAACCTGCGGGCGTGTCGTCGGTGCCGAGCGCACTCACATTGGCGACGAAATGATCGATGCCGCCTTCGGCCGCGAAACCGTTGATCCACTTCTTGAGCGCGGGATCGTCGGTCACATCGAGCGCGGCGCCTTGCACGCGGCCCTTCTTGGCGCGCCATTCCTCTTCACGCTGCTTCACAAGCTTGGCGTCACGCGCGCAGAAGCCCACGATGGCACCCTCGGCCACGAAGGCATCGACGATGGCGCGGCCGATGCTCTTGGTGCCGCCGGTGATCAGCACACGCTTGTCCTTGAGACCCAGGTCCATGGTTCCTCCGCAAGAAAGGCTCGCTTATAAGGCGGGCAATCAAACGCGGGAGTGGCCAGGATGTCCAAGCTATTCGACCTCAGCGGCAAGGTGGCGCTGGTGACCGGCGCCTCGTCCGGGCTCGGCGCGCATTTCGCGAAATGTCTGGGGAAGGCGGGCGCCTCGCTCGTGCTCGCCGCGCGTCGTGCCGATCGACTCGAGTCTCTTCAAGCGGAACTGGCCCGGCAAAACGTGATGGCGAAGACGGTCGAGCTCGACGTGCAATCGTCCGACTCGATTTCGACCGCGCTTGCAACAGTCGGGCCGCTCGATGTTGTCGTAAACAACGCCGGCATCTCAATCGTGAAGCCTGCTCTCGATATGCCAGACAAGGATTGGGACGCCGTCGTGGATACCAATCTTCGGGGGGCATGGCTGATCGCCCAAGGTGCGGCCAAGCGCTGGGTGGCCGAGAAGCGACCCGGCTCGATCGTCAACATCGCCTCGATCCTGGGCTTGCGCACCATTGGGCAGGTGGCGCCCTATAACGCCTCAAAGGCCGGCCTGATCCACCTCACGCGCGCGCTGGCGATGGAATGGGCGCGCTATCACATCCGCGTCAACGCGATCTGCCCGGGCTATATCGAAACCGAGATGAACAGCGCGTTCTGGAAGACGCCCGGCGGTCAGAAGCTGATCGAGCGCATTCCCCAGCGTCGCATCGGCCAGCCAGAGCATCTCGATGGTGCCCTGCTGCTGCTCGCCTCGGAGGCGGGAACTTTCATGACCGGCAGCGTGCTTACCGTCGATGGCGGCCACACGGTGAATTCGCTCTGATCACCAGCCGTTGATGCGATCGTAGGTGCCGACGATGGACTTGCCGCCGTCGAGGTCACTGTCGATCACATAGTATCGGTCGTAGGCCGCTGCCGTGATGCAGGCATGGTTTGGCCAGATGCGCACGCGGCTGCCGACCGGCAGATTGCCGTAGGGAATAGGATCATCCGCGCCGACGAAGCCATGCTCCTGCGAGCAGGCGACGACCGCCATATCCTTCACCGGCGCATCGGCGATCGTGCCGAAGCCGACCTTGGGTTGGAATTCCTGGGCGCTGATATCCTTGGAGAGGGCAAGCGCGCCAGCGTCGATCAGGAGTTGGTTGCGATGTGGATAGTGACCGATCACCGACGCCAGTACCGAGAGCGCGAGGTCAGCGGGCCTGCACGACCCGATGAACTCCTGATCGAGATCGTTGAATACATAGACGCCCGGCCGCATCTCGGTGATGCCGGTGAAATCGCGCGAGTGCATGGCGGTCGGGGTCGAGCCGCCGCTCACGATCGGGCAGGGAATACCTGCAGCGCGCAGCTTCTCCGCTGCCCCTACGATCGCCTGCCGCTCCTGCTCGGCGACCGCTGCAATCCCCTCAGGTGTGCTCTCGTGATAGGAATGGCCAGCGTGCGTCATGACACCCGCGAGCTCGACATTCGGTGCCTGATGGAGGGCGCGGGCGATATCGAGGAGCCCCGGCAGCTCGGGGAAGGGGAGGCCCGCCCGGCCGCCGCCGCTGTCGATCTCGATGAAAACGGAGAAGGTGTCGCCATCTTTCGCCGCATCGGCAATGGATCGCGCGACAGCGAGATTGTCCGTCACCACGCGCAAATTGACGTCCCGGCGGCGGAGTTCCGTTACCGCAGCAAGCTTGGAGGGCACGATGCCCACGCCGTAGAGGATGTCCTTGAAGCCGCCATGGGCAAAATAGCGGGCTTCGGCAAGCGTCGATACGGTGATGCGACCGTCGTGGCCTTCGACGGCCATCCGTCCAATGGTTACCGATTTCGCCGTCTTGAGATGGGGCCGCAGCATGACGCCGGCAGCGCTCAGGCGGTCGCTCATACGCCTGAGGTTGCGGCCCAGGACGGCTCGGTCGAGAATGAGGGCGGGGGTCGGAAGATCGTCGATCGTTTGCGTCTGCATTGAATCCTTCCTCTGCCTTCTGTTCTACGACAGTCCCTTCACGCATGCCCATCGAAAACGAACGCAAATTCGTCCTGCTCGACGCCGACGGTGACCTCGAAGCGCAACTGGCCAAAGAGCCGGTGGTGCGCTCCGTCCTGCGCCAGGCCTATCTCGACGCATCCGGCGTGCGCATCCGCGAGATCGCAAAGAATGGCGCGACCAGTCATGTCTTCACCTACAAGCGACCGGTCGATGGGCAGATGGTCGAGATCGAGACCGAGATCTCGGCGGTCGATTTCGAGCGGCTATGGAAGTTGCGCCGCGAGACGCTGAGCAAGGTGCGGTATTCCTGGAACGAAGGCCACTTCCATTGGGACGTCGATTTCTTCAAGAGCGATGCCGGTAAGACCTACTTCGCTCTGGCCGAGGTCGAAATGCCGGAGGAGGAGACTGTTCCTCCCGATGTGCCGTCGCGTCTCAAGCAGCATGTCTTTGGCCTGGCGCCGTTCGGCGATCCCCGGTTCACATCCAAGCGCCTCGCCGACCAGGCCCACGCCGAACGCCTGCTGTCGGACATCAGGCGCTCGGGCAGGGTCGAATAGCGCCCGGTCAGTTCCGGCGCTGTTGCTGGAAGATCAACGACCAGGGATCCGGCATCGGTCCAACCGGGCAGTCGATCAGCGTCGGCCCGCCTCTCGCCAAACCGCGCGAAATCGCCTTGCCGAGCTCGGCCGGCGAATTCACGCGCTCGGACGCGATGCCGAAGCTCTCGCCGAGCTTGACGAAATCGGGGTTGTGCAGGTCGCTGGCGATAGTGCGGTTGTTGAACGCCTGTTGCTGGATACGCTTCACGTTGCCGAAGGCGCCGTCGCTGAACACCACGGCCACGACGCCGATATTGTTCTGTGCCGCCGTCGACATCTCCATGGCCGTGAACAGGAAACCACCGTCACCGCTGATCGACACCACGGGCGTGTCGGGCTTGGCCACCTTGGCGCCGAGCGACGTGGCGTAGCCCCAGCCCAGCGTGCCCTGGTAGCCCGGCGAAAGGAACGTACGCGGCCGGTAGGTGGGATAAGCGAGGCGTGCTGCATAGCCCATTTGCGTTAGCTCATCGACCAGGATGCCGTCCTCGGGCAACGCGTTCCGAATTGCGTCGAGGTACGAGAGCTGCGGTGCCAGCGTCTCACGCACCTTCTTCACCGCCGCATCCTTGACCTTGGCAACCGCCTCGGCACGTCCATTGAGCTTGGCGTTGTGCTTGCCGAGGCGTTCGGCCAGCAGCTTCAAAGTCGCCGTAGCATCACCAATGATGCCGATCTCGGGCTTGCGTTGGCGATCCAGCTCCTCACCATCGATATCGATGCGGATGATCTTGAGGCCTGCGGGCAGACCCCAACTCATCTGTTGCTGCTGCAGGCGCGTGCCGACCGCAAGCACCACATCGGCCTCGTTCCAGAACTGATAGCCTGCCAACGCCGTGACGGAGAGGCGATGGCGGCCATCGATCACGCCCTGTCCCATGCGACTGATCACGACCGGTGCCTCGAGCCTCTCGGCGATTTGCTGCACATAATCTCCGGCATCCAATGCGCCACTGCCGACCACGATCATCGGTCTTTCTGCGCCGGACAGGAGCTTGGCCGCGCGCTCGACGGCCTCCTCATCAACCGGGCAAGGGTCGGCCTTGGCCGGCGCCGACGGCAGGGCGACCGGCGCCCTGCGCGCCCAGGTATCCATGGCGCATTCCAAAGCGACCGGACGGCGGCGGCCGGACAGCAGTCGCCGGAAGGCCTCGTTCACGAGGCCAGGCGCTTCACCTGGGGAGGAGATGCGATCAGCCCACTTGGTCAGGCCACGCATGATCGAGAGCTGGTCGGGCAGCTCATGCAGCAGGCCAACATTGCGGCCGATCATGGATTGCTGGATCTGGCCGGTGAGCGCCAGCACCGGTGCATTGACGGCATAGGCAGTCGAGAGCGCCGCCGTGGTGTTGAGGAAGCCAGGGCCGGGCACGACCACGTAGGCCGACGGACCGCCGGTCGCCATGGCGTAGCCGAGCGCCATGTAGGCGCAGGCCTGCTCATGACGCGCATGGATCGGCCGAATGGCATTGGTCCGGTCGTAGAGCGCGTCGAAGAAGGGATCGTTCTGGACGCCGGGCAGGCAAAACAGAGTGTCGATGCCATTCAGCTCCAGCATCGAGACAACGGTTTGGGCAGTGGTCAGGGTTTTCATCGATGTACTCTAGAAGGTGTTGATCCTGTCGTCCCGGGCGAAGCGGAGGCGGCTAGTCCACCCGGGCACCGGAGGCGCGGATAATAGGGGCAAGTCTCGTTTGCTCCGAGTCGCGATAGGCCAGCGTGTCCGGCGGTGAATTCCACCATGCCGTCGCTCCCAGATCGGCGAACTTCATCTTTATCTCATCGCTCTCCAGCGCTTTCTTTGACAGTGCCGAAAGGCGTTCAATCACACTTGGCGGTAGGTTCGCGGGTCCGGTGAGCGTCGTCCAGGAGACGATGTCGAAGCCGGGCAGGGTCTCGGCGAGCGCAGGGATATCCGGCGCGACTGGTGTGCGCTTGGCCGAGGTCACCGCGATCGGCCGTACCTTGCCGGCTCGCGACTGCGTGAGTGTGCCAGGGATGTTGTCGAACATCATGTGGATCTGGCCGGCCAGCAGATCCTGCATCGCCGGCGCGGCGCCACGATAAGGCACATGAAGGATGTCGACCTTGGCCAGCATCTTGAAGAGTTCACCGGAAAGATGAAGCGTGGTACCCGCGCCCGCCGATCCGTACGAGTATTTGCCGGGATGAGCCCGCGTGAGCTCGATCAGCTCGCTAGTGTTCTTCGCCGACACGTCGAGGTTGACCGCCAGCAGGTTGGGCAACCACCATATGGTTGAAACGAAGGTGAAATCCTTCCGTGGATCGAAGGGCAGTTTGGTGTAGAGCGTGGGCGCGATGGCGTGGCTCGAGATGCCGCCGAGGCCAAGCGTGTAGCCGTCGGGCTCCGATTTCGCGAGCACATCGACGCCGACATTGCCGCCAGAACCGCCGCGGTTCTCCACCACCCATTGCTGGCCTGAGAGCTCGCTCATCTTGCCGCAAAAGAGACGCGACAGCGTGTCGGTGGGGCCGCCGGCGGGAAAGGGGTTGATGTAACGCACCGGTCGGCTCGGGTACTCGCCTTCGGCGCGGACAATCGCGGGAGTGGCAATCGCACCAGCAATGCCCGCCATCACGCTGCGGCGACCGATCCTGCTTGCGCCCGTCATCCGTCGTTTCCTCCACTTTCTTTGGTCAATCTGTCTGCAGATTGTCGCAGTGCCAATGGAAATTGTTTCAAGCCAATCATCAACAATGATATGTTGCAGCCAAGGCATGGAAATGAACAGCAGCAGGGCAGGGACGTACGGCGCGATCGGGCGATCGGCGTTCCGCGCCGTTTTAACCGCTTGTGCTCTTTCGATCGCGTCGATGGCGGAAAGTCCGGCGCAGACGACAGCCCCTCCCAGCGCCAAATCTTCTTCACCCCAGACGGAAGCCTGTTATGCCGGGTACGGCTTGCCGGCGCAGGAAAAGATCAAGATCTGCACGGAGGTGATCGAACACACCAAGCCTGCCGACAGTTCCGTGGCTCTGGCCTATTTCAGCCGGGCCGTCGCATCGTCCAGCCTCGGCGACCAGAAGGCCGCGCAAGCCGATTACAAGGAAGCGTTGAAGCTCTTCACCGATGCCATCCGAGCGTCGCCTGCGAATGCGGTGATGCTCTTTCAGCGTGGCTTGATCTACCACACGATGGGCGAGACCGATCAGGCGATCGTCGACTATAGCGACGCGATCCGCCTCGCGCCGACCGACATCTATGCCTACGTGAACCGCGGCATCGCGCTCTACAGCAGGAAGGACAACAACGACGGCGCCCTGCATGACTTCGATGCGGCGATCAAGCTCAATCGGTGCGAGGTGAACGCCTGGATCAACCGGGGCGTTGTCTACAAGCGGAAGGGAAACTTCGACCAGGCAATCTCGGATTTCACCACGGCGATCGGCTGTTTGCCGCCCGATCCGCCGCCGGTGCGGCTGGCGGGCGAAACCCCGACCGGTTCAGCTTTGAACGCAGCCTACTTTCGGCAGGCGCAGGCGGCGGCACAGCTGTCGGATGCCTACTACCAGCGTGGCCTTGCCTATCTGGCGCGGGTGGACAAGAACGCGAAGTCGCCGACGCCGGGGCTCGACATGGCGATCGCCGACTTCACGACGGCGATCCGCTTCAACCCGACAGCCGCGGCACCTTTGGTCGGCCGGGCATCGGCGTACATGCAAAAGGAACAGTTCCGGCCGGCGATCGCTGACTTCACTGAAGCACTAAGGCTCGGGCCAGGTGACGAATCCACCTATCTCAATCGCGGCATTGCCTATCATTCCGTGAAAGAGGCCGACAGTGCCATTGCCGATTACAGCGAAGCGCATCGCATCAACCCGACCGACGTCATTCCTCTGATCAACCGCGGCATCGCCAGCTACTCGTTGAAGGGCCAGTGCGATCCCGCGATCCAGGATTTCGATGAAGCACTGAAGATCGATCCCAAGGAAATCAACGCCCTGATCAACCGCGGCATCTGCCGGAGCGAGAAGGGGGAACAGGACAAAGCGATTGCCGATTTCGGCGAAGCCTTGAGGCTCGGGCTGCAGACGGGAGATGTACTGACGTTCGGTTCCAAGGATCCGGAGGCTCTTCGCCATTGGGTCCAGGTGGCGCATGCGCGCTACCTGCGCGGCCTCGCTTATCTCGCGAAAGGCGATCAAGACCTCGCGTTGGCCGACTTCAATGAATCGATCCGGCTCAATCCCGACGAGGCGCACACCTTCGTCGCGCGCGGCGGCATCTACTTGCTCCGCGAAGAGTACAAGCGCGCTATTGCCGACTTCAACGAGGGGCTGCGGCTCGATCCGGCCTACGCCTTCGGCTATTTCCAGCGAGGTTTCGCCTACCACAGCCTGAACGAACCGGACAAAGCCTACGCCGACTACAGCAAGTCGATCACGCTCGATCCCAAGTATATCACCGCCTACCTCAATCGCGGCATCCTCGAATACGCACGACGAGGCGATTTCGCGGGAGCGATCGCGGATTTCACCACGGCATTGAAGCTTAGCCCCGACAACGTCGAAGCCCTGCTGCATCGCGGCGTCGCCTACGGTGCGAGCGGTGATTTCGATAAGAGCTTTGCCGACCTCGACCGCGCAATCGATCTGTCACCAGGCTCGGCCAAGGCCTACTACTATCGCGGCGTACTCGATACGATGCGCAGCAACACCGAACGTGCCCTTGCGGACTTCGGCAATGCCATCCGGCTCGACGCCAAGGGAGCCGATGCCTATCTCGCTCGTGCCGGTGTTTATGCGCAATTGGGTCAACAGGACAAAGCCATTGCCGACCTCGATCGGGTCATTGCCCTGACGCCCATGGCGTCGGCTGCTTACTACAACCGCGGCTTTTCCTATTTCGCCACAGGGCAGTATGCCAAGGCCATCGCTGACTACAACGAGGCGATCAAGCTCAACCCCGACCTCGTCGTCGCGTACAGCAACCGCTGCCTCACCCGCGCTATCCTCGGCAAGGACCTGGCCGATGCGGTCGGCGACTGCGACCGGGCCTTGAAGCTGCAACCCGCGAACCTCGATGCGCGCGATACGAGGGCTTTCATTTACCTCAAGCTCAGCGACTACCCGAAGGCGATCGCCGATTACGGCCTCTCGCTGCAGGCCGATCCCAACCGCGCCCGAGCGCTTTATGGGCGGGGGCTCGCCAAGGCCAAGAGCGGCGACAAGACGGGCGGCGAAGCGGACATGGCCGCGGCAGCCAAACGCGCCCCCGGCATCGCCCGCGACTTCACGCGGTTCGGCGTCACGATCAACTGAGGACGGTTCGTCGGCTGCACAGTAGAGGAGGGCGGGTGCTCTACGTCATCTATATGGAAGACGGCCCGGGTAGCGCGGAAATTCGTTCGGTCACGCGCGATGCGCACCTCGCCTATCTCGAAGAACATCGAGACATCCTGGTCCTGGGTGGAGCACTTTTGGCCGAGGACGGTAAGACGCGTATCGGCAGCATGCTGGTGCTGAATGTTCCAAGCCGGAAGGCTGCCGAGACGTTCTCGGAAAACGAACCGTTTCGCCTTGCCGGCCTTTTCACGTCGGTCCGTATTACCCGCATGCGCCGCGGCCAGTGGAATCCGGCGGCAGCGCCCAAGACCGCAGAGGGCAATTGACCACGGTGACACGCAGTTCGGTGTCACGATCAACTGAAGACCGCGAAGACCGCCACCAAGAAATCTTTGGCGGCCTTCGATGCCGAACCATTAAAAAGTACTTATTCCATCGATACTCTTACGAAGACCGCCAAGCATAGAAGCCTTGGCGGTCTTCAGAGATGATGGCGGAGGCCAAGCATGGCAGCAAAGCCGCCCAGGCCGGGGCTGGCCCGATGGTCATGGTGGCGCATCGTCGATGATGACCCTGCAGTAAAGATCCTGCCTCCAAGCGCGAGAGTCATGGCGCGGCTCATGCAACCGCCCATTCTCAGGGATTGAAACTGCAGGGTCATTGACGCCATCCGCCGAAGACCGTCAACACTCACTTCGATCCTTGGCGGCCTTCGGAGGAATGCAGATAAAATGGGCTTTTCTCATCGATCCGCAGTCGAAGACCGCCAACCTCGCGTGACTGGCGGTCTTCGACCATGGTGGCGGTCTTCGTGAAGTGACGGCAAGAGATAGCCCGCTGCATGGAAGACAATGTCGGCGGGCAGAATACGATCGAGAGAATAGTTGCTATTCGGTGTCTGGTTTTTTTCGTTTCGGCCTCTTCTGGACTGCGACAAATCGGCTAACGTCCTGCACCCACGACGGAGGACAACCAATGAAGATTGGTTTTACGATGTTTGCGACGGAACATTCGATGCCGCCGCACGAACTTGCCATCGAGGCCGAATCGCGCGGATTCGAATCGCTCTTTTTTCCCGAACACAGTCACATCCCGACCAGCCGCAAATCTCCCTGGCCCGGTGGGGCTGAGCTGCCGAAATTCTATTACGAGGGTTACGATCCCTTTATCGCCATGACGGCCGCGGCAGTGGTCACGAAGACCATCAAGGTCGGCACCGGCGTCTGCCTGGTGGTGCAGCGTGACCCCATCCACACCGCAAAGGAGATTGCCACCATCGACCGGATTTCGAATGGCCGTGTGCTGTTCGGCATCGGTGGCGGTTGGAACGCCGAGGAGATGGCAAACCATGGCACCGCTTTCGATACCCGCTTCAAGCTGATGCGCGAGCGCGTCGAAGCCATGAAAGAGATCTGGGCCCAAC
>Ga0081455_10004907_pt1 | contig 14823 bp, 19 predicted proteins | sample TabmetS3T2R1_FD_70207 | JGI IMG/M metagenome (GOLD analysis project Ga0081455, IMG submission 70207) | Tabebuia heterophylla rhizosphere microbial communities from the University of Puerto Rico - S3T2R1 | ecosystem: Host-associated > Plants > Roots > Rhizosphere ... | reverse complement strand
TGAATCGTGAAGATTCTTCATTCAATGCAAAGCGTTTCCCCAAGGATTTTATGTTTCGCCTATCGCAAAAAGAGAAGTTGGAGGTGGTCACAAAATGTGACCACCTCCTCAGCCTCAAATTTTCGCCAAACATGCCATTCGCGTTTACCGAGCATGGCGCAGTTATGGTTGCAAGTGTGCTGAACTCGGACTCAGCCATTGAGGTCAGCACGTACGTTGTCAGGGCTTTTGTAAAATTGCGTGAAATGTTGGGAAGTCACAAAGTTCTGGCGCAGAAAATCACTGAACTGGAGCAGGCGGTCGTCGGCCATGACAGACATATCAGGACTCTCTTTGATGCTATAAGGCAGCTTGTGCAGCCTAGGACCACCAAACCGCGCCGCATCGGTTTCAGCACGTGAAGTCAAAGATCCCATTCACGAACCGCACCTCTATGCCCACCTGGTCTGCCTCAAGGAGCAAGAGTGGGACTATCGGCTGGCAGTAAATACCCAAAGAGACTGACGTCAAAGGCGCCACCGCTGGGCCTGTCCAGATCGATCGAGTACTGCACGATGCCATCGGTTGCATAGGCCCTCATATGTGCCAATCCGACATAGTTGATGAAGTTGCCGGCTGGATCGGCGGCCATCCGAGTGATGGGAAGATCGATGAGCGGGGCACCGGTATTCGGAGGAAATGCAGATCCGGTGACGATCGAGAATCTGGCAACCTGCGGGAGCGGCATGGTCTCGGGTATGCGAATATTTGCGCTGATGGTTTCGATGACGAGCACTTTGTTTGCCGGGACGGTCGTCAGGACCTCGCTCGATCTTGACGCTCCAGCATTTAACGTCCCGCTAGATCGTAGCCTCACCATTTTTTTTAGATTGGATCTCGTGACTTTCTTGAGCGTCTTTCTTGCCACGGTAACCTCCTTGATCCTGATTGCATTACGGGCATCATGCAGCGCCAGATTTTGAGAGGAGAAGAAGGACACTTCGCCTGGCAGATTGCCTAGGGGTGAATTGCAGGATGTGGATGGTCGTCTGCTGCTCCAGCGCTGGATAAGCCGCATGCCCCTATAGTTGTTTGGCTCCGCAAAATGGAGAATGGGTAGGCTAGGCAGCTTCCTTTGCTCGCCCAACGCGCACACCAGAACAATCGTATTGCTAGAAAGGCGGTGCTCGTCGAGGCGCGCAGTTGGAAGCCACCTAGCCCACCCTGAAGAAGGAGGTACAAGCAAGCTTGGAAGGATGATTAAACGGACCTTCGAACACTGCGTCTCGCCATCGCCACTTGGGAAGGGGGGCGTTCCGGGTAATCGATTGCGAAGCAATCGGTGGGCTGGGTGGGTGAAATGAATCGCCCAGGGCTGGGCGGGCGAGAATGGCGACCGCAGCGAAGGGTCCATGCCCCCATCGCAAGTCGCACGAAAGCCGCCATCCCACCCCCTTTTAAGAAGAGATAACGAGCAAGCTTGGAAGGAACATTGGAACGCGCCGATTAATCGGCACGCGCCGTTAAATCGGCAGAAGTTCCTTCGGCACTCGTGATGATCCCTTCCAATAACTGCACGATCGAAATCGCGGAACGTGCAAGAGTTTCAGCGAGTTTCATCGATATGGTTGCTTCTGACCCACTGATCACTCCGATGGAACGCGACTTGCCCTAGAAGGCTACGCATTGGGGGCGAGGGTCAACGAAGGATCCGGAGGTGAGCCATGATAAACACCAACACACAGAAGCATTTCCAATGGGTTATTGAAAGCGGGGCCGTGCTGATCATTGTTGGCGCTGCACTGAATTTCCTGGTCATGCAGACACTCGGATCCTTCGATGCTGCCTCCGTGATCCTGGCGCTCTTTCTAGGGTTTTGGGCGTTTGTGCTGGGAAACACCGTTATCTTTTTCTCCTCAGTATGGCTGTTCATGAGAAGAAGGGACATGAGTCCTGAGCCGGCGAGCGGACAGCCGGAAGCCCAGGCACGTGCACCGATCAGGCTGCCGAGACTCTGCCATCATTGAATAGTTGAAATCTGAGATCTGACATCTGCGATTTGCGACTGAAGGGAGCAACCGATGTCCTATCCCGAGCCTCGCTATAAAGGTGAGAAGGGCGAGATCAGCGCGCTGTATCGTCCGGCGGATCAGAAGCCGGAGCTGACCATCGGAGCGGGGACTGCCGTGCGCTACCTGTCGACTGGAGCGTCGACGCACGGACAATTCGGTTTATATCGGTGGGACGCGAAGCCACACACGCCGGGGCCTGCCGCACACTTTCACAGGACCATGTCGGAATCCTTCTTCATTCTCTCGGGCAAGGTCCGGCTCTTCAACGGAGAACGCTGGATCGACGCGAAGACGGGAGATTTTCTCTACGTTCCGGAAGGCGGCTTGCATGGATTCCAGAATGACTCTGACGAGGCTTCGTCGATGCTGATACTTTTTGCACCGGGTGCCCCGCGCGAAGGCTACTTCGAAGCCATCGCGGCAAAAGCCGCCGGGCAAAAATTCACAGAAGCGGAATGGAAGGAAATCTGCATCAAGCACGACAATTACTTCGTCTGAAAAGGGGGGAGGGTATCGCCATGGCTGACAAAAAAATCATTGCAGTGGTGGGGGCAACGGGAGCGCAGGGCGGCGGGCTGGTACGTGCCATTCTGAATGACCCAAACAGCGGCTTCGCAGTGCGGGCGCTGACTCGCAAGGTGGATTCTGACAAGGCCAAGGAGCTGGCCAAGCTAGGCGCCGAGGTGGTCGAAGCCGATCTGGATAACGTCGAATCGCTGAAGCGGGCGTTCACTGGGGCCTATGGTGCGTTTCTCCTCACGAACTTCTGGGAGCATTTCTCAGCTGAGAAAGAATTCGCCCAAGCCAAGAACATGGCCCAAGCGGCGAAGCAGGCCAATGTTCAACACGTCATCTGGTCCACGCTGGAGGATACCAGGCGGTGGATACCGCTGAGCGATAACCGGATGCCGACCCTGAACGGCAAGTACAAGGTGGAGCATTTCGATGCCAAAGGGGAGGCGGATCACCTGTTTACCGATCTCGGCGTCCCGACGACGTTTCTGCTGACCTCCTTCTACTGGGAGAACCTCATTTACTTCGGCGCGGGACCCAAGAAAGGTCCAGACGGCAAGCTCGCACTGACCTATCCCATGGGCGATAAAAAGCTCCCCGGTATCGCCTCCGAAGATATCGGCAAGTCCGCCTTGGCGATTTTCAAGAAGGGCCGCGAATACGTCGGGAAGACGGTCGGAATCGCCGGCGAGCACCTCACGGGGGCACAGATGGCTGCCGCACTCACAAAAGCCTTGGGTCAAGAGGTGCGGTACAACGACGTCTCGCCGGACGAGTATCGGAAGTTCGGGTTTCCTGGCGCGGAGGATATGGGCAACATGTTCCAGTTCAAGCGCGATTTCCAGGAAGCCTTCTGCGGGCCGCGTGATCCGTCGATTGCCCGTGGCCTGAACCCCGCACTGCAAAACTTTGAGCAATGGTTGGTTGCCAATAAAAGCCGCATCCCGCTTTCTTGATTGCCACAAGAGTTGGTGATTCTGAAGCACCTGATCGTCTCTAGGGATTTGCCGAGTAGGACAAAAACCACTCTCGGCGTATTGAGGAATAAATTTGGAACCGCGGGTGACTGTGCTGGCCCCAGTCGTCTGCATGGAAAGGAGAGCGTTATGAAGTGGCTGTCATTCACGGTGGGAGCATTGCTGCTGACTGCGAGTGTGGCCCTGTCGGCGGACAACAATGTCATTGGTCCCGCCTCGCAGCAACCGGCCCCGGCATTTAAAGCGCTGGCCCAGGTCCCGGCACCGACGAGTCTCACCGATGAGCAACTCAGTCAGATTCAAGGAGCCTTGGCAAATTTCAATGCGCTTCCACCGAACAATCCTGGTACGGCAAACGCTGTGACAAAGATTCCTGCTGCAGTGTTTACGACGCATGTACGGGACCAATGGTTCGGGAAGGCCTCGGGCCATTAATCCTGTCGACGTGTGATTTGCATCAAAGGGAGCAGGGTCAGTGCCGCATAGGCTGGCCCTGCCGTCTCTCTCCTAGCGTAGAGGCAGAGTCCTGATCAGCATCCCCAGATCCACGAGGCCGTTGAATCTGGCGAGCTCCGGTTGAACGTATTGGGGATCTGGCACAGCGAGCGGGTAGGAGGTAATCTGGTCCTCACCCGTTTTCCCCAGCACAAATACAATCCCGCTCCATTCGTCCAGAAACCGCCCAATACTCATCCGCAGATTCCCTCGGGAAGGGTCCGCGATATAGATACGGTCCTGTTTCATGCCGCGATACACCGCGAAGTGCTTGTAACCGAACGGCTCGATGTAGATGATCACGGGAGCCGTCACCTGCGCCAGTTGAGACATCGTGAGTTTAAAACCTGCCGCCCGATATCCCTTTTCTTCTGCCACCTGCTTGAGATCCAACAGTGAAAAGCCGCGCAGAGCCCTGTTTTTTTTCTCCTCCTCGGTCAGGCGGGCTTCCAACCGATCCAGGATTTCCTTCTCGGACGTATTCTCCCCAAAATAATAGATCATGAGCGTGGCGAGTGCCGCAGCACCGCAGGAATAATCCTCCTGTTGCTTGATCACATGAAGGTCGCGCAGCTCTTTGAGCGTATGATGCTGAGAGGTCCACGCGCCCTGTTCAAAAAGACCAGCTGGCGGCCACGAGGCACACCCGGTCAATAGCAGCAAGGGCCACACACCTCGCGCCATCCATCTCATCAGATACCCCTCTAGAACCGGAACGGAATCCGGACGCCGACGATCGTAAAGGAATTTTCGGTAAGTCCCACGGCAACCAGCGGTTCGATAAACAGCTTTTTCGTCACGAGCACCGTCACAGTGAAGACCAAATTCATAATCTCCTGGCTCTGGGTCGAAACGGGGATCGGGGTGATCCCAATCGCCGTTGCCGTCGCTCCGCTGGTGCTCGGGGTCGAAAACGTGCTCGCACCAATATGCGCGCCGCTGAACTGGACAGCGAAGCTCACCCGGTCGTTGAGCGAAAAGCCCATGCCCATGCGATACTCAACAATGTTGCCCAGGTCGCGTGATTGGCTGGCAAAATTATAGGTGTAGCCGAGGCGGCCGAAGAAGACGACCGGATCGACGCTCTTGATGAGGGTAATCCCACCGCCGGCATTCCAGGTGCCCGTACCTGCCAAGCCGCTGCCACCCGTGCGGGACTTGCCTTCAACATCGAGGACCATGCTCGGCCGATTGCCGCGTTCGTACCACACTTGATAACGAATGGCCGCGGCAAGGTCGCCGAAATGATTTTCCTCCTGGGTCGTCGTCTCGGTGCCGAAATTGTTTTCTACTTCAGCATGCACGAACACCGGGGCGATCAGATCGACCTCTAATCCATCGGTCAAGAACCCATAGCGGGCAATGATGGTGTTATCGAAAAAGCGGCGAGTGGTTTGCACTGGGGCGACGCCGCCAGTGACAGGGACAAGATTCTGCTGGGAATTGCGGTTGTAGAAGGTGTCGAATTCGACCATCACCTCATTTTTTCTGAGGAAGACGTTCTGATTTCGGAGATACAACTCCGTCAATCGCTTCGTCTCTTCGGCTTCCTTTTGGCGGTTTTCTTCTGCCTCTTGTGTTGCGAGCGTCGATGCGGTGGCTTGCGGTGAGCCTTGCGGAGCAGCCTCTTGTTGCGCGAGGGTGAAAGCTGGATGCAAACACATCCAGACAAGCAGGAACGTGCTGAAAGGCATCAAGCGCGTATGCACGCGTCCCTCTTTCCTATGCGTGGGCTCCAATAGTCTATGCTCGGTCCTTTTACTCTGACAACCAACCTTAAGGGAAGGCTAAGGAGTATGGAGATTTTGTTTGGAAAGGGGAGTATGCTGATGCCGCTTCCGCGTCGAACGTACGGAAAGGTCAACCATGCGAAATCCGAGGGCATTGTCACGGCGACTGTGCGGTGGATGTCTCATCGTGGTGGGGCTGCTCAATGGCGGCTGTGGCCTTAGGGCAACGCCGGTACAGATGTACGAAGGCGCGGCGCTTCCGAAAGAGCAAGTCGGCATTGTACGCAATGCATGTAAGACGAGCCCTGGCTTGACGATCATGATCTCGCGGATCGACGACAAAGACGTCCCTAACACCTGCGCGGATTTCGCACTGCTGCCGGGCGACCACACGCTTGAGCTCAGTGCCAAGCGACTGGGGCCAAAGATCGACACGCCCATGATCAGGTCGGGATCGGCGTTAGGGGCGCCGCCGTCGCCTGTGGCTACGTCACAGGACGAAGAGTTGCCGGTGCTTTGGGCATCCACATCGCCGCTGCGAATCACATGTGCTGTCCCAGCAGGACAGGAAGTCACCGTCGTCGGCGCCGTCGGGACGGGTGCGGAGTGGGAGGCACACTGTCAACAGCGGACACGATAGAAAAGTAGCCTGTCCTCTTTTCTCTTTCCCCTCTTTTTTTTGCTTGTTCAGTAGATGGTGTCATATCTACAATTACGTTAGGGAGACGCCGGGGTCTTCCAGGTCATTACCAGCCTAGACAGATTCTTTCATGTCGCGAACCGTCATGATGTTCGAAAGGAGCCTTCATGAACTGGGAAAAACCAGCATACCGTGAAGTGAACATGAGCGCCGAAATCGGTGGCTATCAAGACGACTTCGACGAGCGAGGCTCGAAGCCCGAAGATACGATCCGGACGGGTGATGCTCCTCAATCCGTCCCGAAAGAGGCATGACGCAGCGTGCGAATCCATGTCTTGGGATCGGCGGCCGGCGGGGGATTTCCGCAATGGAACTGCGGGTGCGGCAATTGCGCCGGACTGCGAACGGGGACCATTGACGCCACCCCACGAAAACAGGCGTCAATCGCGTTGTCCGATAGCGAGGGCAATTGGTTTCTGATTCACGCCGCGCCGGACATCAGCGCACAACTGGCGGCGTTCCCTCCGTTACATCCTCGAGCCCTGCGTGACAGTCCTCTCGCCGGTGTCATTTTGACCAATGGCGATCTGGACCAGTGCCTTGGCCTCCTGTCTCTTCGAGAATCCCAGCCCTTGCAGATCTATGCCACCGAATCCGTCCGCCAAGCCGTGACCCAAGACAACCGCTTCTATCGCGCGCTGAATCGGACGCCGGGACAGGTGACCTGGCATGAATTAAAACTGGATGCAAGCCAGACGCTGATGACGGCTGACCACCGTTCGAGCCAGCTAGTCGTGACCGCGATTCCAGTTCCCGGGAAGGTGCCGCTCTACTTGGAAGACCAGGCTGAGCCTCGGATCGACGACAATATCGCGCTGCTCGTGACCGAGATGACAGGCGGCTCCTGTCTTGGATATGCGCCGTGCGTGGGCGCGAGTGATGCTACGATCGAACGGATCATGGAGACCGCCGATTGCCTCTTTTTCGATGGCACGTTTTGGTCGGAAGATGAATTGGTCGCGCTCGGCATTGGAACAAAGTCGGCGCGTGACATGGCCCATTGGCCGTTGGGCGGTGCCAACGGCAGCCTGTCAATGCTCGCCCAGTCTTCCTCTCGTCGCATTGCGATCCACATCAATAATACGAATCCGATACTGCGCAACGATTCGCCTGAGCGGCGCCAGATGGAAGACGCCGGTGTCGAGGTCGCGTACGATGGGATGGAGATTATCTTATGACGGCTTTCGAAGCACGCTTACGCCGCGAAGGATTGCAGCGCTATCACCATGAGCATCCGTTCCATGTGCTGATGCATGAAGGGCAATTAACTGCCCATCAGCTGCAGCAATGGGTCTTGAACCGCTACTACTATCAAACCCGCATTCCCATCAAAGATGCCCTGATCATTTCGAAATCGGAGGACCCCGAGTTCCGGCGGATGTGGTCACGAAGAGTTCATGAACAAGAGGGTGATGAACAGACTGCCGGCGGGTTGGTTCTCTGGCGGCGCCTGGCGCAGGCAGTCGGAATATCAGGGAGCACACTGAACGATATGCCGTCTCTTGTGTTGCCCGGCGTGCGGTTTGCCTGCGATGCCTACGTGTCGCTGGTGAGGGAGGCGACATTGGTCGAAGCGGTGGCTGCGTCGCTGACGGAATTGTTTGCCCCGTCGCTCATGTCCGCGCGCATCGCCGCATGGGAACGACATTATCCCTGGGTCGATCCCGATGGTCTTGCCTATTTTCGTTCCCGTCTGTCGCAGGCTTCGCGTGACAGCCGGGAAGCCCTTGATTTTGTCCTAACCCGTGCAGCCACCGTCGAAGAACAAGACCGCTGCGTTGCGGCGTTAGTGCGCAAGACCGAGATCCTCTGGCACATCCTGGATTGTCTCTATGCGGCCTATGTGTGCCCAACTTGCGGGAGCCGGATTCCCAATGAACGATGCGAGCCGTCCCACGCTGGCGCCTAAAACCCGTCTCCGCTACGACCGGCAGCGAGAGGCTTTTTTTCTGCTGTGGCCGGAACGCGGCCTCTTATTGAATCGCTCCGCGGGCGAAATCCTCGAGCGATGCCGCGGGCAGGAGACGCTGGCAAGCATTGTGAAAGGGCTCTCGGATCAATACCCACAGACGCATCTTCAACGTATCGAAGAGGATGTGCAACGCTTGATTGGTGACCTCTCCAATCGCGGTCTCCTGACCTTGGAATGAGCTCATGGGTGAACGACCCTACACGCTGACCGCGGAGTTGACCTATCGCTGTCCACTTCATTGCCCCTATTGCTCAAATCCCATCTCTTATGACAACCGACCAGCGTTAGACACAGAACAATGGCGCCGTGTGTTCGCTGAAGCGGAAGCGATGGGCGTCATGCAAGTCAATCTGACCGGCGGGGAACCCCTGCTGCGAAGCGATCTCGAACGACTCATCGAGTTCGCCCATGCTCTCGGCTTATATACCAATCTCATCACCAGCGGTGTCCCGCTCACCCGCCGACGGCTCACACGACTTCGTGACAGTGGCCTCGACGCGATCCAATTATCCCTCCAGTCGACGGATCAGCGGGTCGCAGATAACATCGCCGGGCTTGCGGTCCACGACGCGAAGCTCGCCGTCGCTCGATGGGCGCATGCGCTTCGCATACCCGTAACACTGAATATCGTGCTGCACCGCCACAATATCGAAGAGATTGGCGACATTATTGGATTGGCTGAACGGCTGCATGCAGAGAGGCTTGAACTCGCCAATGCCCAGTATTTGGGCTGGGCCCTCATGAACCGACAGGCTCTGCTGCCGAACCACGCACAACTCGAACAGGCCAGAGGTATCGCCCATGCGGCCCGAGAACGACTTGCAGGCCGGATGGAGATTCTGTTCGTGACGCCCGATTACTATACAGGCGTGCCACGGGCCTGCATGGACGGGTGGGGCCGGCATCACCTCGTCGTGAGTCCGGATGGGTTGGTTCTTCCCTGTCATCTGGCCCATACGTTACCGGGTCTCGCGTTTGAGCGCGCCGGAACGAAACCGTTGCTGGAAATTTGGGAGCAGTCTCCTGGATTCAATCGCTTTCGAGGAGAGGGGTGGATGGCCGATACGTGCCGCACCTGTGATCACCGGACCGTGGACTTTGGCGGATGCCGGTGTCAGGCGTTTCATCTGACCGGTCATGTCGAGGCGGTGGATCCCGCCTGCCGCTGGTCGCCCGATCACCATCTGATTCAAGCGGCACGCGACGCGGCGAAAGAAACATCCGAGCAAGCGCCACTGCGGAAACGAGAGCTGCATATGGTGCCATGACGCGAACCATGGATGTTGCCCTGATTCTGCTCATCGTGATCGTTCTGAGTGTCGCAGCGGCGGTGGCCTTCAAGGATCCGGCACTGATCTGGGTCGCACTCGGTCATTCCGGCAAACTCCTTGGCAACGTCTGGCTGGAGCTCCTGCTTGGATTTATCCTTGCTGGACTCATTCACGTGCTCATTCCCGAGACCCTTGTCCTGCGGTGGTTGGGTAAACAGAACCTCTGGTACGGCGTGCTCGCGGGGTGGGGCCTCGGCCTGCTGTTACCCGGCGGTCCGTATGTCACGTTTCCCATTGCCGCCAATCTTTTTCGCCAGGGTGCTGCTCCAGGACCGTTGATCGCCCTGATCAGCGCGAAAGTGCTCTTGAGTCCCATTCGCGTGGTGAGCTTTGAGGCGCCGCTATTGGGATGGCCGATGACCGCCGCCAGGTTGCTCCCGAGCCTGTTGTTGCCCCCGGTTCTCGGCCTCATGGGCCAGTGGCTGTATCAACTTTTCGAGCAGAAGTAAGCGCATCGCGGCATCACAGAGGAGAATCCATGGCCGTTCGTCTCGTGACCCTTGGAGCCATGATCGGAATGGTGTTCCTCTACGCCCAGTGCCTGCGCGCCGATTCGGTCGCGTGGCAGAGCCTCAAGGTGCCGCCGGGATTTTCCATCACGGTCTATACGAGCGAGGTCAAAAACGCGAGAGCCATGGCGCTCGGCGAGAAGGGCACCCTCTTTGTTGGCAGCAGGCACGAAGGCCGCGTGTATGCCGTCGTGGACGAGAACGGCGATCATAAAGCAGACCATGTCTACACGATCGCGACGGGTTTGGAGTTGCCGGTTGGAGTGGCGTATCGAAACGGCTCGTTGTACGTGTCAGCTGTGAGCCGGATCCTTCGCTATGACGATATCGAAAACCATCTCGGCGATCCGCCAGCTCCCGCCGTCGTGACAGACCGGCTTCCAGAAGATAAGCACCACGGCTGGAAATATCTAGCATTCGGTCCAGATGGCAAACTGTATGTCGCGGTTGGCGCGCCTTGTAACATTTGCGAAGTCGACTACGCTCGCTATGGCCATATCGCTCGGATGAACCCTGATGGCTCGGGGTATGAAGTGGTCGCGCGTGGGATTCGCAATTCGGTCGGTTTTGATTGGGACCCTTCTAAGAAGGAGCTCTGGTTTACGGACAACGGCCGGGACTGGATGGGGGACGATCAACCACCGGACGAGCTGAACCATGCGCCAAAAGATGGATTACATTTCGGCTATCCGTACTGCCACGGGAACGCGATCTCTGATCCGGAATTCGGGAAAAAACATTCCTGCAGCGAATTTCGCGCGCCCGCGCTTGAGTTAGGACCCCACGTCGCTTCATTGGGCATGCGGTTCTACTCGGGATCGATGTTTCCTCCGGAATATCAAGGACGCATCTTTATCGCCGAACACGGATCGTGGAATCGCAGCAAAAAAATCGGATATCGCATTTCGCTCGCGACTCCGGCCAAAGACGGGAAGTGGACCTATTCCGTCTTCGCCGAAGGGTGGCAGCAAGGCGAACAAGCATGGGGACGGCCAGTCGACATTCTTCAGATGCCCGACGGTGCCCTGTTAGTCTCGGATGATGGGTCGGGCGTGATTTATCGGATCTCGTATAACAAGAAATAGGAGGGTTTTCGGAGAGCCGTTGCGCTAAGGCGGTGAAGGAAGAGCGAGTGTAAAGAAGGGGACAGGCTACGAAAAGTAGCCTGTCCCTTTTCTTTCGATGGTCAGGGATCGTTACTTCTCGTCTCGGATGGCTGCCTTTACTTTAGCCTTGAGCTCCGGGGTGACCTCCCGAATCCCGTGCTGTTTTGCGTGCTCCGCGGCATTCTTCAGGACTTCCTCTTCGGTGTTCCCTCGTACAACATGTGTGCATCCGGACGATGGATCAACCTTGGCGCACTCAACGATTTTCCCCATGGTAGCTCCTCCTTGTTGAGCCCCGGTTATAGGACCTGCAGTCTGTCCTGTGAAAACCTTGTGAATCAATCTTAGTTCGGCAACTTATAGCCAATCTACCCTGAGCTAAACTAGGGTAATCCCCAATCGTGCGCATACTGAGACAACTAAATGCAAATGGAGCGCACCTGGTCTGTATCCTCAGACAACTTCCACAGGAGCTGGAAAAAGGGAACAAACCGACTTGATTTTCGGACAGTTCGGCGGCTGGGTCAGTTTCCTAGTATATGCACCTATCGAACTGTGCTACCTTCCGCTCCTATGGACCTTAGATCTTCTATCCGCGACTTTGTGCTGCGAGCCAAAGAACTCGGACTTCAACTCCGCCGCTCAGACGAAGCAGCCACGCTAAGTCGGTCCGACCTGAATATCATCGAAGTCCAGCTTTATTTACTTGATAAAGAAGTACAAAAAAGGAAAGCAGCGAACCGTTTAGAGTCTGAGGAATCGCCCCCTACGCAGCCTGATATCCCTCCTTTCACCTCTGCTGAAGGCGCCGCCGACGAAGGAGAATAGAAACTGTAGAAGCAACACCCTATCGCACCGCTTGGTTTCATTGACAAATATCACTAACGGCTCTGGGTAGCAGGCGAGAGAGGCTGCTTTCTTCTTTTTCTCTGTCCATCGCTGAGTAACACCCTCTCATCTGCGCATGGCAACCTGTTAAAATCAGCTGGGAGTGAAGGGGAAAACCGGTGCAATGACCGCGAGAACGATGCCACTCGCCATAAGCCTGCTGCTCTTCTGGGTCGCCGCCGGCTGCGCGAACGTGCAAGTGCTGCGGCTGACCTCAGAGACCTTTCCCTCTCGCGAGGTGACGGATGTCGCCATCCTCAGCCGGTTTCCCAGCCAGCAGTATGAAAAGATCGCCGAACTCAGCGAGACATCGTCGTCGGATAACGTCGCCAAACTCCAACGACATCTGCTCGACAAGGCGGCTGAGCTCGGAGCCGACGCCGTCGTGTTCTCGACGCCGATTACGCATGTGGAGCAACGCGTGGCGTATCAGCCGGTATATAGCCCATGGGGATACTACGCGCCCTATTATGGTCCGGGTCCCTACGGCTATTGGGGGCCGTGGGGCTATCGCTATGGACCATGGGGACCGACGTGGGGCTATCAGCAAACTGTCGCGGTGCCGTATTCGGTACGAACGACGACCCTGAAAGGCACGGCAATTCACTACAGCTGACGCGGGATCGCGGACGGCAGTCAGTTCGGAGGGAGGGAGGATGAAGACTCACCACGCAATGATCGTTAGTCTGGCCTTGTTGACCGCCGCTGCGTGCAACGGCGGGGCTATGGTGAAAGAGTCACGGGCACCAAGGCCCGATACGGTTATCACGATGCTGCACCAGGGCGTAATCGAGCTGAACGAGAGTATCGAAGAACTCCAACACCACATCACCGAGCTCAAACAAATGCCGATCGACTCTGATCCACGCGTGCAAGAACTGCAAGGGTTGGATCTTGCAAGTTGGGAACTTCACCTTCAGCAATGGATGGTCCAACGCGATAATCTCGTATCCTCGCTGGACTCCATCGAGCAGGCCCAGGCGGCGCCACAGGATAGGACCGCCATCGGCGACCGATGGTCCGAGCGGCGGGCGCGATACATGAAAACCATAGAGGAACTGAGAAGCAACCGGCGAAAGATCGAACAGAAGCGCACTGACGTGGAATCGCAAGTCCTGGAACGGTATTTTCAATAACTGGATAGTGCGGTCGGCCCGAGGGTCTCTTGTGCATGATACCAACTTTTGATCCTCGGGACTAGGACACTCCCCAGCCTGTGCACTGTTAGTTTTGACAGGTTCACCTCGTCGGTAGAAATGGCTACAATTCTCCCCGTATACTACGCATGTAGTTAACGCTGATGACGTTTCAGCGTGTGGGCCTCGCGCGACCTTACCGCTCGTAGCGCGATCGATTCCCCAGTCTCCGCCGCTCCAACGCCGTCGTCTCCCTTAAGCTTCATCATGTGGCGACATGATTCCAAGGCTTATGAAGGGCTGCCAATTTCCCACCTTGCAAGCTGCTCCAAGACATTTGTGTGTAGTCAAACGGGGTCTTCGCGGCCAAGAAATGAACGACGCAGACAAGGCTGGCTGATTGCATACAATAAGCCTTCCAACGCAACGAGCTTTTCACGTGTCCTTGAGTCCGGGCCAAACGTAGCACGTGATCGGTATAAAGATTCTGGGCGGGAGGTGAAAGATGTCTGATTCTGTCAAATCGGAAAATGCCGATTCTCCCAACGATTCAATCACGGAGACGGGGGCGTCTCTTGAAGCCATCCTGTGCACTGATGAGTTGGGTCGTCGCCCATCGCGTCCGCCTGATTATGAAAAGGAAAATCGCGCTCTCGGTAAGCTGGCAATTGCGATAGCTAATTCGCCGAGCACCATACTTCAGACACTAGCTGAAACGATTTTAGATATTACCCAGTGTGACTCCGCTGGCCTCAGCCTGCTGACGAAGGATGGCAAAACGCCGGATGTTGGCGGCAAGAGGTTTTATTGGCCAGCTATCGCCGGCATGTGGAAACCACATGTCGGAGGTGGGACGCCGCGCAATTTCGGTCCCTGCGGAGACGTGCTTGATCAAAATCGTACCCTATTATTCAGTCATTTCGAACGGCGGTACCCCTATTTACTCCCAGTAAATCCTGCAGCCGAAGAATGCCTGCTGGTTCCATTTTACGTTGCCGGTGAGGCGGTCGGAACCATCTGGGCGATCATGCACAGTGATCGTCGCAAGTTCGACGCAGAAGATGATCGGGTCATGGGGTCGCTAGCGAAATTGGCTTCCGCAGCCTATCAAGCGTTTCTAAACGTCGAGGACCTGAAATTCCAAGTCGGCGAACGCGAAAAGGCGGAGGCAGAAATCACTGAAGTGGCAAGGGGGCTGGAGGCGAAAATCAAGCGCCTGGTCGAGGCCAACGTTGTCGGGATTGTCATGTGGAACCTCGAGGGCGCGATCACCGAAGCCAATGAAGCATTTCTCCAGATGGTGCAATACACCCGTGAAGATGTGGCCTCCGGTGGCCTGCGCTGGACGGACCTGACGCCGGCAGAATGGCGTGGGTGCGACGAACGAGCAGTAGCTGAATTAAAGGCCTCCGGGA
>Ga0081455_10004906_pt1 | contig 14827 bp, 13 predicted proteins | sample TabmetS3T2R1_FD_70207 | JGI IMG/M metagenome (GOLD analysis project Ga0081455, IMG submission 70207) | Tabebuia heterophylla rhizosphere microbial communities from the University of Puerto Rico - S3T2R1 | ecosystem: Host-associated > Plants > Roots > Rhizosphere ... | reverse complement strand
AACGAGAGGGTTGCTGGGCTCAGATCATGACAGCAGCCGGGCCGGCGATCGCACGCCTGCGTTGCGTTTACTTGGTGCTCGTCCGCGACGCCACTCTCGACGGGCAAAACTCCGACGAATTTTTTGGCCGCGGCGTAATTCCGCGGCTGCCGCACCTGCAGCCAAAAGGCCGCTATGCCGCTCGGCGGCGCGTGTCGCGCGCCCTCCGCCAGGCATAAGGGAGCATCGAGAACGGCTTTGATGCGCGCCTGATGCCCGTTGTTGGGAGCAGAGCGGACGTGGTCCGGTCGCCGGCCGAGGTCCGCTGCTGACCCCAAACGGACCTAAATCATTCAATGGGCCTCCGACCCACTAGCGGACGACTAGCCCATCCAGTGATGGGAGGCCTAGGCGGGTCTGACGATTTTGGATAGGCTTGCCTGATACTTGGTGGCAGGGTCTGGATGACAAAGGGCAAGAAAACCCTGCGCAACACCGCGGTGAAGGGTTCTGCAGCGCGGAAGCGCTCGCGGTCGACAACGCACGTTAGGAAACAGACCAGCGAGATTGTGAAGCTTAGGCGCGAGCTTGCCGAAGCGCGCGCGCAGCGCGCTGCGCGTATCGTGTATGCCGCATACCTCGGACTCGCGGAACTAGAGCAACTCGGCTTGGGTGTAGGGCGGCAGCGCGCGGCGTACGTCGAGCAGATCATCGCCACATTCGTACCGCCGCGCTGAGCGAGTTCGCCCTCGCTTGCAGCCAACAGCAGCTATGTGGTCGGCCCTGGCAAGGATTTGCTTCCAAGAAGCCACGGACTGCCTACCATGACTGACTCGAAAGGGCTCCCCATGATCGACCTCGTCGTCTTGGCTCCTGGGTTTCTCGGCTTCGATCACTTCGGTGGCTTTCCCTACTTCGCTCAAACCGTGAGCACAGCGATCCGCATGGCGCTCGAGGAAGCCGGCCGCGACGCGATGCTCGATCTTCGCATCCTGCCGTGCAGCACCATCCCCGCGGGCTCGCTCGCCGAACGCCAGGAAGTGTTTTTGCGCAGCCTGACGCGGAGCCTCGACTGGGCCGAAAAGCAGAGCGGCCGGCCCGCGCACCTGCACATCGTCGGCCACAGCACGGGAGGTCTGGACGCCGAGCTGCTGACGTTGCGCAAACCGCTGGCGCATCAGTTCTGGCCCGAGCCGGCCGATCGCGTGCGGCGTGCGCTGCGTAGCGTGATCTCGATCGCCGCGCCACTCGCGGGCACGAGTCTGGCCGATGCTGCGCTCGTGCAGCTGTTGGCGACGAACGAATTGCACAGCTTCAAAGACGTGCTGAGCTGGCCGCGCACGCAGCTCGAACGCATGGTGAAACTGCCGTCCGCGCTGCCTGAACTCTGGCCCGAGCTATTGGACTTGCTCGAAGGCATCCCGCCGTTGCTCAAAGACGACGCGTTCAAGCTGCTGGCGGGCAACGCCTGGTACGATCCGCACGCGGTGGTGGAGTTCGTCAACAGTTTGCGCACGAACCGCAAACTCTTGAACGATTTGCGACCGCCCGAAGTCGCGGCCACTCTGAGCATCGGCTTCGACTCGCGGCTGGAACGCATTCAGCGCGCACGCTATCTGACGGTGGCGCGCGCAGCCTCGGGACCCAGCACGCCGTCGGGAAAACTGTTCGAGTTCTTCTACGGCCTGACGGCGCGTTACGCCGACGACGAAGGCCTAGGGACCGTGGCCAAGGCGATCAACGAGCGGCTGGCCAGCGGCAAGATTCCGATCATCGGATCGTCTCCAGAACTGCCGCCGCTGCGGGCGGCGTCGAACGACGCGGTGGTGAACACACTGCGTCAGTTGCCGCTGGCGCCAGAAACGCTGGAGCTACAGCTGGAGCGCATCGCCGCGGTCGTCGTGGCCGACCATCTGGACGTGTTAGGCTACTTCCCCACGCCCACGCCGTTTGCCGAGGAAGCGCCCAACGGCTTCCTGAATAGCGGCTCCCGGTTCCGGGACCGCGAGTTCTGCGCGCTGTACCGATCGGTAGCGCGGGAGATCGCGAAAGGTATCGCTTAGTACGAGGTTCGAGGCGCGCAAGCTCCTACACTGTGAACACGACCGCGGCTGGAGACACATGCATTTGTATCCGCCTCGCGCTACTGTGAAGCGTGATGCTGGAAGTCCTGCGCTCGTCCGTGAACACCTGGGAATGCGACCAGATGGGGCACCTCAATGTGCGCCACTACCTTGCGCACGCGCACTCGGGCTTCGCGATGTTGGGCCTGCATTGCGGACTCACGCCGAGCCGATTGCGCAAACGCGGCGCGCGCTTGCGCGCCCGCGACCAGCACGTGCGCTTCCACCGCGAACTGCGGCCTGGAACTCCGTTCGTGCTCAGCGCCGGCGTGTTGAAGGCGAGCGTGGAACGCTTGCGCGTCGTCGAGGAACTTCGCAGTGGTGTCGAGCTCGAGTTGGCGACCAGCATCGTGAGCGACGTCGAGCTGACCGGCGCAGCGAGCGCGGAGCCGTTGGAGTTCAGCGGTGATTGCGTCGAGCGCGCGCTTGGGCTGTCCACGGTGCTGCCGGACCATGCCGCTGCCCGCGGCCTCGCGCTCGATCCTGCCCGCCGCCCTCCGCTGCGCCAGGAGATGATCGATCGCGGTTTGACCGGCGCATACCTCGGGCCGGTGCTGCGCGAGGACTGCGACGAACACGGGCGCATGCTCGAGAGCGCGTTCATGGCGCGCGTTTCGGATGGCATCGGGCATTTCTTCCGCAGCTTGCGTGGCGGCTTGCGGCCTGCGGGCATCGGCGGTGCCGCGCTCGAGTATCGCTACGTGTTTCACCAGCGGCTCGAGCTCGGCGACGTGATCGAAATCCGCTCGGGCCTCAAAGCGCTCGGCAACAAGACGTTGCACGTATGCCATCACATCTTCGATGTAGAGAGCGGCGGCTGCGTGGCCAGCTCGGAAGCAGTCGCGGTGTCGTTCGACTTGGAGACGCGCAAGGCGATCGCGATCGACGACGCCACGCGCGAATTCATGCAGTCGCGGCTGATGCCTGAGCTTGGGATTTGAGCCGGGTATCGGCTGCACGCCAGCGTGAAGCCTGCATCGTCCCGTCCACACGCCCTCGCGCTCGCGTTCGACAAACCCTGACCCATTCCAGAGGCGCCAGGGCACATCGATCGTGCGTTGCACGCAACGCGACGACCTATGACCTTGCCAGGTACGAAACGCGAGTCCCGCATCGCGAGTCTCGTGTCACTCCGGCGCTTGCCGCTGTTGGCGGCAGGTTTGTCCAGTCTTTGTTCGTGGTTGGCGTGCGGCCCCCAAGCGGCGCCTACGGCACCTCGAATCGCCAGCCCCCCGCCGGCGGCGAGCACTACCGCGGGGCCGGCCGTGGGCAGTCCGGTCGGGACGCCAGGCGCAGCCGCCCCGAGCGCCGCGGGCACACAAGGCAGCGCCACCAGCTCCGCGGCGCCCAGCAATGCCAATCCGACCGGCACGGGTGTCATCCCAGCGCCGACGGCGGCTGGCACCGACCCTGCCCAGACCACGCCCGAAAAGGGTGAGACTTGCGCCAGCGGCTCTGCGACCGCCTCGCCGGTCACGCCCACCGTATGGCTGATCGTCGATGGCAGCAGCAGCATGGACCAGCCCTTCGACGGTGGCCGCTCGCGCTGGCAAGCCCTGCGCAGCACGCTCATGGACCCTGGAGGCGTCGTCGACGAGCTACAGGCGCTCGTGAAGTTCGGCATGGTGATCTACGCCGGCGGCGCGGCCGATCCCAATCAATGCGTACAACTCGTAACCGTGGATCCAGCGCTCGATAACCTGAGCAAGCTGTCGGCGCAGTATCCGAACCTACCGCTCGGCAGCGGCACGCCCACGGACCGCGCACTCGAGTACGTAGTGGATAATCTGCCGATCGTGGCGATGGAAATGCTGGATATGCACGTCGATCCCATCTACGTGGTGCTGGCGACCGACGGTCAGCCGAACGACTTGTGCGGGCCGGGCGGCGGCGGCGGCGGAATGATCAGCAATCCGCTGGTCGAGCAGCGCGTGGTCGATATCACGACGCGCGGCACGCAGGGCGGCATGAAGATGTACGTGATCAGTTTGGCTGGGAACGATGCGCGCCTGCAGAACCATCTGCAGCAAGTCGCCCAGGCGACGGAGAGCAAGACTCCGCCGTACGCACCTGCGACGCAACGCGACCTGGTGGAAGCCATCCGCAAGATCACCAACTCGGCGAGTTGTCAGGTTGCGCTCAATGGCATGGTGGAGTCCGGCAAGGAGTGCAAGGGCAAGGTGACTGTCAACGGGCTCGACGTGAGTTGCAATGACAGCAACGGCTGGCGCTTGTTCGATGAGCGGACCGTTCAACTGGTTGGCACGACTTGCGACAATTTCAAGAAGCGACCGGGGCTGGTGACCGCGCAGTTTCCTTGTGAAGTTTTCAAGCCGGATTGAGTGAGGGTTTGCAACCCAGATCGTCATCGCCCCGTGACTCGTGACGGTGAACGTGATCACGACCACGTTCACGGCTTTCACAAGCCGCTGATGTCGGTCGGCAGGCCTACTAGCATGCGGCCCGTCAGCTCGAGCGTGGCGCTGGATACCATCATGTGCTGCGTCGCTGCGTGTACGTCGCGGAAGGCGCGTTGTAGCGGCGACCTGGCGTAGAGCGCGGGGCCGCCTGCGGTTTCGTACGTGGCGCTTACGATCTTGGCGCTGGTCTTTACTGCGTGCGTCGTCGCCAGGCGGATGTGGAGGCGCTGGTCGGCTGTGGGCTCGGACTCGTGCGCTTTTCGGGCTGCCGTTTCGATGCTTTCGTAGAAGTAGGCGCGTGCGGAGCGTAGCTCCGCTTCGGCCTGCGCTACTGCAATCTGAGTCGTGGGGCGATTGGCTAGAGCACGCCTGCTGCCGTCGGGAACTTTGCTCGCCGCCAAGCTTACCAGTTCGGTGATCGCGCCTCGCGCTATGCCCAAGCAGATGGCGGCGATCGGGCTCGATAGCAGACCGAAGCGGGGGAAGCGGTACAGGGGGCGTTGCGCGAACGTTGCGATCGGTGCGGCGGCGATGTGAGCTTGGGGCGCGCGATAGTCTTCGATGGCGAAGTCGTTGCTGCCGGTGCCGCACAGTCCGGACACTTCCCAGGTATCGAGGATCTGTACGCGCTCTATGGGTACGAACACGGTCAGGCGCGTTGGCGCTCCGTTCGCGTCCGTGACGGGTGCTCCGTCGCGCATGAGTAGGCAGCCGCCGCTGACCCAGCTCGCGTTCTTGATGCCGGAGCCCCAGGCCCAGCGACCCCGCACTACGTACGTGTCACCGTCCGGTACGGCTTGACCGCGCGGGGCGAATACGCCGCTGAGGATCGCCATGGGATCGCCGGCGATCTCGCGCGCCGCGTCTGGCTGCAGACCGCTGACCGGCAAGGTGGAGGTGACGTGAATGAATACGCACCACGCGGTCGAGGCGTCTGCAGTGGCGAGCGTTTCGACTACGCGCAGAAACGTGGGTACCGCGCACTCGTAGCCAGCGTACTCGTGCGGCAGCGCCATGCGCATGAAGCCTGCCTGCGCCAGCTGCTGCGCCAGGTCGGGCGGCAAATAGCGCGTGGCTTCGATCTCGCGGGCGCGCTCGCGCAACTCGGGCAGGAGCGCGACCGCGAGAGCTTCGAAGTCGGGGGGCGTCACATCGCAGCTCGATAAACCGCGACGATTTCGTCAGTCGAGCGCACACCGCGCGGATTGGTCGTGGTCGCGCCATCGGTGAGCGCTAGGCCCGCACACGTGACCAGATCGCCCTCGCCCACGCCGACCTCCGAGAGTTTGGTCGGATGACCGAGCTGCACCAGCAACGCTGCTACGGCGTCTGCACCCGCCAGCGCCAGCTTGCTCTCGTCGCCGCTGTCGCTGCAGCCGAGCGCACGCGCGACCAGCGCCAGCTTCGCACCGGCAGCCTCGAGGTTGTAGCGCATGACGTGCGGCAACAAGATGCCATTGCCCGTGCCGTGCGGCACACGACAGCGCGCGCCGATCGCGTGCGACATGCCGTGCACGAGGCCGACGCCAGCCACTGAGAACGCCCAGCCGGCCATCGTCGACGCGATTTGCATCTGCAAGCGCGCTTCGAGGTTTTGCGGCGTCTCGACGCACACCGGCAGTTGCTCGGCGATCATGCGGATCGCTTGCAGCGCCAAACCTTCGCTGATCGGGTTATTGGTCCTGCTGACCACGGCCTCGATCGCATGCGTGAGCGCATCCATGCCGGTCGCGGCCGTCAAACCGCGCGGCAGGCCGAGCACAAGCAGCGGATCGAGAATCGCCGCTGAGGGGATCAGCTTGTCGTCGAGCACGTACACTTTGCGCTTCTTGGTGGCGTGACGCACGACGGCCGCGTTCGTGACTTCGCTGCCCGTACCCGCAGTCGTGGGCAACACCACGTGCGGCACGGGCATCGCGCGCAGCATGTGAATGCCGACGTGATCGATCGCCTTGCCACCGAGCCCCAAGCACGCAGCCGTGGCTTTGGCCGTGTCGATGACGCTGCCGCCACCGACGCTCACGATCGCATCCACGCCGGCCTCGCGACCGAGCAGCGCCGCGGCATCGACCGTTTCCAGGCTCGAGTCTTGCGGCACGTCCAGGAACGTGGCCTTGAGCATGCTGCCCAAATACCCTTTCACGCCATCGAGCAAACCGGCCTTGTCCACGCCGGGATCGCTGATCAACAGCACGCGCTTAGCGCCGAGACGCAGCACCTCGTCGACCACCGCGGCCGAACGACCCGCACCGATCGTCACGCGCGTCGGGCCGGTCCACGCCAGGGACGTGGCGCGCGGATAGCTCAACAACAAGCGGTTGCCGGGACGCAGCGCCGGATGCCCTTCCGAGCCGACGTGCACGTGCTTGACCTCGGTGTATTCCTCGAGGCCCCACTTGCCGAGTTCGCGGCCGATGCCGCTCTGCTTGTAGCCGCCGAACGGCGTCAGATCGTTGAACACGTGGTAGTCGTTGATCCACATCGTGCCCGTGCGCACTTGCGCCGCGACGCGCTCTGCGCGCGCGATGTCGCGCGACCACACCCCACCCGCCAAGCCGTACGGTGAATCGTTGGCGATCGCGATAGCTTCGTCCTCGTCGCGGTAGCGGATCACGCTCAACACCGGGCCGAAGATCTCTTCCTGCGCGATGCGCATGCCGTTCTTGACGTTGCCGAAGATCGTGGGCGCGTAGTAGCAGCCGTTCGGGAAACCATCGACCTGCACCTGACTGCCGCCGAGCACGAGTTGCGCGCCTTCGGCCTTACCGATGTTCACGTAGTTGGCCACGCTCTCGAGCTGCTTCTTGCTCACGAGCGGGCCCATCTTGGTCTTCGGATGCAGCTGATAGCCGACGCGGATCTCGGAAGCGCGCTTGCACAAGCGCTCCATGAAGCTGTCGTACAGTTCATCCGGCAACAGCAAGCGCGTGCCGGACTCGCAGACTTGACCCGAGTGCAAGAACGTCGCGAGCAGCGCGCCGTCGATGGCCGAGTCGAGATCGGCATCTTTGAGCACGATGTTCGCCGACTTGCCGCCGAGTTCGAGCGTGACCTTTTTGATCGTGCCCGAGGCCATCGCCATGATCTGCGAACCGACTTCGGTCGAGCCAGTGAACGCGATCTTGTCGACCTTGGGATGCCTGCACAGCACGTTGCCCAAGCTGCCGCCCGGGCCCGAGATGACGTTGATCACGCCTTTGGGAATGTTGGATTCAGCCACCAGCTTCGCGAGCGCGAGCGCCGACAGCGGCGTGTCGCTGGCGGGTTTCAAGATCACGCTGTTGCCCATCAGCGCGGCCATTCCCACTTTCCACATCGCCATCGTGAACGGGAAGTTCCAGGGCACGATGCCCACGCACACGCCGATCGGCTCGCGACGCACGTAGTGCCGCGCCGGCATGATCGGGCCGCTGGCTTCGGGCACATCCTCCACCCACGGGAACTCGTCCTGCGCCACGCGCGCGATGTTGCGGATGAAACGCGAGCCCAGCACTACGTCGCCGATGGTGCGGCGCATCAAGCCACCGCTGTCGCAGGCTTCGAGCAAACCGATCTCGCCCGCCGCCTCCTGAATGCGGTCCGCGAGCTCCATCATCATGCGCGCGCGCTCGCTCGGATCCATGCGGCGCCAGGGGCCTGTTTCGAACGCGTGCGAGGCCGCGTCTACCGCCTGTTCGGCATCGCGCGTGCCCGCGCGCGGGCAGGTCGCGACCACCTGGCCGGACCCGGGATCGATGCTCTCCATCTTCGCGCCGTCGCTGGCGTCGACGAGTTCCCCACCGATGAGCATCTTGTAATGTTGCATGGCATCTCCTTGCGCCGACCTCTCGTGCGCGACCTGTGCTGCTGTAGCGCACTGATGGCGTCCGGGACAATAGACAGCCCCCGATTGCGGCTGCCATCCGAGCCGCAATCGGCTGAAAAATCCTGACAAACTGCGCTGGCCGTGTGGACTTTGGACCCGTGCACTGGAATGGCTCGTACTGGACGGGCAATATCTACTGCGGCGAATATCCGGTGCCCCTGTACATCTGGGGTGCAGGCTCAACGACATTCGGGCCACCGGTGGCCGCCGTCTCTGGCGCTGGGCGCGCTCACCAGCGCGTAAGTTGCATCGTCAGCAGTGCGGCTCGTTCACACGGATGACTGTCCTGCACGATCGCGCGAACTTCGCGGAACGCGGCTCGCAGCCGTTGTTCGATGCGCTCGCAGTCCTTCTCCGAAACGCTGATCACGTTGTATGCAAACCACGCGTCGCCTCCTGCCTCGATGTGTGCCTGTGCGGCTTTCACCCAATGCAGGCGCAAGCGCTTAACCGTGTCGGCGTCGAGCTTGGTATCGACGGATAGCCTGCCGCTGACGCGATAGCTTCGTCCAGTGCGTTCGATGGCGCCGGCGCCAGACAGTGCGCCGACTATCTTCGCGACATCTCGCGTAGGGATGCCGAGGCTGTCTGCTATGAACGCGTCGGAATGCGCCGGCAGTGCAGCATAGGCGTTGGTTTCGACGACGCGAAGCACGGCCTCGCTCCAAGGTAAATCCATCGAAATGAGGCGCGCGGCGGTCATCTGTCGATAGACGGGCTCGAGACTGGGAACGAGCTCGATCGGCACGAGTAGAGCGACCCACTCCGCGCTGCGACCAGTCATCGCGTTAAGTACCCGGAGGAAGTCGGGTAGCCGCGGTGTGCTGATGCCCGACAGCCAGCGTCCAACCGAAAAGCGCGAGCAACCGGTGAGACGGGTGAGCTCAGCCAGACTCATAGAACCGCGCAGCGCGTCCAACCAGCCGGCCACGCTCCAACGCTGACTAGCAGAGGGTGCCGGAGCAGGACCAAATGCGGCAAAAACACGGGCGACATCGATCCGCGCACGACTCGCTGCCCGCAGCGTTTCAGGCGCTGTCGGAAATCGACGACCGTGCTCCCAGTCAGTGATGGGATTGCTCTTGTAGCCGAGTCGCCGTGCCCACGCGATCTGCGAGCGCTTACCGCGCAGCGCGCGCAGTAGCTCGCAAGCCGCGGATTCGAAATGACCACGTTCGTGCATAGGCATGACTTTGCCAGATTTGCACATCAATGGGCTATCTCGGGGTAGAGTTGGTTCAAAACTGGCAAATAATGGCTGGCGAGCTGCTACCGCGGAGTGCATAGTCAGCGCATGGCATCCATTCCTAGCAAGCTGCCTAAGGTCCTGTGCGTCGCATGGAGTGTCTCAATGCTGGCGCTCGGCTGCGTTGGCCAGTCCGGCAATGAAGGCAGTATGCCCGGACCCCCGTGTGCGAGTGGCGCTGCGCTCATCGTCGGCCGGATCCAGAGCGTCGGCGGTGGATGCGTCAGCGTCGAGGTGGAGCGCGTCCTCGCTCCCGGTCAAGCGACTATTAGCGGCAGCGATGGGCAGGTGCTCTTCGACGGCAATCCCCACGTGGGAGATACGTTGCACGGTCCGCTTGAGACGGTATACGCCTACAGTCACGAGTTTCATCCGAACGACGCTGTCGCAACACTCGTGTTCGCCCGCGGCAGCGATATTGCGATGGAAGTCTTTCCCCGGGACGGCGATAGCGTGAAACTTCAGTGGAGCGGCCGCGAGTTCAAAGCCGACATGCAGGACCTGACCAGTCCCGACTGTTCCGAGAAGCTCGCAATGCTTCGCGAGGCGGGCAAGGCGATTGTAACGAACCAATCTGCCGAGATGATGACGGCTGCTCCCGCGCCTGCCCCGAATTGCGCCCCCTAGCGCGCTGGCGACGATTCGGCGCTAGGTGCACGCAGCGCAACTGTGATTTGGCGGAGCAGTTCTCGACGGCCAGGGCTCAGCTCGCTCGGAGCCACGCTGGCGTATGCTCGCGCGTAGCGACGGGACAGCGCCTCACGGCCAAGTTTCATGTTGGCGTAGCTGAGGAGTAAGAGCGTATCGGATAGATCGTCGCCTGCTAGCCCCGCTTGCTGCGCTCGCAACAGATGTTCGTCCGCCCCGACAAAATCCTCCGCGTCGAAAGCGATCAGGGCCAACGAATACGAAGCCTGTGCGCGCAGTCGCGCCTCGTCAGACAGCCGAAGCGCGTCGAGGTCAAGCTTAGCGTCGTTGACTCGCCCCAACTCGAGTCGGATCAGCGCTCGGTAGTAGCGCGCCGTATCTACGTCGACGAATGTCGCGACGCCCCTGGGAACGGTCGCGAGCGCGGCGGCGATGTGACGTTCCGCGGCGCGAGCTCGGTGGTTAGCCAGATGATAGCGAGCCAGATATGCGTGACCTTCCAAACACCACGCGTGGGCAGCGATCTCATAGCGCCACAGAGCGTACTCACTCGCGAAGACTGGCCGCCGCGCGAACAGTCCTCCACAGCACGCGGCGTACGCGCCCATGAACAATGCTATCGAAACGAGCCGGGTTCGCGCGGCATCACGCGCGGCGGACAGCGCGGTATACACTGCTTTTACGAGCAGGAACAGAATCGCGGGTAGCGCGCAGTACAGATACCTATCGCCACGAACGTGATTGAGCGGGACGATCCCGCTCGTAGGTGCAAGGTACGCAGCAGCCCATGCGACCGCCAGCACGCTAGAACGAGCCCGCCGCCGCCACAATGAAGCCAACAGAACGACACCCGCTGCAGGCACAGCGACGCTGGCGAGGACCCATGGCCAAAGATATTTCGGAAGGTTCTGCGCCGAACAGACGCGCAAATCAATAGGGACGATGACGTTGGCAAAATACTCTGCGTGGTTGATCGCTGCCAGCACGATGCGTTCGGCGATCGACATGTCCGTGGGCCCGCGCCACGCGTGATTGGTGTCGAGTCCAAAGCTCCAACAGGCCCAAGCCACGATGATCGCGGCCTGCAGCAGCAGGAAATGCAGCACGTATCTGGACTGGTCACGTCGACACACCGCTAGTGCTGTTGCAGTCACGAACAAGAGCGCGGCGACGTTTTCCTTGGCACCGAGACCGCAGATCATGACCAGTGCCGCCAACGCGGCGGTACGTCTGCGCGGTGCTCGCAGGTAGTTCTGCAGGCAAATCGCCCACAACAACCCAGTAAGCAGCGCAAGCAAATCCGTACGATCGCTAATCCACGCAAGCGGCGTCAGCACAACTGGATGAATCGCAAACAGGCTTGCGGTTGCAACGGCCCGCCAAGCGTCACCTGTGACCCGATGCAGCAGCCCGTACATCAATAAAACATTCAACACGTGAAGCAGCAGATTCGTCGCTCGATACGCGATCGGGACATCGCCAAATAGCCAGAAGTCGAGCGAATGAAGCAGAACTACTGTCGGACGATAGTAGTGACCCGGGATGCCATGAAGCAGCGCATCTCCCAACTCCTGCCACGACTGGGCGATGAGCGCCTTCTCGCCGACCTCGAGCGTGTCAGTCCAAAAGTATTCGCCTGAGTGTAGGGTGGATAGCAGTGGAAGTGTGAGCAAGCCAAGCGCGATCCGTGGTGCTGTGAGGCTATCATTAGGCAGCACACGTCGTAGCTCGCCGTGCGCAGGAACATTGCGCCCGTGACCAGGATCGTCGGTCGATTGCACGTGGGAACCAAGCGCTCCTAATAGCTGTACGATGTCATCTTGACTGCAAACGTTCGTGAGTCTCCGTCGAATACGCGCTCCGCCACGTCGACAAAGACCGTGCGATTGTTCCCTGGCTCGCTTGGCTGGCGCAGGCAGCGTGCCAACGCATCCGGGCGAGCAAAGGACCCCACTGAGTTCCGGCGAACCAGAAATTTCTGGCGCTCGCGCTCACATGCTTCTCCCATCCGTCCTAAGCCAGGTGGCTCGACACGCACGCGCACGTTGACGGCGGGCGACCGGACAACGTACATGGCCCAGCCTCCCAGCTTCCACGGATTCACACCTTTGGTCTTGCACAACACGAAGTGAATGCCGGGCCACAACAACAAGACGACGATCGCCGCCGCGGACATGCTTGCAGCTCTCGCACGGCCTCGATAGATCCCGCCGTTCCGGAGGTGGCGACTAGTTGATCGCATCGACACCGATCGGGCTGAGAGCCAAAGCTGCCGCCACGATGAACACGAGTGTAATGACGTCGCTGATCGCCGCCATCTGCCGCGCGGGATAAAATGTGCTGAGAACTCCGAGCATCACCATCGCGAAGGTGATCTCGCCGGCCACCAGCTGGATCGCAAGCACAAATAGCGCTGCTACCCACGCCGCAGCTAACCTGGTCGTTCCGAACAGCAGGCCCACGCCGAGCAACAATTCGGCAATCGGTATGGCTCGCGATAGACTGAGCGCCTGCCAGCTCGTGAACTCGAACGTGCCCGATCCGGCTTGCGACTCCACTAGGTGGGCGAGGTCAGCTTCCGAGATCACGACACTGAGCGGGCCGGCAAACCGTTGAGCGTGCACGGCGATTTGAGATGCCAAGAACTCGCCATGATCGTACGTGCCATGCAGAAGTTTCTGTGCGCCAGACCAGAACATGATGATCGCGGCTAGCCAGCGTGCCAGCGCCAATCCAGCCATTCGGTCCTGTCCCTTCAGGCGCTGGATCCAGAGTGCCGTCACACACAGCAGCCAGGTTGCGTAGCCGTGGTTGGCAGTCGTAGGAAAAGTCACGACTACGAACGTCGTTGCAATCGCGGCGCACGCGAGGGTTGCTGCGGGGCGCAGGCTCTTCTTGGTTCGTATGGCGAGGCCGAATAGGAGACTTGCGCCACATAGAATCGCGCCGACCGTGTGCCCGCGTCGCAAGAACTGTTTCGCTGCGTCAAACGCCAGTACGAACAACAATGCGCGCACCAACAGGTAGGCTCGGATCGACGCCAGCCGGCCGTCCTCGATTCCAGTGCGGCCCAAGAGCCAAGGGGCAAACCCCGTCAAGGAGTCGACGAGACGATGACGGGACGACGCGATTCCCATGTACATGTCGCGAATCACGTCACTTGCTCGGCTTGATTCCAGCCACGTATTGACTGCACGCCTCTGATTGGAATCCGCTATCGAGAACGGGGCCTGGAGCGGCCTGCATGCGTTCGGGCCCGTTCGCAACGGGCACTGGTGCGGCGGTGCTCCGTGCGAGTAGTTCGGGTGCAACGTAACAGTTGATATGGAAGGTGCCGGTTAGCTCGGCATCGAACTCAGCTCCGGCACCGACGAGACGTGCTCGAAACGTATGCCCAGTCGCATCAAGCGTAGCCTCGCCACGTGAGGCGATACGAAGATTCGCACGTTCCGAGCCCGACCACGTCTCTACGATCGCGGTCGAACGCACTCGTGGCCCGCCCTGAACGGGCAAGCGCAACGTGCCGGTTGCTAGAAAGCTCGCAGGAACATCCAGAAGTGCGAACCAATGCTTTTGAGCCGTGTTGCACGTCACGGTCACGGTGATACCCGGTGGCCGGGACCGCACGTGTGTGACATTCACGGAGCTCTCCGGCCCATAGCAAGTCGTACCGTCCGCTCGCTTGACGGTTACTTTTGCCTCAGCCGAAGCGCTGTCAGTGGCAGGCTGAGTTACACTCTGACCACGACTGGCCGTACTCTGACCGCAGTGCAACGAAAGCACTGCAGTCAGAAGCAGCCCCTGTTTCGACATACTCATGTTGCAATTTCGGTAATCAACACTGCACACGTATTTGCAAGCCGCTCACGGTTACGTTGTCACCTTCGTTACGCTCCGCGATACCACCAGTGAAATCCACGTCGATGTAGATGTTGTATGGCGTTGTTAGATTGATTGGCAATGTGGACGGAATCGTAAACGTGAGCGGCCCGATGAACTCGCCAAAAGCGGGAAGTGAGTGAGTGAACGTTGCGGCTACGCCCGTGGTCCCGGTGTAGCCGCCGGAGAAAGGAGCCGCCGTGCTGAGTCGAATACGGATGTTGTAGGTTCCAGTGGCGGCGTTGCCCGAGTTACCCAGAAAAAATGTGGGTGAAAAGCTCTGACCACGGCACGCGGCCAGGACTCCAGAATCGAAGCTCGTCGGACCATTTACCCATTGTTGCGAGGAGACGATGAGATTGGACCTCGCACTCCCGGTCAAACCATACAGCGCATTCAAGCCGTTTGCGTCGTCCGGCCATAGCTGCACGGGCTCGTTGCCGCCTGCCATCGCTGCGGAGTTTGGATTGTCCATCACTGCGTGTGTACGGGCGACGTGACCGAGGCCGATGAAGTGACCCATCTCGTGCACGAATGTTGAACGTCCATACCTGGGATTGATGACGTTGCCCTCCCTGACGCTAAGGTCCATGTCATTCGCAATGGTAGCGTCGGCCTCGTCGATGTCGTTGGCGCCGATGAAGCACGCTCCGATGTCCGAAAATGT
>Ga0081455_10001769_pt2 | contig 14828 bp, 15 predicted proteins | sample TabmetS3T2R1_FD_70207 | JGI IMG/M metagenome (GOLD analysis project Ga0081455, IMG submission 70207) | Tabebuia heterophylla rhizosphere microbial communities from the University of Puerto Rico - S3T2R1 | ecosystem: Host-associated > Plants > Roots > Rhizosphere ... | reverse complement strand
CAATGTTAGCGAAACCCGAGGACGAAAGCGTCAGCTACTGCACTCAAGCGGATATGCAGGACGCGTGTTCGAAAATGATCCAGTCGAGCTGGATGCCGCGCAGACCCTGGCTGCTGCGGAGGCCAACGAACACTCAGCCTGAAACCGGTGATCGATCTGCTGGCCGGACACACCCCCATCGACTGTTATGAGATCCCGGCCCGGCTGCGCGAACAGCTGCAGCTCCGCCACCCAGCTGATGTGTTCCCCTACGCCGCCGCCCTGAGCCGCTGCCTCGACCTTGATCACACCATCCCCTACCTCAGCCCCGATAAGGGTGGGCCACCCGGCCAAACCCGGATCGGCAACCTCGGACCCCACATCCGCCGCACCCACCGGCACAAAACCCACGGCGGCTGGCAAGTCCGGCAACCCTAACCCGGCACCTGGCTGTGGCGCTCACCCCACAGACGCATCTACCTGGTCAACGCAACCGGCACCCACCCACTCGGCGATTCCGAATTCGCCCAGACAATCTGGCGCGCGGCTGGTGCCGATGCTCTGAGCGCTCATGAACGCAGTTACGGCTACCCGCGCGCTGTAATTGATCTTGACCAACTTCGTCCCTCATAACAGCCCGCCAGCCGCAACAAGCACGGGCACGTCGCGATCCTAAGAGGCCATTCGGGATGATCAACTGCTGACCGTGTCCGCGATGCTCAAATAGATTGCGACCCAAGTCAGCGGTGAATTCCAGCGGATGCAAACGTCATTGGTGACCTCGGAGGTGGGCTCGTCGAGGTAGCAGCACTGAGGCGGAAGGCCCAGAAGGCGAGAGTCGTAGGGAAAGTCCGGAGCTGGCCGGGAGTTCGCGCCACCGGCCAGCGCGCCCCGTGGTGGCGGTGGAAGTGCGGGATCGAGATCCTGGCCAAACTGCCGAGTCCGTTGGTGGCAGCTGTAATCGGTGCCGTAGCCAGTGATGTAACTCTGACCGAGCGCGTTCCAGCCAAGCAAGTAGTCCATTCCGATCGCGACGGCATCGGCGTAATGGGAGGAACCTGACATCAGATGCGCGACCCCTATGACGACAAGGTTGTTGAGGATGCGACCGTTCGATCCCCAATCCCACCCCTCGGTTGGCGCGTACGGCTGACCCCATGCTTGCTGGCGCTGCAACTCCAGCAATCGCTCGGCGCCGACTCGAACGCTCTCGATTACCTGCTCGTGATCGATGAGGGTGCTGCCGAACAATGCGAGATCGAGCCGGGCTGGCGCTGTCACCCGATCGAAATCGAAGCCGGTCACAGCGAAGGCATCAGCGGTGTGCTGCTCGGAGGACGTCAGCTGCTCGCGATAAGCGTTCTCACCAGTGGCGAGCCACATTTCAGCAGCCGCCCAGTAGAAGTCGTCCTCAAGGCGGTGATCAGCGCAAGGACCGCCGCCGAACCGGGCGTGGTCATCGGGTGCGATCAAGCGCGGATGCCACTGGGCCGCCTGGTACGCGACGCGCCCCGCCGCCAACAGGACTCAGGCGTATGTGGGATCACTGGCACGGAACAGTCGAGCACCCTGAGCGGCAACTGCGGCCAGCTGCAAGCTTGCTGCCGTCGACGGCCGATGCAGCACTCTTTCGGTCGGGTCCTCGTGCGCCCAGCCCGGCATGGGCGACCACACCGTGCCGTGCACGCGATGAAATGCCAACCCCGCCAGCGGATCACCAGCGGGAACCTGCATTCGCAACATCCAGTCGAGCTGCCAGCGACATTCAGTCCGGATCATGTCGGCGAACCCCTCGCTCAGCACACCATCGGCCCTTGTCAGCAACTCGAGCGTGCTGAGCAACTGCCATACCGTTATGGCGCCGCTCGTGACGTACTTGCCGTAATCACCTGCGTCATACCAGCCGCCCGAGACGTCGAATGTGCCCTCACACCGCCAGCCGGGGTAGAGCTGCTGTGCCTCGGGATCTGTCCATGCAGGCACCGCCAAGTCGCCACGATTCGGCGGCTGCCCGAGGTGCCCTGCAGGTCGCCCATATCCGGGCGCAACGCTGTCCACGATTGCTGTGCCAGACCGCATCAGGTAGAAGAAGCGCAATGCATCGGCTGCCAGCATCTCGTAGAGGCGGCTTGTGATCTCGAACCGATGACTCCACTGAGTGGGGGTCTCAATCCAAAATCCGGCTCCCGGCACGTTGAGGTTGCTGAAGTCCAGGACGTGCACCATGAGCCCGGACGTAGGCTCCGGCCTAACCGACCAAGGCTCGGAAAATCCGGTGAATACCTCGATTCCACTCTGGTCCTGCACCGTGAAGCGGATCGGGTCCTTGGCATCCGAGATGAGCGTTGCGTGCTTAGGTCTGTCGGGCAGATAACCCAGCTGGTTCACCCTGATGCGTGGACGTGCAGTCATAACCTCCGAGATGCGCCACTGAGGCCAACCCACCAGGGCAGCCTAAGGCGGTCAACTCTGTAGTGGGGCAAAGCCCGACGTCACGCCATCAAAGCGGCCACCCGCTCGGCGACCATGACCGTGGGTATGTGCGTATTCGCAGACGGGGGGTCTGGCATCACCGAGGCGTCAACGACCCACAGGCCTTCTACGCCGTGGACTCGGCAGGATGGATCGACCACGACCCCTGCCGATGGATCACCAGCGCGGCTCCGATGAAGAACATCGCGGGTTCGCCCTGGTACGGCCCACCCACGAGACACTGCAGGTCGGGCGCCCCATCCGAGTCCGTGCCGGAGCTGTAGAAGGAGTGGCGTTGTCGACCGCGGCGAGCCCTTGCCGCTCGCCGATCTGTATGAAGACAGCGGCAGCCGCCCGGAGGGCTGCCTCAGCGCCGATTTTGTCGCCGGCCCGCGCTCGCATTTGGGCCAGCAGCAGATGCTGCCAGCCCTTCGAGCGATGGAGGTCGGGGACGGCCCGTAATCCCAGCAGCTTCTCGACCGTCTCGAGCGCCTGCAGATGCTGCCCCGAAATGATCTCGATGGCGGCGAGGTTGTTGAGCGCACCCATGTGCCCAGGACGATCGCCAGAGCGCTCAAGCATGCGCGCGGCCTCACTGGCGAGCCCGTGTGCGGCCGCGCTGTTGCCATGATCGGCCTCGGCTAGCGCAACTCCGGTCAGAGACATGGCAGAGCCGCGCTGGTCAGGAATGGCAAACCTGAGATCGGCCGACTGGCGGAAGCAGTCGATGGCCGCCGCAGGCGCCCCGAGTGCTCGGTGCAAGTGGCCGCGGTGTGCCAGCGCAAACGCCTCACCTGACCGATCGCCAAGCGACCGAAATACCCGCAGCGAACGATCAAGTGCCTCGGCAGCGTCGCCGTAGCGCTCGGCTGTGCGCGCGGCGAAGGCATGAGTGCACAAAACGTACGCTTCGGCTTGTGCGACCCCCACGCGGCGTCCGACCAGCATTGTCTCCTCGAGGATCGGTGCCGTGATTCCTTCGTACCGACCGACAGAGAAGGCGAGCGTGCAGACCGGAAAGAACGGTGGCACATCACGCGGAGTCTCAGCGAGCCAGCGCAGTGCATTCTCGAGCCAGGAGAGTGCTCCGGGTGCGTCGCCTCGCGACAGTGCAACGAGTGCCCGCAGATGATCATGAGCCGCCCGCATAGGTGGCAGGCCCTGAAGATCGGTTTCTGCCGAATCCAGGAGTCGGTCGATCGTGTCCCATTCCGCAGCCAGCCAGGCCAGTAGGCAATGAAGGTGCGCGGCCTCACCCCGTCGTACTGGATCGTCCTCACGACGACCGATTTCTGCGATTGATCGTCCTAGCGGCAGTGCCTCCTCGCTCCTCCCGGTGCGGACTTCGAAAACCGCGGCCGCAAATAACGCGCGTACATGGACTGCAGAAACATCAGGACACGCGGCGAGCGCGCGGCGCAGCCACTGCAACCCTTCGGCGTGCATCCCCGAGGCCATCCAGGAGCGCCATGCGGCAACTGCCGCGCGGAGAGCTCGCTCCGGCGTTTGCTCCAGCGCATTCGCCATCGCAACACGCAGGTTTTCCCGCTCGATGATGAACCACCTGCTCGGCTCTCCAACGACCGGTCCGCCCCGCTCAGGGTCGAGCGATTCAGCTCGATCGCAGTACCAGGCCGCGTGCCGGCGCTGCCACATTCGTACTTCGCCGGATTCCTGCAGCCGCTGCGCCGCATACTGCCGAACGAACTCATGCAGCCGATAGCGTGCCTCTTCCGCATTGTGTGTCTCAGCCAAGACCAGCGACTTGTCGACCAGTCCCGCGAGAACCTCGACAAGCGGCCGTGCCAGCCCACCGGAGGCAACTTCCTGTACTGCTGCGAGGGAGAATCCTCCCGCGAACACCGAGAGACGGGGCAACAGCAGGCGTTCATCGGAGTCGAGAAGGTCAAAGCTCCAGACGACGGTTGCGGCCAATGTCGCTTGGCGGTCCGGAGTGCCGCGAAGGCGTGAGGTGAGTGCCGTTAGCGCGTTGTCTAGCAGCGACGCGATCTGCTTTGGTGTGAGGTACGCCGCCTGAGCTGCCGCAAGCTCGAGCGCGAGCGGCAACCCGTCGAGGCGAAGGCAAATGTGAGCAATCACCGGCGCATTGGTGTTGTCGAGACGGAAGGCGGGCGCCGCCTCCTGAGCGCGGGTGACGAAGAGCTGGACCGACTCGTATCTCATCAGGCGGTCGGCGTCGACCTCAGATGCATCGGGCACCCGGAGCGAGGGCACTCGCCAGGCGATCTCACCCGGTAGATGCAGCGGCTCCCGGCTGGTGGCGAGAACGGTGATCCCGGGGCAGTCATTCATCATGGCCACTACCAGCTCGGCAGCTGCGTCGATCACGTGCTCGCAGTTGTCCAACACCACGACGAGTTCCCGCGCAGCGAGCTGAGCGGTGAGAGCGGCCACGGTTGGACGAGCTCCGGAAAGCGTTAGCTCCAAGGCTGAGGCGGCCCTCGCAGGGATCAGCTCGGCATCCCTGACGCCGGAAAGGTCCACCATCCACAATCCTTCCGCGTACGCCGATGTCTTCCCGAGCGCCCTCGCGACCTCGACAGCGAGGCGCGTCTTGCCGGCGCCACCTGGCCCGGAAAGGGTGACAAGGCGGTTCCTGGTGCAGAGTGCAACAAGCTCCTCGATCTCACGCTGACGTCCGACAAACCCCGTTCCCGTCGCCGGAAGGTGAATGAGAGCGCCGGGTCGGGCATCGGCCTGGCCGGTGAGTAGCCGCCGATAAAGCGTCGTCGTTTCCACCTCCGGGGCGGCGGCGTATTCGTCGTCGAGTCGACCGCGGAGCGACTCGTACGTCTCAATCGCGTCTCAGCGACGCCGAGCTGTGGCCAGAGTGCCTCGACAACGGCGTCGCGCGGCAGGCGGTTGCCCTCGGCCAGTGCTAACAGCTTGAGCAGCGAGCGCGCTTTTTTGAGTCGCCAGACACCGGCTGGAACCGTTGCACCGTCGACCTGAACATCGAAGCCGCCGAGCAGCCTGATTCGCACATGCTGCGGCGCCATGCGTTCAGTGTCTCCCTCCTCGGCTTTGGCGGGCGCCTCGGCTGGACGCCCTGCGGCAAAGCGGGCTGCGACGAGCCGTAGTTCATGGGACGTCCACTGGTTGCACCACGAGCGGCATATAGCTGATCGCCTTGACGATTCGGGCCTCGCGCTTAAATGGCTGCCGGGCGAAGAAGAGCAGGTCAAGCGGATACCAGAGACCGACCCAGCCGATGACGAGGAAGACCCCGTTGCCGAGGAGGTTCTGCCAGAATGCGGGGACGTCGGGCTCTAGGAACCCCGCAGAGAGCAGCAGCCCGACGACGAACAGGATCGACCCGCTGCCCAATGAGCGAAGTCCTTGCCGCCAGGCCAGCTCGGTCTCGCGCTGGACTCGCGCCAGCCGCGCCTCGCAGTACCTTCGGAGCGCTACGTGCAGCGTCTCGGCAATGCCATCGGTGATCTGATCCGCGGCCAGCATCACGACAATGCGGGCCCGCCGCTGCACCCTCGACCGACCGAGTAGCTCGTCGACGATCTCGTCGGCCCCGGGCTCGATTCGCGCGTCGCGCTCCAGCATCGCCTCGGGATGGACGCTCAATAGCTCGGCCGGACGATACAGCGTGACGATGATGTCCTCGCCGATGCGCTGCCGACGGCGCTTCGTGCCGGTGCTCACGTCGTCCATGGTCGAAGACTCTCATCCGGAGCAGCGCGAAGCTGCGACAACGCGCTGGCGGGTCCCGCTTCAGCGGACCACGCTCATCGCACCTGGGGACAGCGGCATCGTGTAGCACACGGCAGTACCTTCAAGTGCCACGACACCGTCGTCGCGCGTCACGCTGGTGCGCAGCTTGGTGATCGGTTTGTCTGCCCGCACGTCGGTAACCTCGACACGGCCGGTGATCGTGTCGCCCGGTCGTACCGGCGCTCTGAAGTCCCAATTCACGTTGAGAAACACTGTTCCCGGGCCCGGAAGCTTCTCTGCGGCGACCGCATTGAGGATGGCACTCGTGACGCCGCCCTGGACAACGATCTCGCCGAAGCGGGTGGCCTTCGCGGCGTCGAGGTCGTAGTGGAGCGGATTGCGATCTCCGCTGATCTCGGTGAATAGGGCAATATCGCTGTCCGTGACGCCGCGCGACATCTCGGCCGTAGCGCCCACGATCGGCGCGCCGTACGGCCATGCGGTGACGACCTGGCGCAACCAGGCGAGCGCAGACGGCGCAGAACCAAGCACCGAGATGTGGCCCTCGCCCTGCTCGAGCCGCAGCTCGGCCGCAGGACTGTGGGCTGCGAGCCACTCGCCGTGCGAGCTCGGCACCATATGGTCGTCCGTGCCGTGCATGATCAACGTCGGTGCGGTCACCTCTCTGAGATCAAAGCCCCACGGGGCCATCGCGATGACGTTGTCCTCAACCATGCCGTCAGGGCCGTTGGATGTTGCGGCCTGGACGATGCGCTTGAACCAGGACCAATTGCCCTCGAGCGCGGCGTAGTCAGCTGCGGTAAACGACTCGGGATCGAACTCATTCGCGCCCAAGACCTCTGTGAGTGCGGCCCGACCCCGAGCTGCGGCCTGCAGTTCACGTACGCTGCCAGCTGACATCCCCTTGAAGTAGTCGAGCCCGTCGGCCGGCCACGGCGCCGGGCCGGAGATGGTGACGGCCGCGACTACGCGGTTCGGGAGCAGGGCTCCACAGGCCAGGGCACGTGGTGCGCCACCGGAGTGGCCGAATACGGCGAAGCGGTTGACACCTAGTTGATCGGCAACCCGGCGGGTGTCGGCGGCCGCAGAGGCGACCGTCGCAGCCGGATGAGGACTCGAGCCTCCGTAGCTGGGACGGTCGTAACCGATCCACCGGATACCAAAGGAACGAGCTGCCTCGAACAGTGGCTCCGGCGGCGCGCCGGTGTTGGGTGTGCCGTGCTGCCAGAAGACGACCAGCTCGTCTGTGTGTCCGGTGGGACCCACGTCGTACGCGTGAAGAACACGCCCGTCGTCGGTCGGAAAGTCAACCTCGCGCATAGCGGACTCCTTCAGCCGACATCAATTCTCCTGTGAGGACGATGTTCAGGTGATTCGCGACCATCAGCTTTCTGTCGGTCCACGAGCTTGACAACATAATGTCAATATGACAATATGTTGTCTATGGAGACGTTCACTGCACACCTAGGCATCTACAACACGCTCGCCGACTGGGAGGTCGGGCATCTCCTCGTCGAGCTGCGCACGGGGCGCTTCACCGGCACCACTTGGAACATCGTGACGGTAGCCGAATCCCTCGAGCCAATCACCACGATGGGCGGGCTCCACGTCCAGCCGGACATGGTGCTCGACGATCTCGATCCTGCCTCCAGCAACCTGCTGATCTTGCCCGGTGCGGTCCTGTGGGACGCAGGGGGTGGGGGAGCGTTCGCGGCGGCCGCTGCACGGTTCCTGGACGCCGGTGTTCCTGTAGCGGCGATCTGTGGCGCCACCGCGGGTCTGGCACGAGCAGGCCTGCTCGATAACCGCCATCACACCAGCGCGGCTGCGGGGTATCTGATGGCCACTGGGTACGCGGGCGGAGATCGTTACGTCGACCGGCGCGCTGTCGTGGACGGGGATCTCATCACTGCGGGCCCACAGTCGCCGGTGCAGTTCGCCTGCGCGACGCTGCGGCGCCTCGGCTTGATGTCCGAGCGCACCCTCATGGCGTATGAGGATGTATTCCACAGTGCGGATGCGGCGGCGTTCCCTGTACTCATGCAGACTCAGCACGCAGCATGAGCACGGCCCAGGACGCGCCGGAGGCGACTGTTCCGCCACGCGAAGACTGGCCCGACGTACCGCCGGCAACCGAGGCGGGCGAGGTGCTGACCGAGCTCATCCTCACCACCTTCCGCCTCAACGGCCGCCTCATGGACGTTGCCCAAGGCATGGCGGCAGAGGGCGGAATAACCGCCGCCTGGTGGCAAGTGCTCGGAGGCGTCTTGGACCACCCGCGCAGCGTCGCCGAGATTGGGCGGCTCATGGGAATGACCCGGCAAGGAGTTCAGCGGGTCGCCGACCTGCTAGTCGCGCGCAATCTCGCGGAGTATCGCCCAAATCCAGCGCATCAGCGAGCCAAGCTACTGGCCTGCACTGAGGCCGGTTACTGGGCGATTCGCCGCATCGGGCGCGTCCAGCGGCCGTTCGCCGACCGGATCGGAGCTGAGGTCGGCGCCGAGGAGTTGCGGGCCGCATTGAAAACCATGCGACACCTTGTCGATGTCCTGGAGGCAGAGGATCGAGAACGATGAGGTCAGCACCCGCGGCCTCCACTGTCGCGATCTGAGTTGCCTCCTCGCCGGCTGCAATACTCGGCGCGATGACCATCCTGGCGTTGAAGCTGCTGCTCGCACCGCTGCTGGTGGTCGCTTCCTCCCTCGCGGGGCGACGTTGGGGTCCCCAGGTGGCTGGGGTCCTTGTCGTGCTGCCAGTGGTAGCCGGCCCGATCTTGCTGATCTTGTATCTGGATCTCGGCAGCCGTTTCGCGGCAGACGCCGCGCGCGCCGCCACGTTGGGTATCGTGCCGCTGGCTTTGTTCGCAGTGATCTTCGGCTATCTATCCAGACGGCATGGCTGGCTGCTGACATTGGCGGTCAGCTGGGTTGCGGTGCTCCTTGCCGACCTTGCCCTCGCCCAAGTTAAGGTGCCCGCAGCGGTTGCGCTGGTGCTCGCTGTGCTGGCACTGCATGGAGCCAATGCATTGCTACGCCGCCTGGACCAGCCAGCCCTTGCTCCGCTGCCCGCACCCTGGTGGGACCTGCCCGCGAGGGCGGTCGCTACGGCGCTTCTCGTCTTGCTGGTGACTGGGGTGGCGGCCTCAGTGGGCCCTGCACTAACCGGTGTGCTCACGCCGTTCCCGATCGCGTTGAGCGTGGTATGCGCCTTCACGACAGCCTTGGCCGGTCATGCGGGGGTGCTTGCATTGCTGCGCGGGATCGTGCCGGGCCTCGATGGCTTCGCGCTGTTCTGCTTTCTGATCGCTGTGACCATTGACCGGCTGGGCGGCGCGGCGGCGTTCGGTCTGGCTACCGCGGCTGCCGCGGTCTTTGCGATCTTTCTGGTCGTTAAGGCGCCAGTCGTCGCCGAAGAGAAATTGCCCTGACGAGCGCTTGGTTGCAGCCGCAGCACATCGCATCGGTCCGAACCTGGCATCGATCGGCGCGGCTGAGGATCACCAATCGCTAAGCGGCTGGCGCGCCACATCTCCCCCCGGCCCGGCCACGACTAGGGTCGAGCGCATGAGCGTTCGACGCCTGCGGACGTCGTGGCTAGCCTTCTTGATCGCGAGTGTTTTTCTCGCTGCCGGATGCCATGCCACCCGACCAGAGGGCGACACCGCTCCCGTCTTGGTATCGCCTGCGCCGTCGCCGGTTTCCCCTTCAGACAAGAAACCTGCTGTTACAGCTGCCCCGACCGATGAGGCTGCCGACAACCCGATCAACCGCGTGATCGTCATCTCCATAGACGGCCTGAACCCTCGCGCGATTGAGGAGCTCGGCCAGTCTCGTACTCCGGCCTTTCACCGGTTGATGCGCGAAGGCGCCTACACGCTGAATGCCCGTACCGTCCGCGAGCAGACGGCCACTATGCCTAACCACACTGCGATGCTTACTGGCCGACGGGTGGACGCCAAGCGTGGCGGCCACGGGTACGCCGTGAACTTCGACTATGGCGGGACCGTCCACCAGGCCGCCGGACACTACGTGGCCAGCGTGTTCGACGTCGTTCACGACAACGGTCGCTCGACCGCCTTGTTCGCCTCCAAGGCCAAGTTCAGGCTCTTTCGGCGCACCTGGAACACGCACGGTGCCCCCGATCGGACCGGACGAAACGACGGGCGCGCGAAGATCGACCGAGTGACAATCGACCTCAACAACACTCGGCTGGTGGCCAAACTCGACGCCGAGTTGCGCCGTTCGCCGCGAGAGTTCACCTTCGTGCATCTGTCCCTACCCGACCGCGTCGGCCACGCGCACAGCTTCATGGGCCGGGAGTACCTCGATGCAGTGCAGCGCACAGACCGCTTGCTAGGCCGCATCCTGAACACCGTGGCTGACCGCCCTGCCCTGCGTCGCCAGACCCTTGTGCTGCTCACCGCCGACCATGGTGGGAGAGGTGCGGCGCATTACACCGCCAGCAAGCTTCAGAATTACCGGATTCCCTTCATGGCTTGGGGTCCTGGCGTTCCCGCCGGGCGCGATTTGTATCGTCTCAGTTCCAGCGCTGCCAACCCTGGCATCAGCCGGACCGACTATCGAGGGAAGCAGCCGATTCGCAACGCAGATATCGCGAACGTGGCAACCGATGCCCTCGATCTGCCGCGCGTCCCGGGCTCGGAGTTCGACAGTCGTCGCACCCTTGACTTGTTTGGCTAGTAACTCCACCCAGCGCCGGTGAGTCGATCGGTCCGAACGGCGTACACGTCCCCTGATCGATCATCGATCGGCAGGGCGCCCAGGATCTCGATCATGGTTCGCGGTTTCATCCAGCCACGGTCCGCCCAGCGGTGCGTCTCGACCCGCGAGTACCGATAGCGGTAATCGCCGAGTGCACTGGTGCGCTCAACACAGGCGATTGCCTGGGCGGCTGCGACCGGAATGTACTCGAACGACAACGCCGCGAGCGGCTGGCTGAGGCCACTGAGTACTTCGTATTCAAATCCTTCGACGTCGATCTTGCAGAACTGAGGCTCACCGTGGCGGGCGATGAGTTCGTCGAAGCTGACAAGGGGCACATTGATAACGGTGTCCCACCGGACGCGCTGAAATCTCCTGTCGATTTGGACATCGTCCATCCAGGAATCAGCGAAGGTCGAGACCGTCGGAGTACGCGTGCTCAGATGGAGCTTTCCCTCGCCTCCGGCGGCTGCGACCCCACTTGCCTCAATGACGACATCCCGGTCATTGCCGTAAAGCAGCCGCAACACCGCAACGAAGTCCGGCTGCGGCTCGACCGCAATCACTCGGGCGCCGATACGGCGGAAGACGCGTACTCGGTTGCCGACATGCGCGCCGATATCGAACGCCAGGTCGCCCGTGTGAAGGAACTGCCGATAGAAGCTTTCCATTCGACGGCGCCGCCAGATCGGGCCGTAGTAGGTGATGAGTGAACGGCCGATGCCCGCGGCGCGGCTAACAACGCTGGCTGTGGCATAAGGTCCTGGTACCGCTGGAATCCTGGACACCGTCACCTGCCCATCAAACACGATGGTAGGCCCGCTTCGATCTCGATATCTGCCACTCCACGGGCGAGCCGGATCAGAAGATGTGCCGCATTCTCAAGCTCAGGGCGGCGAGGCCGGCTGAACGATCGAGCCCAGGACGGGGCTGTGGAGCGGCGCACTACGCAGCCAGACGGGCCGTGCGAGGTCAGCCCATCCGGCCAATGGCCGTCCACACGCTGAGGTCAGTAGTGGTAGTAGCGGCGGGGCGGTCCGAAGTGGCGCCGGCGGTGCCGGAAGAAACCTGTGATCAGGAACACCCAGAGGAACATCCAGACCAGCCACGGTGCGCTGAGGACGACAGCCGCAACCAGTGCGCAGATCACAATGAGCGGGGCGAACCAGACCACGGGTGACCATGCGAACTGGGCATCGGGGCGGCGGTTGGGGCCCTCGGTGCTCGGCTCTGGTGTCCGGGGTAGATCAACGAAGAGCGGTTCCAGATCTTCGTTGAAGCGGGCCTTTATCGCCTGGTCGACACGCTGTTCGAATTCCTCCGAGTTGAGCCGGCCTTCGGCAAAGTGATCACCAAGGGCCGCGATGGCTCGGTCTCGTTCGGCGTCGCCGATCCTCACCGGAGTCTTCTGGATAGGCCTCGGTTCGGCGCCGTACGGCGGCGGCCATACCCACATCACGTTCCCCCGGGGAAGATCGAACCTCCCCGGAATGTATCGAGTCATGACTAATTCTCCGGCGCAATATCGTCTTCAGCAAGGATCGAGTAGAGCTTGCGACGAAACTCCACCAGCGCGTCGCGGCCTTTCGACTGTTGTTCGGGCGTACCTGTGGCAACGATCTGCCAAACTGCCGCCGCCACTTGGCCGATCAGCGGCTTGAGTCCGTCATCGTCCGCACCGGCTTCACTCATGGCCTGCCAAGGTGCCGACACTTCGTCGGCGTGTTCACCGACGTAGCTGCGCCCTTCGTCAGTCAGGGTGTAGACACGACGACCGCCCTCATCCTCGACGCGCACCAGGCCCTCATCCTCGAGCTGCTGCAGGGTCGGGTAGATCGAGCCAGGGCTGGGCTTCCAGACGCCGCCGCTACGAGTGGCGATCTCCTGAATGATCTGGTAGCCGTTCATCGGCTGCTCTGACAGGACCGCCAGGATGGCCGCGCGCACGTCCCCGCGACGCGCCTTGGGCCCCCGCCATCCGCGAGGGCCGGCCGCCCACCACGGTCCAAATTGCGGACCTGCGAACGTGCCCCATTGGCCGTACGCATGCTGACCGCGCGGACCACGGTGCCCGGTCATCTTCGCGAGCCAGTCGCTCAGATCTCGGCCCCATTCGGGATTGCAGCGACCGGCGAAGTTGAGCCAGGGCGCTCCCATTGCGTGCGCGCCACCCATGATGATCACCTTGCTTTCGGGAAGTCTCCAGCGATACGTCAACGATATATCGCGACCTGTCGGCCAACAAGGGAGAGATCTGGATAGTTGGTCTGGCGACTCTCACCGGCCAGAGTACGGCGTGAGCAACTGGTCGACCGGGGCATAGTCGTCGGTCAGCACCGGGGCGTTGGCCGTCCACTGTGCGAGTTTCGCACCCGTGATCACGTCCCACTCGGCTCCCCGGTCCGCAACGTGGCTGGCGATCGACGGGACGTCGAGCGGGGCATTGGAGGCGACCACGACCAGGTTGCCGCCGGCATTCTGTCCCTGAGTGAGGGTATCGGTCTCGGTTGCGAGCGCCACATGATCGAATACCTCGGTCAGCGTGGCGACCTCGGCTCGCGCGAATGCGAGCGGGCCGAAGTCGAGGAGGTTGATCACGTAGACGCCCTCCTCGGTGAGTACGCGCGCTACCTCGCGGACCATCTCACGGGTAGCGAGGTGCCATGGCACGCTGACACCGCCGAAGGCATCGCCGACCACCAGGTCCCGGCTGTCACTTGCGAGTCGGCCTATGCCGAGCCGGGCATCCTCGACGCGGACCTCGATGCCTCGACCGGTCTCGAGCTTCAGCTGCTCGGTGTCGATCTTGACGACGCCAGGATCGATCTCGGACACCAGGCTGGAGCTCCCCGGCCGAACCTGCTCCAGGTAGCGCGGCAAGGTGAGTCCGCCGCCACCGATGTGGTACACACGCAGCGGCTGCCCTTCGGGATACGCGGTGTCGATCACGGACGCGACGGCCTTGGCGTAGTCCCAGTCGAGGTAGGTCGGGTCGTCGAGGTCAACGTAGGAATGCGAAGCGCCGTCGAGAATGAGCACACGTCCAGACGCTCGGTCGGGATCGGTGACGACCAGGGCGCAGTGGTAGATCGTCTCCACGTCGCAGCTGCCTCGCGCAACCACAGCCGCGCCACCGCCGAGGATAACGAGCACCGCCGGAATGACGGCCGATCGCCAGCCGCGTACACCTAACTCGACGACAGCCGCAGCTACGACAAGCGCGGCCCCGAGTCCGACCATGATGCCGCTGACCGGCAGACGTGAGATGAGGATGAAGCCGGTCACGACGGTGCCGACGATGGCGCCCGCGGTGCCGATCGCGGAGAGTCTTCCGACGACCGTACCGGTCTTGTTGAGGCTGGTGAGCCGCAACTTGGTGACCATTGGGGTCACAGCAGCGAGAAGCGTGCCGGGCACCATGATGGCGAACGTTGACACCATCAGCAGCACGCCGTCATTGATCGCGCCCGCCGCGCGGACAGCGAACGGGGTTACCGCTGCGATCACGCCTGACACAGCTAGCAGTGGACCGAGCGCCCGGCGCGGAGGCATGACGTCGGCTACCCGGCCACCGGCCCAGGAGCCCAGGGCGATGGCAGCCAGCGCAACCCCGATGACCAAGGTGCTCGTCTCGAGCGTGAGACCGAGGTACGGCGCGAGCAGCCGCAGCGCCACGACCTCGACGACGAGCACGCTTGCCGACGCTCCGAAGACCAACGCTGCTGCCGCGTACCGACCCAATTCCGGCGACTCAGCAAGCTCGAGGACAATTTCGCCTGATTTGTTGCCAGCGCCTCTTGGCGGTCTCAATGGAGAGTCCGGCTTACCACCCACGCTCGCGCCACTCCGCGAGATGTGGGCGTTCGGTGCCCAGCGTGGTGTCATCGCCGTGCCCGGGATGCACCACGGTGTTGTCGTCGAAGCGGTCGAAGATCTTGCTCTCAAGAT
>Ga0081455_10004905_pt1 | contig 14829 bp, 10 predicted proteins | sample TabmetS3T2R1_FD_70207 | JGI IMG/M metagenome (GOLD analysis project Ga0081455, IMG submission 70207) | Tabebuia heterophylla rhizosphere microbial communities from the University of Puerto Rico - S3T2R1 | ecosystem: Host-associated > Plants > Roots > Rhizosphere ... | reverse complement strand
TCGCCTCAAAGAGCGCTTTAGCGGGGAGTCCTACTTCTTCCGCCAGAGCGTACACCAGGGCGTGAATCGTATCCCCATCCATCTCAGGCCGCAGCCGCTGCCCCAGTATCCCCAACGCCTGGCGCTGGCTGGGCGTCAGGTGCGCCACCTGCGCCGGGAGTTCTTTGTGCAGGCGCAGGCGTATCTCCGGGGGGCTGAAATGCTGCAGCCAGTACTGGGCATAGGCCACACGACTCTGCAGCGCCTCCTGCGCTGGCAAAGGGATATTGTGGCGCCGCAAGATGGCACCGAGCTTGTCAATATCACCCTCGGTGATTTGTACCAGATGCACCAGGTGCTTAAAGGGCACGCCTAGCGGCGGCATGCCCTCCAGGCGGGCCAGTTCAGCAGCGCGCTGATCACGGTTGTGCGCCGATACATCGTCGTACTCATCCACCAGGTTAAGGAGCGGCAGGCCAGGATCGAAGGTGATACTGCGCATAGGCTTGACGCGGAAGATCATATAGCGCACGACTTCAGGCGGAATAGTCTGTGTCAAGTTCACAATGCTCACCAGATTGCCCTTGCTAGACGACATGTCACCCTGGCCCTTCAAGGCGATCCACTCGTACGGCACCGGGTAGGGCGGCTCACCCCCGAACACGTCGCGTACAATGCGCTTCCCCGTGTCGTAGGAGCTACCTCGCGAGGCGTGGTCCTTGCCAAAGGGTTCTACAGTGACGCCTAACGCCTGCCAGCGGGCCGGCCAATCAACACGCCAGGTGAGTTTGCCAGCCTGCGACACCGGGGCCGTGGCCCTGTGCCCGCAGGTACAGGCATACGACACGATTTTCGCCACCGCATCGAAACCCGTGATCCGCGTCCCAGCCAGGCGTCCGCAGGCAGCGCACAGGGCGTTGTATGGGGACCAGTCGTCCTTCTCGGCTTTGCCAGTCTCTTCATGCAGAATGCGCTTGATGGTCTCGGTGTGTTGCAGCGCCTGCATAATCTGCGTATCCAGTTGGCCAGAGCGATACATCTCATGGGCCAGGAGGACTTCCAACTGCACGCCGAGCGTCTGCATGGCCTCCAGAAACGGCGCTAAAAAATGCTCAGCATAGCTCGTGTGGAGCCCACACGGGCAAGGAATATCACACAGGGGTTTCCCCACGTGTGCCTGATACACCGCTGGATCGAGAAAATTGTAGACCCGGCGCAACGGGTCCATGGTATCGGCGACATAGTTCAGCCGACACTCAGCCCCATGATCACGCAGGGCTCGGTAGACCCCTTCGGCGGTCAGCACTTCACGGAGATGCCCAACGTGGTATTCACCTGAAGGGGTGATACCTGTGCTGATCAGGTGACGACTGCGGGTCTGTAAAAGCTCCTGGGCTACGGCATCAGCCCAGTGTGGCGTATGTGTCTCACTCATGTGACTGTCCTTTGCAGGGCGACAGGCTCATAACGCCTGGACGAGCATGCGAAAGTGCTCACCACGTGCCTCGTAATGCGGATATTGATCATAACTGGCACAGGCCGGTGACAGCACCACCACCTCACCGGGCTGTGCCAGCGTAGCAGCCTGCTGCAGTGCTGTCGCCAGGTCGGGGAGCCGCAGCAACAGGGGGGCTGGTTGCTCGGGTGCCGTGGCGGCAGCCTGTTGAATGGCCAGCGCCAATTTCGGAGCCGTTGTGCCATAGACAAGGACGGCGCGAGCCCGGGCGTGAATCACCTGTCCGAGTTCATCGAAAGGCGTGCCTTTGTCATACCCTCCGGCGAGGAGGATGAGCGGTTGCTCGAACGCCTGCAAGGCGCGGATAGTTGACACCGGAGTCGTGGCTTTCGAGTCATTATAGTATTCCACCCCCGCCTTCGTCGCCACCAGCTCAAGACGATGTGGCAAGGCGCGAAACCGCCGCAAACCCTGGACAATGGTCTCCGGCGCGACACCGAGTGTCGTCGCCGCGGCCGCGGCTGCGGCCGCGTTGCCGAAGTTGTGGGCGCCGCGCAGACGCAGATCAGACTGCTGACAGAGCACGGTGCAGGCTCCTGCATGCGCCAGCACCAGGGTCGTATCGCGCCGGGACACGCCCTCGTCAAGGGCTTCTTGCAGGCTGTAATAGAGTCGCTGCCCCTGGCCACGCATCGCCATACGGCGCACGGTCGGGTCATCCCAGTTGAGCACCGCAGTATCAGCCGGAGTTTGATAGGCCAGGATCACCTCTTTCGCCTGCTGGTAGGCTTCCATAGTGCCATGGCGATCCAGATGATTGGGCGCCAGGTTCAGCACAATCGCTAATGGCGGACTGTAGTGCAGCCAGTCGAGCTGTTCTAATTGAAAACTGGAGAGCTCGAGTACTACGAGCGCGTCCGGCGTAATCTCCGGCAGACGCTCCAGTAGCGAGCCCCCGATGTTCCCGCCGATCAGCGTGCGCGTGTCATGTAGTTGCAAAATGCTCCCGAGGAGCGAGGTGGTCGTCGTCTTGCCCACGCTGCCGGTGAGGCCAATAATTTGTCCCTGGCACTGGCGCACAAACAGATTCATCTCACTGTCGAGCGGCACGTGATGTGTACGCGCCAGTTGCAGGTACGGTGAGGTAAGCGGCACCGCAGGATTCACAAATACCACATCCGTCTCACAAAAGTCGCGCTCGTGATGCCCCCCCAGCACAAAACGGATGGGGAGGCCACGCAGAGCTTCCAGCGAGGGAGTGAGCGCCTCGGCCCCTTGCAGGTCAGTGACGGTGACGTGTGCCCCCTGGTGTGCCAGATAGCGCGTCAGGCCAACGCCACCGCCAAAGGAGCCAAGTCCCATGACGGTGACGCGCGTCTTGTGCCAGGTCGTCGGCAGCGCTGGCGCATCGTCATTATCCCGTGGAGTAGGCTGAATCTGTTGTTGCATCAAGTGAGGGACGTTTTGCACGTGTTGCAATCCCCTTCATGCGCCGGTGGCCGCGTCTAGTGGAGCACGGCGTACATTATAGCAGGCGCTCTACCCCGCCAAACTGGCGGGGTAATTGCGGTGCGCAGCACTCGGCGCGGCTGTTGAGCGCTTCCAGCAGGCGTACGGTCTGGGCCACAGTCGCCACATCGTGCACACGCACCAACGCTGCGCCATACAGCACGGCGTAGAGCACAGTGGCCAGGGTGCCCTCCAGACGATCCCAGACTTGGCGCCGGAGCACGTGCCCTAGAAAGGACTTACGCGACGTGCCAACCAACAGCGGTTGGCCCAGAGCGCGCAAATGTCCCAGCCCATGTAAAAGGTCCAGATTATGTTGCACTGTTTTGCCAAAACCAAAACCAGGATCGAGGACAATGCGCTGCCGGGCGATGCCGTACTGCAGGGCACAGTCGAGGCGCTCAGCGAGGAAATGGTAGACTTCATCCAGTACGTGCCGGTACGACGGCGCCTGCTGCATTGTCTGCGGTGTGCCCTGCATATGCATGAGCGCCACAGACGCACCACGACGAGCAATGAGCGGGGCCATCTGCGCATCGAAGCGCAGAGCACTGATATCGTTCACCAACACCGCTCCGGCATCCAACGCGGCGGCTGCGACGCTGGCGCGGTACGTATCGACGGATACCAGCGCCCCGTAGCGTTGCACGATCTCCCGAATCACCGGTACAGCACGTTCCTGCTCGACCTCGGCGGGGATAGGCACGGCTCCGGGGCGGGACGATTGTCCACCCACATCGATAATATCGGCACCAGCGGCCAGCATGGTTTCTGCATGCTTGATTGCCTGCTCCGGCTGCAGGTACAGCCCACCGTCAGAGAAGGAATCGGGCGTCACATTCAGAATGCCCATGATGTACGTACGCTGCTGAAAGTTGCATACCTGGTCGCCCAAGACGAGCTGGGTCGTGGCGTGCTCCTGCAGCTGGAGAGCTTGCTCCAGCGCTGCCACGAGGGGCTGCAAGACATGCTGCCTCTCCTCCCGCAAGCGGCTGACCAGAGTGGCAGGACCGCCACAGAGCAAATCAAGCGTGGCCGCCTCAGCTCCAGCCGTGCTATAGCCCCAGTACCCTGGACCCTGCTGGCGCAACCAGTGCATGAGCATGCTGGCGGCCTCGCGTGGCACGGCGAGGAACTTGCAGACCAGCCGTCGGTCGCTGTCCCCAAGGAGCGTGTCAGGGGCCTGATGTCCCATACGTGCAAGCTCATGGGTAATCAGGGAATCGTCACCCTGGGGTAGCAGACGGGCGAGCATGCTATGAGTCTCCACCTTGGGTTGTCTTGCGAGACACTGGGCGCCTTGTTATGCTTGCCTGGGAACATTGTTTTGCCCCCGTCCCTGCTTCCTTGGGTATGCGGGAAGTCGTGAAAGGCAGCTATGGATTGTACGCAATCCGTACACACCCGGCAAGCGCTTCTGCCGCCCCGCTCGTCCACTATGGTAGACGTTACGGTGATTGGGGCTGGCCCTGCCGGTGCCTTATTAGCCTACCTGTTGGTCGGACGTGGTCTCAAGGTCATCTTGGTGGAGAAAGCCCGCTTACCACGGGTAAAGCCCTGTGGTGGTGGTCTCAACTGGAAAACGGTGCGTTTGCTCCCCTTTACCATTGACGCTGTGGTGGAACGCATCGTCTCACGTGTCGTCTTTACGCAGCGCTGCCGCTACCCTTTCGCACGCACCTCGCCGCAGCCGCTCGTCACCATGGTCACGCGCTGTGCGTTTGACTACGCGCTGGTGCAGCGTGCGGCGGAAGCCGGCGCCCAGATCTATGACACCTGCCAGGTACGAAGCCTGGAAGCGCAGCCACGCGGCCTGGTCGTGCGTGCCGAGGGGATCACCTGGCACAGCCGCTATATCGCCTTTGCCGATGGCGCCAAGGGCACTTTGCGGCGTCAGCTTGGTTTCACCGCCACAGCGCCGCACGACATTGGTCTAGATATGGAGGTTGTGGCAAGCGCTACGTGTCCCTGGACGCCTGATACCCTCTACATTGACTGGGGTACATATCCACAGACGTATGCCTGGGCCTTTCCGAAAGCTGCCCACTGGTCCATTGGTGTGAAAGGCCCGGCGCCTCAGGGCCACACCTTGGTACACTATCTGCGACAGTTCATGCAGCGCTGGCAGCTCACGCCGCCTGAGGGCAAACTGCGCTACCTGGCGCACATGCTCCCAACGCGCACGCCTGGTACCCCGCTGGTGCGCGCGCGTGCACTGGTGCTGGGGGATGCAGCAGGACTGCTCGAACCTTTTACTGGAGAGGGTATCTACTATGCACTGCGCAGCGCCTACCTGGCGGCAGAGGCGCTTACGGCCGCCAGTGTCCACGATACGTCACCTCAGTCATATGAGGCTGCCGTCGATACCGAGATCATGCCAGACCTCGCAGGGGGACGGGCTTTGCAGCAGATGTTCGATGCCTGGCCCTGGCTTTTTCATAGCCTGGTGCGAACCCACCAACGCTCCTGGCAGGCCCTCGCCAAGATTTTGCGCGGCGAGCGCGGTTTTCGCGATGTCGAGTGGGTGCTGCGTCGCTACCCTGCCCTGGTGCGCGCAGCCCTCTGGCTACGTGAGAGATGGTAGGGATACTGTGCGGCACAAGATGAGCCGGCAAGGGATTGTGCTTCTTCCCCCTTGGCGGGGGAAGGCTTTGCCAGTTAGCGAGCAAACACATAGCCTTTGGGGACTACCACGAGCCCACCATCGGTCACGTGGAAACGCTGCCGGTCGTAATCTAAATCGAAACCAATCATCTCCCCTTCTGGCACGTGTACGTCCTTATCGATGATGGCGCGACGCACCCGCGCACCGCGGTGGATATGGCAGTTGTCATTGATGATCGACCATTCCACAGCGCTGTAACTGTGCACGAACACCCCACGGCCGAGTATAGAGTTCACCACCGTAGCACCGCTGAGGATAGCCCCCTCAGAAACAATTGACTGAATCGCCAGACCGCGTCGGCCATCCTCGTCGAACGCAAACTTGGCAGGCGGCAGAAAGGATGTCGCGGTACGAATTGGCCAGTTGGGGTTATAGAGGTTGAGCATAGGGCGAATGTCCCGCAAGTCCATATTCGCCTCATAGTAGGCATCCAGGGTCCCCACATCCCGCCAGTAAATGGGTTGGTCTTCGGGCTCTTCCGCGAGGCGATTGCGGCGAAAGTCATAGGCATAGACTGGCCTGTCGCCAATGAGCTGCGGGATAATGTCATGGCCAAAATCGTGACTCGTCGCATCGCGCGCGTTTTTTTCCAGCACGTCGAGGAGGACAGAAGTGCTGAACAGATAGTTGCCCATCGAGGCCAGGCAGTAGTCCGGGTCATTGGGCATGGCCTGCGGCTGCGATGGTTTCTCCTCAAACCCGGTGATATAGCCGTGCCTATCGGTTTGCAGAATGCCAAACGCTGAGCCCTCGGACACCGTCACTGGGAAGGCCGAGATGGTCACCTCGGCGTCGCGCTCGCGGTGAAACTCCACCATCTGCCGGATGTCCATGCGGTAGATATGGTCTGCCCCAAAGACCGCCACAATATCCGGTTTGAACTGCTTGATGAGGTGGATATTCTGATAGACGGCGTCGGCAGTCCCCTGGTACCAGCTCTGTCCGATACGCATCTGCGCCGGGACTGTGGAAATAAAATACTGATCCGTCGGGAAACCACCAAACCGCCATCCCGCCTGTAAGTGCTCGATGAGCGACTGCGACTTGAACTGCACGAGCACGTGGATGGCATAGATCTCTGAATTGATAAAATTGGAGAGGACAAAATCAATGATACGATATTTGCCCCCAAAGGGGACAGCCGGTTTGGCCCGGTCCCGGGTGAGGGGCTGGAGGCGTGTCCCTTCACCTCCAGCCATCACGATGCCGAGAATTTTCGCCTTCATGCCGGGCTCCTTTCTTGGTACGATGCCCTCTGCCCTGCGACGTGTTACGCAAACTTTCTCTGCTCGTGCGGTAGGCTGTGTAGAGCGTGAGTGTTATTGTATCTGATACTGTTTGTCAAGAACAATGTATGCTACGCTGCGTATGTGAAGAAAGTGCGAAGCGTAGCGCGAGGACGAGCCATGCACAGAAGTACGAATCGCATTCTCACGACGCATGTGGGGAGCCTGCCACGCCCTCCCGAGCTGCGCGATTTGCTCATCCGTTCTGAGCGCGGCGAGAGCCTTGATAGGGCAGAGTTCCAACAGCAGATAGCGGCGGCCGTGCGCCGGGTGGTCGTGAAGCAGCTCGAAGTGGGGATCGACATTGGTAACAATGGTGAACAGCCCCGCGTTGGCTTCCAGACCTATGTGGCCAGTCGTATGCAAGGCTTTGGTGGGGCGAGCGCGCGCCCCACGTCGATGGATGTGCGCGCCTTTCCGGACTACGGAGCCATGCTGCGGGCCCGGCGCAGCCAGACGACGAAAATCGACAATGCCCCACAGGCGCTCGCCGCGGTGCACTATACCGATCTCAGCGAGGCAGCCCAGGAGTGCGATCTCTTCCAGCAATGCCTAGCAGAGCAGTCACAGTCCTTTGTCGAGCCTTTTATGACGGCCGCTTCCCCGGGCATTATCGCCACGACCTTGTTGAACGCCTACTATGATTCCTACGAGCACTATGTCATGGCGCTCGCCAGGCAGATGCAGCGCGAATATGAGTTTATCCACTCCCGGGGCTTGACCTTGCAGCTCGACTGCCCCGATCTTGCCATGGAGCGTACGCGCTACTTCCAAAACGACTCGCTCGAGCGTTTTCAGGAAATCGTGGCGCTGCACATCGACGCCCTCAATCTGGCGATTGCCAATATTCCCCCAGAGCACATGCGCCTGCATGTCTGCTGGGGCAACTATGATGGACCACATGTCCACGATGTGCCCCTGGAGGCCATTTTGCCCTTACTGTATCAGGCCAAGGTCGGGGCCCTGTCTATCGAACTTGCCAATCCGCGCCATCAACACGAATACAAAGTCTTCAAGCGTTATCCCCTGCCCGAGCACATGCTGTTCATGCCTGGCGTAATCGACTCCACGACCAACTACGTCGAGCATCCGGAAGTGGTGGCAGACCGCATCTGTCAGGCCGTCGAGGCCGTCGGGGATCGCAGCCGCGTCATTGCCTCCACCGACTGTGGCTTTGGCACCTTTGCGGGCTCAGAAATGGTGGCCGAGAGTGTGGTGTGGGTGAAGCTGCGGACGCTGCGCGAGGGGGCTGAGCTGGCCACACGCCGGCTGTGGGGGTGAGGGGGCTGTATTTGCCCCCTCTGTTTTACTGGTTCGTCAGTGGGATCGTCGCTGTCACACAGGGCTGATTCCCGTGCGTGGCAGTCGTGTGGCCCTTGCCGGTTGTATCTTCAACTAAACGCGCATCTCCGGGGCCAAAGATATGCTTGGAGCCGTCGCCCAGGCCAATCTCGAGCTGGCCAGAGAGGATGATGACAAACTGGCGACGCGGGGCTGGATGCCAGTCCTGAAATCTCCCTGGGGGCTGACTGCGAAAGGTAATGTTCGTGGTCGCCAGACCAGCAGTCCACTCTGATGCCTTGGCCAGGTCGATGGTCTCGACGTGGGATTGACCGTCCGCACCAGTGTAAAGTCGAAATGTACCCATGGGTGCTCCTCTCTTGCTCTCTTGTATTATTGTTGTGCCATACGTTGGGCCTCAATACGGACAGCCCAGGGCTTGAGAATAGCATACAGCGTGTCATTAATCGGCGTTGGCACACCAACTTCACGGGCCAGGCGTACCACTGTCCCGGTAATCCCGTCGAGTTCCACGCGATTTCCCGCTAAAAAATCTTTCGCTAGCGAGGCACGTCCAGTGCCTGGGAACTGGTCGAGCGCTGCCATCGACCAGGTAAGTGAGTCTTCCAGAATCGGGGCACCGCGCGCCCGGCCCACTGCCAGTACTTCCTCAATAGCCCCTTGAATAATCGTTCGCGTTTCCGGAATGGAGCGCATCTCCTGATAGTCACTGTTGGTCGCCGCACAGACGGCAGCAGAACCGGCAATATAGGCAAATTTCTTCCATAGCATCCCTGGCATATTTTCGTAGAGTTCCACACGCCAACCAGCTTCGCGGCAGACGTGCAGCAAGCGCTGCGCCCGCGGCGTGATGCCAGGCGTCATTTCCCCGAAAGCTGCGGCGCCTGGGCCCGCTTGCGTCACCACCCCCGGCTCTTTGACCCGACCTTCCATATATGCGGAGCCAATCATGATACGCGGGGCACCGTAGACTGCGGCGAGTTGCTCACCGTTATCGATGCCGTTTTGTAAAGTGAGCACGATGGTGTCGTCTCTCAGGAGCGGCTCAGTGGCTGCCAGTGCTGCCGCATTGTCGTACATCTTGACCGTAAATAACACCAGCTCCTGCGGCCCAGCCTGGGTGGTATCGCCCACGGCCCGGCCTGACACGGTAAATGTCCCATCGAGCGTACTTTCAACTCGCAGACCGTGCTGCTGTATAGCAGCCAGATGCGCCCCCCGCGCCACGAATGTTACCTCATGGCCAGCGCGCGCTAGCAATGCACCAAAGTAACCACCAACTCCACCTGCCCCCATCACGGCAATACGCATCGCTCTATCTCCTCGTTCTCTAATGCACACAGTGTATACAAGTGCTGCAGGAGAGACAACAGGTATTCCAGGCTCCCTCTCCCTGCCACTGCGTGGGCAGAGGGCGCCCAGCTTAACGGGCGCCCGTTCCCCGCGACTGCGTCGGCGGAGGGGGCACAGTTTAACGTGCCCCCTTCCCCGTGGGAGAGGGAATGCAGCAGCGCTCACCGTTGACGCCGATGAGGCTGCCAGGTACTCTACACGCCATGGCGTGCTGGCAAACATCTGCGGAGGAGAGGGACGAACCTCATGCAACATATTACGGCCATTGGTTTTGACCTGTTTGAGACCCTCATTACGGTGGACAACCTGCGTCGTGAAGAAGCCGTGGGTCGCCTGATGCGGAGCCTGAAGAGCAGTGGTGTGGCCATTACAGACGAGGCCTTTTTCCCGATCTACCGCGCCGCCGCCAGACGGTTTATGGAGGCGGCACAGCGCGACGGTAAAGAGACGCACAATCGATTCTGGGTCAGCACCGCCCTGCAGGAGCTGGGACACGACGTTCAGCCCGATGATCCACGTATTGCCCTGGCGGTCGAGACGTATTTTAGCGCCTTTATCGATTACGCTGCGCCTATCCCTGGAACAGTAGAAATGCTTGCCGCCCTCAAGGGAAAATACCGCCTCGGTCTCCTGTCCAATCTGACACATGCGCCAGCGGCCCTCCGCATCATCGACAAGCTTGGCATGACGCCGTTTTTCGATGCAGTGGTGGTGTCTGGTCAGCTCGGGTACCGCAAACCGCATCCCAGGGTTTTTCTTGAACTGCTCGACCAATTAGGCACTCCGAAAGAGCAGACAGCCTTTGTGGGTGACAACCTGGAGGCGGATATCCGCGGCGCCCGCCAGATGGGCCTCCAACCCATCTGGATGACCTATGTGCAGTCTCAGAAGGCATTAGAGGCTCTGGGGCTGGCCGATCCGCAGCCTCCTGCCACGCCCAGCGTCCCCACCATCACCAACTGGCAAGATTTTTTAACACTTTTCGCCATGGCATAGCCGGGATGGTGGTACGGTGGCACGGTGGCACGGAGAGGTGAGCGATGCCCAAACACATGCACCTGGCACAGTATCTGATGCATGGCCCCACGTACCATAGCCTTGCCATGTGGCGCCATCCGCGTACAGACCGTAGCTACGACTGGCGACGGCCCGAACTCTACCAGCACATTGCCCAGGTGTGCGAACGCGGCAAGCTCGACATGGTCTTCTTCGCCGATTTTAACTATATCTTTGAGGCATATCAGAATTCCCCGGACATGGCGTTGCAGTACGCCACCCAGACTCCCATGCATGACCCGGTGCCCCTGCTCTCCTGGATGGCTGCGGCCACCTCGCGGATTGGTCTGGCTACCACCTTTGCCGTCAGTCAGCAGCATCCCTACTACGTTGCCCGCCTCTTCGCCACGCTTGATCATCTGTCGCGTGGGCGGGTGGGCTGGAATGTCGTGACGTTTGCCAATCGTCATGAGGCCATCCAGGGCTATGACGAACCCCAGGAGCACGACAGACGCTACGATCGCGCTGACGAGTTTCTCGAGGTCTGCTACAGGCTGTGGCAGAGCTGGGACGACGACGCCCTCATCATGAACCGCGAGGCTGGGATCTTTGCTGATCCCACGAAAATCCATCGTATCGACCATGTAGGGACGTTCTTTCGTTCGCGTGGTCCTCTGCACGTGACCCCTTCTCCGCAGCGCCGTCCCGTGATTATTCAGGCTGGTGCCTCGGGACGCGGACGGGACTTCGCAGCCCAACATGCAGAAGTCATTTTTGCCATTCAGCCGTTTGTGGAAGGCGCAGCAGGGTATTACGCCGACGTGAAAGAGCGTATGGTGCACTGCGGGCGCTCTCCTGATGACTGCAAGATCCTGTTTGGTGTACAGCCGTTCGTGGCGGAGACCGAGCAAGCTGCCAGAGACAAACAGGCACTGCATAACAGTCTGGTGTCGCTGGAAGGCGCCATCGTGCACCTGTCCGGCAGTCTCGGCTACGATTTTTCCCAGACGCCTCTCGATACGATTGTCGAGCCCTTTGAAGCGTCGCGCTCCCAGGGGATAGTCGACATGTACACGCGCGTCGCTGGTAAGCGGCTCACCTTGCGTGAAATGGCCCAGATGCACGGTCAGAGCGTCGGCTTCCCGCAGATCGTGGGCACGCCTGAGCAGGTAGCTGACCAACTTGAGGCGTACTACCGGCAGGCTGGTGGTGATGGCTTTATGCTCACGATGCCCTACACGCCGGGGGCTATTGAGGAATTCGTGGCGCTGGTCATTCCCGTGCTGCAGAAGCGTGGGCTCTTTCGTGAGGAGTACAGGGGGGAGACGCTACGAGAGATTTTACATCACGTAGACTGAGAGTTGGTCGCTGCTGGCGCCGGCTCACAGCTCTTCTGAGACGCGCCGCTCCAACACCTGCCGGATCACCCGAGCCCATTCGTCAGCCATGACGGGTTTCAGGAGGAAGGCATCAACCCTGAGGGCCCGGAGTTGTTCCGACGTTACGGTGTGGCTGAAACCGGTGCAGAGAACGATGGGAATGTCCTGTCTGATCTGGCGTAGCTCATGGACGAGCGCTTCGCCAGTGAGCGTGGGCATCGTGCGGTCGGTAATGACCAGGTTGAAAGAGTGTGGTGCGGCACGAAAGGTCTCCAGTGCTTCGGAGCTGCTCGTGCAGACGACGACCTGGTAGCCCAGACGTTGTAAAGTCACCTTCCCCAGGTGCACGAGGGTCGTCTCATCATCGACAAACAGAATCCGCTCGTTCCCGCCAACGACTGGCTCCTCCGTGGGGAGAGCGGCGGTGCCGGGGCTGTCACTCCAAGGCAGGTAGACGGCAAACGTGCTGCCCTGCCCTGGGGTACTCTCCACGGTAATCGCACCCCCGTGATTGGCAATGATATCATGCACGACCGCTAGGCCCAGGCCTGTCCCTTCGCCCATGCTCTTGGTGGTGAAGAAAGGCTCGAAGATGCGTTCCAGGATCTCGGGCTCCATCCCATGGCCAGTATCCTGGACCGTCAGCCGTACATACGCTCCTGCCTTGAGGTCTGGCGAGATGGCGGGAGCGTCAACCGTTACCTCTATGGGTTCTAGACGTACCTCGATCACACCACCGGTCTCGCGCATGGCATGGGCCGCGTTGGTACAGAGGTTAATCAGCACCTGCTGCATCTGGGTAGGGTCTGCCAGGACAGCGCCAGCGTGCCGGTCAATGATGGGACGTATCATAATGGTAGAGGGCAATGCTGCGCGCAGCAACGCCAACGCTTCCTCGACCAACAAGTGCATCTGGATAGAGGTGCGAGCGAGTTCGGTTGGACGACTGAAAGCCAGGATCTGTTGGATCAAGTCTCTGGCACGCCGCCCGGCGGTGAGTATACCTTGCAGATCGTTCCACACCGCACTGCTTTGCTCCGCCTCGTCTAAGGCGAGTTCGGTGTAGCCCAGGATGGCTGACAAGATATTGTTGAAATCGTGGGCAATACCCCCAGCGAGCGTGCCGATAGCTTGCATCTTCTGGGCCTGGCGCAGTTGGGTTTCGAGGCGCTTCCGTTCCGTAATATCAATAGAGGTTTCCAGGGCCGCAGGGGCGCCGTCCCACGTCATGAGAGATACCAAGCGTTCGACCCAGATCAGAGTCCCGTCCTTTTTGGTGACTTGATCTTCATAGCGCTCCGGACTCCGCCTCGCCCTCAGGCGCGCCTCGAAGGAGGCGCGTAGGCGGGGGACGTCCTCGGGTGCAACGTGATCCCACAGACTGCCGCCGACGAGTTCTTGCGGTGCCTCATAGCCCAGCATACGGGCGAGGGCCGTATTGGCAAAGACCCGGGTGCCATCCTGTCTGGCAATGGCAATGCCCTGCAGTGAGCCCTCCACCAGGGCCCGGTACTGCGCTTCACTCTGCCGCACTTGCGTATGCAGAGTGGCATTCTCCATGGCCGTCGCCGCCAGGTTGGCCAGGATACTCAGCGCTTTCACTTGCCCCAGTGTGAAGGGACGCCGTCGCCGGGCCGCACTAACACTCAAAATCCCCATCAGTTTGCCACCCGTCAGCATCGGGAGTGCAAGAGTGGTGAACTCCGTGCGCGTGTATTGTGGCGCCAAGGTCAGGTCACTGACGGCACCAGGCACCGTGAGGGGTTCGCGGTGATGTGCCACCCAGCCCATGACGCTATGCGCCATGGACACGCGCGTGCCTAACAGCGTATCCTGGTTCTTGCCCCGTACCACGGCAACGAACAGTTCTTTACCATCGGGCGTTGGGAGCATGATGGCGGCTTCATTGCCATTGACCTGTTGCAGAGCTCCCTCGACAACTTTGTGCAAAATCGTGTTGGTGTCGGATGAGTAGGCAATTGCCTGGCCCAGTTCGTAAATCGCCACCGCCTCACGCAGTTGCACATTTTCCGTGTGCAACCGACGCACCTGCAAGGCGCGCGCGAGAATGGGGAGTAATGCTTGGAGCCTGAAAGGCTTGAGCAGATAGTCGAAGGCCCCGACCTTCATCGCGTCCACCGCGGTCTGAATTGTCCCCTCCCCTGTCATGATAATGCCCACGAGGTGCGGGTCGATGTCTAGCGCGGCACGTAGCAGCGCAATGCCGTCCATTTCAGGCATCATCAGGTCGCATACTAGCAGGTCAATGTCTTCCCCCTGTAAGAGCGCTAATGCTTCCTGCGCCGACGTCTTCCCCAATGCCTCGTAGCCCTGATCCGTGAGCGACTCGCATAAGGCAGTCATCAACTCGACTTCATCATCCACGATTAATACACGTCCCAAGCTAGGAGCTGTCATGGCGCCTACCTCCCTGACATGGCGTCATACCCATCCGTCGCGGTGTCGAGATGGAAGCCCCATGGATCATCAGCGAGTATGTCTGCGAAAAGTTTTACAATGGAGGGGTCTTCATCGATAATAAGGATACAAATATATGGCACAGAGATTGGCCAGAGAAGTATCCCCTGCTGTCGCAGGGAGTGCTGCCGCTCCTGAAGTGCTATGCGGCAGTGTCCTTCCGGGGTCTTGAAGGCCGCAAGCCAGCCGTCTCGAATCCAACTCTCTATGGCAGAGATCGAGGACGGACAGTAGCGGGCAGCCTGTCCGGTGCTTAAAAATAACCGTTCAGAAAATTGGTGTACTTGTCCCATTTATTCCCAATTTCAGTTGTTTCATTTTTTCGCGCTTGTTTGTAACCTATTATCCAAAAAACGTCAATGTCAAATTCTTATGATGATGGTATAAAACTGCATGCATAGAGGAATAGCACTACACCTTGAAAGA
>Ga0081455_10004904_pt1 | contig 14829 bp, 11 predicted proteins | sample TabmetS3T2R1_FD_70207 | JGI IMG/M metagenome (GOLD analysis project Ga0081455, IMG submission 70207) | Tabebuia heterophylla rhizosphere microbial communities from the University of Puerto Rico - S3T2R1 | ecosystem: Host-associated > Plants > Roots > Rhizosphere ... | reverse complement strand
CCCGTGGATGCGGTCAGGGGGATCGTCGCGCGGGTCAAATCAACAATCAGAAAGGAGCAAGACCATGTTCGATACCTTTACATTTGAGACTTCAACGAAAAAGCCGGATCCGAGATGGCAAACTGCTCGCCGTTTCGCGCGCGCTCTCCGATCCGAGGGTTTTTTGGCACGGAGGCACTTCATCGACCGAATCGCCGAGAGGGGTTGGGGCAGCGGAGTGCGCTTCGATCCCCGAAGATTCCGAAGCGAATTCTTTCGCGCGGCGCATTATCGCCAGACCCGCCCCGGTTACAACACGCGCATTGCCGTGGTGCGCGGCGTGCCAATTCTCTATCGTGTGGGCGGGCGCAGTGGAAAACATATTGTCCTAGCTGGGGCACTCCCTTCCGATTCACCCCTTCCACCAAGCGAACGCATCGCCGCGCCCCGACAAAGCGAGCTCGATTCGAGGCTCGAATCGGAAATCGCCGATGAGGAAGAAATCTGGCGCCGGCGCGGCAGGTCAGGCAGTGGCCCTCGGCGGCTCCCGCGACGGCGTCGCCCGCTGCGGGGACCTATTCGTCTTCTCCGACCCGTTTATAGCCGCCCGCACCTCACCTTAATCTCTGGAGACAGTAATGGCAGCGGTCCGGACGAAGTCCTGAGGCTTCTAATCCGTGCAAAGACGGCCATGTCCCAAGCCGCCTTTGAGGAACGCGAACGCCGTGATCACAACCGTGCGGAACGATCCGTGCGCCTTGCACTGGACGTCTTGCGCAAAGTCCCCGTCACCTGGCGCAGCGTCATCGAAGGCCCGCTCGAGGAAGCGCTCAACAGCCTTCGCCTCAACAATTCCGAACGCTTCCGCACCTTTATCACTCGAGCCCTGAGCCGCGCACGCGAAGCGATGGAAGACCGCAAATCCTACCTTGGAAGGTCTTAGAACGGCGTTGAAAGGCAGAGATGTCCCAAATCCCAGTAGTAGCAAACTACCATGAAGCCCACGAACCGCTTTCCCGAAGAGATCATTGACGAGACCAAGCCACGGGAGAACGCATTGGAGGCTCGCGATCTTCTTCTTGAACGCGATTCGAGCCTTCAAATCACACCAATGCCAGGTGGCAATCGTCGAGGTGGTCGACTGAATAGAGGATCCACCTTCGTTAGCTACATTCGTTAACAGCTGGGGAAAAAAGATGATGCAGACATTGCTCGACGAAATTTTGGCGAAAACTGAGCGTTACTACAACGGGAACTTTGACGGCGAATTGGATGGATTTGATATGGATCAGCCCTTCTTGACGGAGGAGCTATCCGTCACACCTAGGCCCGGTCAATTCTATCGAATCCGAAGAGGAGACAGTTTACTGAACATTGCGGGCCAGGCATACGGCGTGTCATCCGGAGGAAGAAGGTTAGCATTTGCTCAGTATATCAACGCCCATCCGTTCAATAACAAGTATCTGCGTAAAGGAAGAAGCAGCTTCGTAACAAAATATTTTCCGCAAGGAATCATTTCGTTTTATCCCGAATTCGATTGCGACGCGACTAAACTAATTGGAGCTGAAGGTATCGTTCCGAAAGGTAGATGCTTTCCTGTAATACGGATTCCTCCCAGAAGATATAGTTATCATTCTTTTTTAGGCAAAGGTAGAACCAAACCGCAGTCTGAAATATCCAGTCAGAATCTGGAAGCATTCCTAGGCCCGACTGCATCCAAAAGAACGCCGTTAGCTAAGGTGATGGATACGACAGCTTCTGTATTTCGTTGGGCCTGCTATTTGGAATTCACCTATGAGGATCCGGATGGTGGTGGTCAATTGGAGTTTTTCCGGCCGGCCTCAGGCGTCTTGATTGGGCCACGTCATGTTCTGACCGCCGCGCATGCAACGTTCGGCTGGATAACGGGTAGTCAAGGCACGCCGCAGAAGGCGGCACCCATTGAAATCAAGGTGATACCTGGCTTTGATGGTAAGAATCGCCCGTGGGGTGAATTTTTTGCTTCGCATCGTGGTAACAACAAGACGGTGGATCAGATCATTGCAAAGGGTTGGATAGCGCAACCTGAACCTTCGAAGCCGCCCAAGCCCCAAGGTAGCTTTTTCGACCACGCGGTCTTTCGATTGTCGCGCGAGAGCGGATCGGCAAAATTCAAAGGTGAGACCCTCGGTTGGTGGGGAACGGAGGGTAGCGTTGGTACAAATAGCATCAGGTCTGACGCCACAGTACATCACTGCGGATATCCCGATAGATCGGTCGGCCAATTCGAATCATCGGGTGGACTAGTTAAGATTATAAAGCCACATGTTCTTTGGCACGATGTTCCAAGTAAAGCGGGGATGAGTGGTGGGCCCTTGTGGCTCGAAGAAACCTCGACTTCAAAAGTTCAACTGATCGCAATCCAGTCCGTCCGAGCGCAAATACGTGGCAGCAACGATCCCGATTCGGGCAATTTAGCGGTCTTGATCACTCCGAGTGTGAAACAGAACATAGACAACGCGAAGACGCTGTTGGGATAGATAGAATCAACGGGAATGGTGAAAACATTATTAAACGAAGTCCTTGAACCGGAGCTCTTCGAATTGAAAGGAAGAGCCCTACGACGGCGGCCCGCTAGCAATCGTGGAGCGTCGTCACTTGGGTCGACGGCTTGGAAATGCATCCACGGACGGAGGTCGGGTTGGATTCCCCTGGACGATCCACAGTTTTTATTCAAAGCCATGGCACCAGGCAAAACGCGCGTCGACAACGATGCCTTCCGCCCCGTCCAAGCCAAAGACGTGAATGTTGGCGTGATTGGGCAAGACGAGCGCAAGCCTTGGACTAATACCCTGGACCGTCCGTATCGCTGGATCTGTAAGTTGGGTATGCTCTTTCAAAGCTGGAAGAGCCGTGATTTTTATTATGGCGAAGGATCCGGGGTCCTTATCGGAAATCGCCATGTTCTGACCTGTGCGCACAACATGATTGAGCCTGTACGCAACGCCGCGGGCGAACACGTCGATACTGGCGAAGCTCGAGCCGTAGTCGTTATCCCCGGCTTGAATGGAATCCATAACGATCCCAAGAGGGTCATGCCCTTCGGATGGAGCTGGGGGAGTGCCTTTAGAACTACGGCCGATGGGCGTGACGTAACGTGCCAGCACGGGTACCAACTAGGGGATCATGACTTCGCTGTCGTTAAACTGGTTAACGACTTCGGAAACCACTCTTATCCAGTGCTGAACGGTGTCCAGTTTGGTTATTGGGGCCACCGGTCGCTGGGTTCCAATACATTCATGAAGTTCAAAAAGGCTAATTCCATTAGAGGTGTTCCCGTCAATATCATCGGCTATCCGGGAGACCGCTGCCGCGACCGCCCACTAGGACGAGCGATTACCCAAAGGGAACTCAACGACTGCTCGCCTTCGGATTGGGCATCTGTTCCTTGGATATCATTCGACAGCATCGTCGATCCAGGTCCCGATGGAACGAGGTTCGGCGAAATGCGGGTCAAGCACGACTTTGCACCAGGGATGTCAGGTAGTCCGGTTTGGATTCGCTGGAAGGGCTTTCGAAATATGCTGGGCCTAGCCAGAGCCGCCACCCTAGCACCGGACGTCAAGACGAACTTCGTCGTTCGCTTTACCGAGACGGCACTGAAAGAGATCTCGAGCTGGATTGAGTAAACGGGCCAAGGGGTACATCGTTCGCGCAATGAAGGATAGGCTGTGTGTGGTGCTCAATGAGGAACCAGAACTCCTGCAAAGGCCTTTTGCTTGGCTAATGAGGCATCATGATCATCGACTGCCATTGTCACGCGGGGAAAGGTGATGGGCTAACAGGGCCGTGGGACACCGCAGCGCCGCTGGCTGACTATCTGCGTCGGGCGGCAAAGGCGGGAATCACCCGCAGCAACCTGTTTGCTGCGTTTCGCTCTGATTATGCGGTCGCAAACCGTGAAGTCGCGCGCATTGTTGCAAGTCGACCGAACCGTTTCACTGGCTTCGTCTTTTTGAATCCGGCGCATGACGCCAGATGGTTTATAGCGCTGCGGAGAAGGCGGTACAGCATGAACGCAACGATATCGCACCTCACCTCTCGGCCGCGGCACTGGAAGTGCTCTTGGGTATGGCCTTAATCCAAACCCGCAAGTTAGTATGAAGGGTGCGCATCGAGTCCTCGCTTTCGCCGCAGCCAATCGCTGTCGCTTCGTAGAGGAATTGCGGGCTTTTATCCGTTTTCCGAGCGTGAGCGCGCAACCGGCTCATGCGAGCGACTTGAAAAGGTGCGCCACATGGCTAGCGGATCACTTGAGCAAGATCGGTCTGCAGCGCATCAACGTGATACCCACCAAGGGTCATCCGCTCGTGTATGGCGAATGGATGGGCCGACGGGCACGTCCAACGGTGCTGATCTACGGACATTACGATGTCCAGCCTGCCGAACCGCTGGGAGAATGGCGGGCCTCGCCGTTCGAGCCAATTGTGCGTGGAGACGACATCTACGGCAGAGGCGCAGCGGACGACAAAGGGCAACTTTTTGCACACGTCAAAGCCATCGAATGTTTTCTGCGCACCGCTGGCGAACTGCCTGTGAACGTGCGCTGCCTTTTCGAAGGCGAAGAGGAGAGCGGCAGCACGAATTTCGATCCATTTTTGCGTCGCCACCGCAAAGCGCTGGCCGCGGACGTGGCACTGATGTCTGACATGGCGATCCTTGGACCTGATAGGCCGGCAATCACCTATTCGATGCGTGGGGCACTGAGTCTGGAGTTGGAAGTGCGTGGTCTGAGAAGCGATCTGCACTCTGGCAATTTCGGCGGAGCGGTGCGAAATCCGTTGCAAGTCCTTTGCGAAATCCTCACCTCGCTGCACGGAGCCGACGGACGTATTCGCGTCCCAGGTTTCTATGATCGAGTGCGCGAGTGTAGCCTGAGGGAGCGCGGCTACATGAGGCGCTACGGCCCGAGCGATTCAGAAGTTCTCCAGAATGCCGGTGCCGAGTGTGGATGGGGCGAGCGCGGTTTTTCCCTCTACGAGCGTATGACGATCCGGCCATCTTTGACACTGAATGGGATTGTCGGCGGTTACCAAGGCGAGGGCGGCAAGGCTGTCATCCCGGCGCATGCGACCGGCAAGCTCAACTTCCGACTCGTGCCCGACCAGGATCCCCACGAAATTGAAGCACTCTTTCGCGAATACATCGTCCGGATCACTCCGCCCGGTATTCGAAGCGAAGTGCGTGGAACCTCATACGCAAAGCCGGCGCTTGTACCGCGCGATCATCCGGCGATACGCGCGGCTGCTGTCGCCTATCGTCTAGGTTTTGGAGCTGAGCCGGTCTTCCTACGGGTAGGCGGCAGCTTGCCGGTTGTAAATTCCTTTCAAGAAATCCTTGGCATTGCGACGGTTCTCATGGGTTTCGCTCTCCCCGATGACAGACTACACGGACCGAACGAGAAATTTCATCTGCCAAATTTTTTCAACGGTATAGCCACTTCTATTTTCTTCTTGCGTGAGATGGGAAAAATATCACTTCCCCGCAGCGGGGAGCGCGCGTGCGCGTGCGAAAGACCGGAGGCTTTAGCAAGATGATCATCGATTGCCATTGCCACGCGGGGAAAGGCGACGGACTGACAGGGCCGTGGGACACCGCAGCGCCGCTAGCTGACTATCTGCGCCGCGCGTCAAAGGCGGGCATCACGCACACCAATCTGTTTGCGGCGTTTCACTCAGATTACGCAGTGGCAAACCGCGAGGTGGCGCGCATCGTCGCGAGCCGGCCAGAGCGTTTTTCCGGATTCGCTTTTGTGAATCCAGTGGGCGATGCCGGTCGTGTACTCGCGCTCCTCACGGAAGCTGTACGACGCCACGGTTTTTGCGGGATTAAGGTGCATCGACACGATGCGCGGATCACACGCGAGATTTGTGAGGCGGCGCGGGCGTTCTGTCTACCGGTACTTTACGACGTGATGGGTGAAGTCTCGACCGTGGAATTGCTCGCGACCGAGTATCCGGATGTCGCTTTCATCATTCCGCATCTGGGTAGTTTCGCGGATGATTGGCGGGCGCAGTTGGCGTTGATCGATCATCTCGTTAGGCATCCAAACGTCTTTACAGACACTTCCGCGATCCGGCGTTTTGATTTGCTCGCCCAGGCGCTGGAGCGGGCCGGCGCGAGGAAAATCCTTTTCGGCTCCGACGGACCGTGGCTGCATCCCGGTGTGGAGTTGGCCAAGGTGCGCGCACTCGGCATGCCGGAGGCGGACGAAGAACTTGTTCTCGCAGGGAATTTTCTGCGACTGACGTCGCGTGTCCGCTACCGACCGAAAGCGCTGCGCCTGGTCGTTAGGCACGAGCGCAGCGTTTCGCTCTTGAGCGCTGCCGATCCGTGGCTTGACCCGGAAGTACCGGCACTTTAAGCAGGCTGTTCTCCATCGTGGTGATGCCGGCGACCGGCGGCGCGACGCAATTGCAACGCTCGGTCCGTCACACCAAGACGCCGCGCGGCGCGCGGAACATTTCCCTTTTCCTCTTCCAGCGCGATGCGGATCGCCGTCTCGGCGGCCTTCGCACTGATCTCTCGCAGGTGAACCTGCTGTGCGAGCGCATGTCGGATGGTGTTTTCGAAATCTTGGTCGCACCATTGCTCGTTCATCAAACGTGTCGCCGGGATGCGTTCTTCTTCAGGAATATCACCGACAGTAATCGGTCCGCGACCGACGTGGCGGTGTGCGATTCGAGTGATCGCCTGACGCAGCTCGCGTACGTTGCCCGGATATCTTCGCAGCAGGAGATAATCGCGCACCGCTGAACTCAGCTCGGGCGCTTCGCCCTCCGGCGACATCTGGGCGAGGAAGTGCAGCGCCAGGGGAATAATGTCGTCCTTGCGTTCTGCCAAGGTGGGCAGGCGGCAGGTCCAGCTAGCAATGCGGTGATAAAAATCAGCACGAAAAGTTCCGCGTCTTTCCTCCTCGCGAAGGTCGCGATTGGTGGCACACACAAGTCGGAAGTTTGTTTGTTTCCAAGTGTTGCTCCCAACGCGTTTGTAGGCGTGCTCCTGGACGACCCGCAACAATTCCGCCTGCAACCGGGGCGATAGCTCGCCCACTTCGTCGAGAAAAAGTGTACCCTCATCTGCCAGCCCGAAAGCGCCCTCGCGAGCCACCACAGCATGAGTAAAAGCGCCCCGTTCGTGCCCGAAAAATTCGCTTCCTGAAAGTTCAGGTACCACTGTAGTGCAATCGAGTACGATCAGGCTTTGTTTCCCCGGTCGTCGGTCGAGCCGGTGGATGAGCCGAGCGATCAACTCTTTTCCTGTCCCAGTTTCGCCCGTCAGGAGAATTGCGGAGTCGGTAAAATGCGCAACCTCGATCAATTCGCGCAGCACCCTCACCCAAGCTCGGCTCTGCCCGACGAGGATCTCCCGCACTGCGGGCGAGTGTAGGATCTGCTCGACCGTCGCCCACCGTTCGAAACGCTCAGCCAATTCGGACGGCGGTTTCGAAACATCGTCCCAGCTCAATACGTCCGTTGCACCGGCTTCCAAAAGTTTCCAAGATGCTGCTCCACTTAGCTCTGCGCCGACTCCCAGAGCCACCACGCGATCGAGGTTATTCGTCGTTAAATCGTGCAACGATTGGCAGACTTCCGGCGTGAATTCGCCGAAGATGAATAAGCCGTCCGCCGGTTCATCCATCTCGCCACGGCGACGCAAATCGAGTCCTCCTCGACTAAGCGCTTTTAGTCCAGCCTCATTGAGATTAGCTTTCGAATTGCCATACCAGTGGACCCAAACCCGAGGATTCTTGCGAATTGCGGTAATCATCGCCCCCTCGTAGCTGTGGATAAAACAGGTCCACTTGACTCACGTTGTCGGCAGAATTTCTCAAGCGCCGCCGCGGCTGCTGGTGTTTTTTCCTGCGCTGCCAACATCCAGCTCCAGTGTGTTGTTGCAAATGCCGCCGCAGCGACAGCCCGCCTGGCTCCGGTCGGAATCAGATTTTTCGTCTGTGCGAAAACCATAACCGCCGATCTCCGGAAAACTATTCACTTCAAATCCAGTTCCGCGTAGAAACCGAGATCCGTTACTGCTGAGCTAATCGGCTTCAAGTTGAGCGCTGGAGATCGCGTTAAGCGGCGATTCAGCAACGTTCAGCGCTCTCGGGCTTCGCAGCATGGCCGAAGATGCTGAAACGTCGGATGACGTAATCAGGAAAATTTCCTAAGAAAATCGTCGGATTCTGTCAAGATGAAAAGCGCGCCTAGCTTGTTTACTTTGGGATTCTCCAGCCGCAGCCGAATTCGATTCGCGGCATTTCGGTGCCCCGGCCAAAGGCGGTCTTCATTTCTCATAGCGATTCGACCGATTGTAAAGAAATGGACGATCACGATACGAAAGGAAAATGCAGTGTAGCGGCATTTCGCACTTAGCGATCATCTTTTGAAGCGATAGATTTTAGTTTCGTTCAGATGATGCAAAGTCACTACCTGAAAAACGGACGCCCACGACGGAACTCGCCTCCGATGCCGGAATCTTTTTCCGAGTTCGATTTTTCTAAGGAAAAACCAGTTCTTGGCTCGATAAAAAAAGCGCAACCCCGCGACGTGAGAATTATGCGGTGCACTTGACGAATACTTGGCGAATAGATCGTGTTTTCGTGCGTTTTTGTGCGCGACTGTTTGCAATCAACAAAAATCTGGAATCCTAACGAGTTCCCTAACTAAATTGGGATTTTCGATGGTGCCGATGATCGGATTCGAACCCATACCCCGCTTTTCGCGAGAACGGATCTTAAGTCCGATCGCTTTCCTTCGTGGCACCTTCTGGCTTCCCCGGTGCTCGACGCGTGTTGTGGATGTGTACTGGAGTTTCGGAACTCGTCCATGGGTGAACTACGGCAAACCGATGCGGCAGAGTAGTCGCCCATAGTCTCAAGAACTCCGAAAAGAAGGAGCGAGGTAGAGCTAAACGCGGGCTGACAATGTTTGCGCCAAATTTGTTTTATTCAGTTCGCAGTGCTGTTATTGGGTTCACGCGCGTGGCGCGGTTGGCCGGGAAGAAACAAGCAAGAAGCGCCGCACCGGCGAGCATCAACGTTGCGGTAACAAGCGCCAACGGATCGCTCGGACTTACGTCGTACAGGATTTTGGCCAGGACGCGCCCTGCGGCCAGTGAAAGAAGCAATCCTGCGGCTACGGCGAGAGCCGTTTGCATCGCGCCCTGTCGCATAATGAGCGCGAATACGTCGCGGCGATGTGCACCCAGGGCCATGCGGATACCAATTTCGCGCGTCCGGCATGCCACGGCATAAGCTTTTACACCATACACACCGACGACAGCCAACATAAGCGCGATCGCACCAAACGCGCCGAAGAGAGTTGCCCCAAGTTTGACGATCCAAAGATTGGGCGACCTCTCCACCAAGTCCACAAACGTCGCTATCTGTAGCAGCGGCAGATCGGGATCGATCTCGCGCAGCGTTTGTCGAAGCGTCGGAATAAATGCGGCCACCGCATGTTGATCGTGCGTGTTGAGCCGCACATGCAAAAACGTTTGGCCGCTGTATCCCTGCACCAACGGCACGAATAAACGGCAGACGAGCGAATCGTTGTCGACGCTATGCCGGTGCTTGCTCACGACACCGACGACTTCCATGTCGTTAGGCGAACCGTCTTTCGGCGGATTAGTATAGCGAATGTGCTGACCGATAGGATCTTCATTCGGGAAAAGCTTTTTTGCCATTTCTTCGTCAATGATCGCCACGCGCCGCGCATCCTTGTTTTCGCATTCGCTCTGGGTGAAATCGCGGCCGCGTAGCAGTTTTATGCCGAGCGCCTCGCAGTATCCGGGCGTGATCGCGGTGAAGAGCGCATTGACGCTTGGATCCGGCGCTTTGGGATCGTTAGGCATGGCGTCTTTCGTGCGGATAACGCGCCGCGCGCTGGTGAAATCGGAATACGGCAGCATGGTGCAGGTGGCCGACGCAATTACGCCGGGTAACTCTCGTACGCGCCGCACCATGTCGAAGATCACGCGACGCGAATCAGCAGGCGCTTTCTTGATCAAACTGAAATCGAACTCACTGATGATATCGCCACGCGCGACGAACCCCGGATTGAGACCGGCTGCTTTGAGCGCACCACGGAAGAATAATCCGGCGGCGAAAAGCAACATGAGCGAAAGCGCGATTTGCGCCATCACGGAAATGTGACGTGGTGCAAAGAAACGACTCAAACGACCGATGCGCGCCGGTTCGCCGACTTGCTCTTTCAGGTCCTTAACGAGATCCGCCTTTGTTGCCTTCAATGCCGGGCCGAGACTGAAAAGCATTGTCGCGATGAGGCAAAACAACAACGTGATTGCAAGCACAGTAGCGTCGGGCCGCAATTTCACGACGAACGAGAAATTGACCGACGCGAGCAGACCGCGCAGTTGCTGGAGTAAAGCATCGTTGCACCAGGCGCTCAGAAGGAGGCCGATGACACCGCCGCAAACAGCCAGCAAAAACCCTTCGCACAACAATTGCCTCACGATCTGCCAGCGCGATGCGCCAACAGCCAATCGCACCGCGATTTCCTTCGAACGCGATGTGCCACGTGCGAGCAGCATGTTCGCAAGATTCAAACAAGCGATGAGCAAGACAGCTCCGGCCATCGCCATGAGCAGTGTGGCGATCAGTGTGAGCGGTCCGTCATTCTCCGGTTGCGTGCTCAAGCCGAATCGTGCCGGCTTTTGAATTTGCAGCTCCCGCGTACCCTCGCTGCCATCCGGTTGAATCGCATTTAACCGCGGCGCCAGCACCGGCAAACGGGCTTTGGCTGTGTCGATTGTCAGGCCGGGACGCATGCGCGCCACCAGGTTGAACGTGTAATTCTTCGGGTCCAACAGGTCGTGCGTCGTTTCGGAATCGCTGAAAGCCGAACCCAGCTGCGAACTAATGCCGAGCGGCAGCCAGATGTCGGGCGCAATCAAAGCGTTCGCCCCGCTGAATCCATCCGGCGCGATGCCGATCACGGTGTAAGGCTGGCCGTTGATCTGTAGCGTGCTATTGACAAAATCATCGCGGCCACCGTTGCGTTTCCAAAAGCCATAGCTGGACACGACTACAGCCATGTTCGCGTTCGGCTTACATTCCTCAGCGTCATAAAACCGGCCGCGAAACGCCTGGACGCCCATCATCGGGAAATAATTCTCCGAAGTCAGGAACGCGAAGCTACGCCGCATCTCGTGATCGCGCCCGATGCCGGCGACGGCGAACTCCAACACGGCCACATCGACAAACACGTCTCCGCCGTTCTCGCGCAACTCGCGGTACTCGTTATAGGAAAACTGGCGATAATCGTGGCTCGCATTCTGGCGAGCCGTGAACACATTCACGACTTCGGCAGGCCGGACCGGCACCACGGGCTTTAACAATACTCCATTGATCAGCGCAAAGATGGCGGAGTTAACGCCGATCGCCAACGCGAGCGTCAATACCGCGACGGTCGTGAATCCCGGTGTCTTGAGAAGCTGCCGGATAGCAAACTTGAAATCCTGCATCATAAGGATCCTTCTTTGTTTTCGTTGAGATGCAGTCTGCCTCGAATTTGGATTCAACAGTTGTGCTCGGGGGCGATAAATTTTGTCTAAGCGAATCTTGCTTTTTATCGCACGACGAGGCTATGCGAACCGGCACGGCCGTGATCGTCCAGCGCCGTAACTTCATAATCGCCGGCGGCTGCGGTCCACTCGAGAACCTGATTCGGTGCGGCTTTGCCAACGAACTGTTTGCCGGCGAACCAGAAGATTTCATGCACGTCGGCATCGGCTTTGGCGCGCAGCGGAATTGTCTTTTTCGAAACGAGCAGAATTTCTTTGCTGTTCGGAGACACGATTATCGGGTTCTGTCCGGCCCGACTCGCCAGCTCGCTGCCAGTGTCCGGCAGAAAAGGCGGCGGGACTCTGCGTGGAATTCCGGCTCGCTCGAAGAGGGTTAGAGAGTCGCCGGGCCAGAATTCGTAAACTTCGCGTTTTAGTTGGCGTGTGCCGTCGTCGATTGGAACGCGCAGGCCCGTGGTCGCATCGACAAGCACTTCGCGATGGACATCGCAGGTTTTGATAGGCGACACACCGGGAATGAACCAGCCTTCGACGCGCTGCGTACAAAACTTGTTCGGAAGATCACCCGACAACGCGCAGAACGCGACGGGTTTCAAATTTGCCCCTGGCGGGGGTTGATGTGGCGCCGTTGGTTCCGGCCACGCCGCGCGCAGACTATCGATGATCTGAAACAGTAGCGGGCCTGCCGCAGTCCGGCCGACGAACGCCGGGTTGGCGCGCCCATCGAAATTTCCAACCCAAACTCCGAGCACGTAATGATCGAACACCGCGATCGACCAGGCGTCCCGAAAACCGTGCGACGTTCCTGTCTTCCAATAAACCCACGCGCTGTGACTTCCATCGGCGCAATTCATTTCCGGTCGCGGCACATTGCCAAGCATTTCCAGAGTCAGAAACGCGGCTTCCGGCGAAAGAATTCTTTTTGGCTTTGCAATGCGCTCGCGCGCCGTGAATCGCAACGGTCGCAGTTCGCCATTATTGGCGAGCGCAGCATAAAGCCGCACCAAATCTTGCAGCGAAACTTCCGCACCTCCGAGCGGTAGCGCGAGACCGTAGAACGATTCGGCTTTCGGCAAATGTACGTCGGCTGCGGTCAGAAACTCGTAAAGCGTGGGATGCTCAAGCTCCGACGCGAGTTCAACTGCCGGAACATTGCGGCTGCGCGCCAGCGCGTCACATGCGCGGATCGGTCCGAGAAATTCGCGATCGAAGTTTTCGGGATTGTATTCACCGAAACTGCGCGGCGCGTCTGCCAGGATCGATAACGGATGGATTAATCCTTGCTCGAGCGCGAGCGCGTACACGAACGGTTTCAATGTCGAACCGGGCGACCGCGGACTGCGTGTTCCATCGACCTGACCGTCAATGTCGGCCTTGTAGAAATTCGCCGAACCGACCTGGGCGAGCACGTCCATTGTGCGGGTATCAACCAGAAACACCGCTGCGTTTTCGATGCCGCGATTGCGATTATTCGCGACGTAATCAGTTATTCGTTGCTCAATCGCTTGCTGCTTTGCCGAATCCAGTGTGGTGATGATTTGATCGCGCCCATGCGACGTTTCCAGCACCTCCTGAACAAAATGCGGCGCAAGAAATTTTCGCTCCGTTTGCATGCGCGGGCGAAATTCGCGCATCGAAAATTCCGTATCGGTGTCGACCCCCGCGCGATCAAACCACCTGGATTGCGCGAGATTCACCGAATGATTATCGCGATCGGCATGTAACGCCCGGCGACTCGGGCTTTGCGGAATCACGCTGAGCGCGACTGCTTCTGGCCGGCTTAGTTTCGACGCATGTTTATTGAAGTAGATCTCGCTCGCGGCGCCGATGCCTTCGATGTTGCGCCCGTACGGTGCGAGGTTGAGATATGCCTCGAGGATTTGATTCTTTGAGTAATGCCGTTCCAACTCGAGCGCTCGCATGATTTGCTCGAGCTTTCCGGAAATCGTTCGGGTATGAAGGTGAAAACGAAGGCGGGCCAGTTGCATCGTGATGGTCGACCCGCCAGTAGTCGCTCGATGGAAACGCAGGAGTTCCGCTGCGCCGCGGGCAAGCGCGATCGGATTCACGCCCGGATGATGCGCGTAATATTTGTCTTCGTAGCGCAGCGTGGCATCGATCAGATCAGGCGAAATTTCTTCCAGCGGCGTCCAGATCCGAAATTTTTGGTCGGCACTAAGCGTGACCCGGAGCAATTTGCCGTTGCGGTCACGCACACATTGGGAAAACGAAATCCCATCACGCAGCCGCGGCTTTGGCAATAGCAACCAGGCAAACCACGCGGTCATCCCGAGCACGGCGAGGGACCTCACCGATGGAGCGCGAATCGCACGACGTAGGTTGCAGAGTACCCGTCCTTTTGAGAGATCCTTCTCCCGCGACTGCGGCATCGAGATGACGCGCGTTTTCATTTTTTTAGCGATCAGCTATTCGGTCACCGTGATTTTTCCGCCGACGCCGCGGCCTTTAACGTTGCGATCGTACATCGACTGCGCGAACACCGGCGGCACGATGAACTGGCCGCGGTTGCACGATTTGATTTGGTAATCGATCTCGAGCGCGTTCGTCGGCGCTGTGACGAAGAATATCGCGCGGTCCTCGCGGACATCGACGTAATCCACGCCATTCATTGGAGACGCGCCGGTGCGGGCCGAAGAATCGATAACTTCGAAGCCACCTGGCAAAAGATCGATGATCGCCACGTTCGTGATCGGTTCCCTCTGTAAACTGCGAACGTGCAGCCGCACGTGGATCGACTCGCCAACACGTGTGCTGGTGACAGCTTCGTTATTTTTGCCGAGAATTTCGCGATAAATCTCCAAGCCGTTCGTGAGCGATTCAGTCGGCGGGCGCCCATCGAAGCCGGCTTCAACGACTTGGAAAAACGCCCCAGGTCCGTTCAGCTTCCGGCTGCTCGTGAAACGCAGTGCTCTCGCGTTCCCTGAAAACTCAGAGCGCAAAAGCGGCTTCGTTCCGCTCGTCAGTCGGGTCTCTTTTTTATCTTTGCGCACCTCGGCGATCGTTAGCTCCGGCGGATTTACCGCTGCTGCATGCGAGTACGCCTTCAACGCACGCACTGCATAGGCAGAGGAAAGCGTGTTGAAATCGCCATTACCAATCGGTTTGAGAATATGTTGGAATTGCTCAGTTGAGATTTTGCGCAGTCTTGCTGGAAACTCGCGAGCGATCACGGAGATGTACTGCGAATTCGTGCCGAGCGGCTGACAGAAATCGTCGCGCTCAATCGTGCCTCGATTATCCATC
>Ga0081455_10004903_pt1 | contig 14832 bp, 7 predicted proteins | sample TabmetS3T2R1_FD_70207 | JGI IMG/M metagenome (GOLD analysis project Ga0081455, IMG submission 70207) | Tabebuia heterophylla rhizosphere microbial communities from the University of Puerto Rico - S3T2R1 | ecosystem: Host-associated > Plants > Roots > Rhizosphere ... | reverse complement strand
TGCATGAGGTATTCGAGCAGATTGTACTCGTGCGAGGTCAGCTTGATCGGATTGCCGTTGACGCTGACCCGCTTGGTGCGCGTGTTCAGCGTCACCGGCCCGCAGGTCAGCTCGACCTGGGCGTGTCCGGTGGAGCGGCGCAGCAGCGCGCGGATGCGGGCGAGGATTTCCTCGAGGTGAAAGGGTTTTGCGACATAGTCGTCGGCGCCGGCGTCAAAGCCCTGCACCTTGTCGCTCCAGCGGTCGCGCGCGGTGAGGATCAGGACCGGCATCACCCGCTTGTTGCGGCGCCAGGCCTCCAGCACGGAAATGCCGTCCATTTTCGGCAGTCCGATGTCGAGCACGACGGCGTCATAGGGCTCGCTGTCGCCGAGATAATGCCCCTCTTCGCCATCAAAGGCGCGGTCCACGACGTAGCCGGCGTCAGTCAGCGCCGTGGTGAGCTGGCGATTGAGATCCGGATCGTCCTCAATGACGAGCAAGCGCAAGCTGGCCTCCGATGGTGGGTAGCTACGATGCCGCCAAGAAAAGAGTTTCCGGCGTGAACCGACAATGAACGGGAACCTCGCGCAAGATTACTTTTTGTTCATACAGCACAGCCGAGCCGCCGATGCCTAGCACGTCGAACCGAATGCCCCAAGCTTGCAGGCATGGGGCGTCAGCGCGTCAGGTCCGGAAGAAGACGAACCAGATCACGCCCAGGATCAGGATTGCCAGCCCCGTTGAAGCCGTGAGCAGCGCAAGCACCGACGGGCCCGGCTCGGCCTGACGCGCCTCGGTCGGGGTTTCGACGATCCGGCCATGTTGTTGTCTTGCCATGGTAGCCTCATTCCCAAGAAAGCCGTCGCGGCGGCGCATGCCTTGGGCAAGGCCGTCTTGGGAGCAACGCGCGGTCGGGAATGAGGTTCCGCTCTACTGGACCTGCGGCCGAGCGCCGCCCCGCCAGGCCCAAGGCCGCCTGGCGTCGAACCGGACGGCCGCGGACCGGTTAACGCCGTTGGGAGATTCCGTCCGCCCGCGCGTTCAAAACCGGGTCCGGGCGTGATAGCCTTAACGGTCGTCTGTAGCGTTTTCGGAGTAATTTCATGGCCCCCCGCGCCAACTGGAAGGGCTTTTTGCGCCTTTCGCTGGTGACCTGTCCGGTTGCCCTTTATCCGGCGACGTCGGATACCGAAAAGGTCTCCTTCAACCAGATCAACCGCAAGACCGGCCACCGCATCAAATACGCCAAGGTGGACGCGGACACCGGCGAGGAAGTGTCCAACGAGGACATTATCAAGGGCTACAAGGTCGACACCGACACCTATATCGAGGTGTCCAAGGACGAGCTCGACGACATCGCGCTGGAGTCGACCCGCACCATCGAGATCGACGAGTTCGTGCCGCGCAGCGACATCGACAGCCGTTATGTGATCCGCCCCTATTACCTCGTGCCCGACGGCAAGGTGGGGCACGACGCCTTCGCGGTGATCCGCGAGACCATCCGCAACATGGACAAGGTCGCGATCGGCCGCGTGGTGCTGACCAACCGGGAGCACATCATTGCACTCGAGCCGCTCGACAACGGCCTGATGGGCACGCTGTTGCGCTACCCTTACGAGGTGCGCAACGAGAAGGAATATTTCGACGACATCCAGAATGTGAAGATCACCAAGGATATGCTTGATCTTGCGAAGCATATCGTCGAGCAGAAATCCGCCGCCTTCGAGCCGGACAAATTCGAGGACCGCTACGAAGACGCCCTGGTCGAGCTGATCAACCGCAAGCGCAGCGGCCAGCTCACCGGCGCCAAGCCCGCGCCGAAATCAACCGGCAACGTCATCAACCTGATGGATGCGCTGAAGAAGAGCCTCGCCGGCGCCGGCGAGCGGAAAGCGCCCGCGGCTGCCAAGGCGCCGCAGGCCACAAAGGCCAAGGGCAAGAAGAAGCGTGCCGAAGGCCAGCGCGAGATGCTGCTTCCAATCAGTGGCAGCGGCAGCGGCAAGCGCGCCGCCAAGGAAGCGCCGAAGAAGGCTGAAAAGCCCGTGCGCGCCCAGGGCAAGGCAAGGAAGGCCGGCTAGATCAGGCGTGGCGATGCGGCTCAGTCGCCGCCCCCATCGCCGCCATCACCGTCGCCGCCAAGCAGGCTCAGGTCGAGATCGCCGCCGCTGTCGCGGGGCGTGTTGCGGGCGAGCAATTTGATCACGACCAGGATGATGACCAGCGTAGCGGCAAACGCCTGCCATGGCTCGCGCGCGATAAGCGCGGCGAGCTGACTGCTTCCCAGCAGCAACTCCTGCATGCCGGCCGGCTTACTTGATCGAGGTGTTGACCGAGGCGAAGGTGCTGTTGAGCGAGGAGCCTATGCCGTTCACGGCAACGACGATCACAATGCTGAGGCCAGCCGCGATCAGGCAATACTCGATCGCGGTCGCGCCGGACTCGTCGTTCAAAAACCTCAAAACCATTCGCCGCATTCCAAACTCCTGTCGACGCCCTACGACATTCTCCCTGCGCCTACGCGTCGGCAAATGTAAATTTGATTGGTTGCCGGCCTGTTGAGGAAGAAGGTCAACGAACGGTTAAGATTGCACCCCGGAAAACCACTGCTTTATCGTACGGGGCGGAAATTTGCCCTGGTTGCGTTCAGGCGATGCGCTGCTGTCAGAAATTGCGCTGCGCGCGGAGCTGGAGGTGGATTGTGTCCTGATCCCTGAACTCGTAGCGGGCCGCAGGTTTTGGCGCCGCAGGTCCAAGCACGGCCGTGCCCTGGAATTTCTGGTCGAGGCGGAACCACTGCACTTCGGCCGAGAAAGTCAGGTTCTTCACGGGCACCCAGCGCGTGATGAAGCCGAGCTGCGAGACATTGTAGTCGGGGTTGCAGACATAATCGGCGCTGACAGCCTTGGCGGGTGTCGTATAGTTGGCGCAGATGAAGGTCTTGGCGGTGCCGTCATAGCGGACGGCGGAATAGGTGCCATAGATGCTGCTGGACCAGTGCGGATCCCAGTTATGGGTGAACGCGCCGCGGATGCCGAAGGCCTCGGTCAAATGCAGCGAACCGTCGCCGCCATTGGCGACCGGCAGATAGACCGCATCGGTCGTCGCACCGAAGCCGATGCTCTGGTAGGCGCCGGCGGCGCTGGTGCCGCCGAATATCGCAAAGCTCGGCGAGGTCGCATCGGTCGAGATGACGTATTTAGTCGCGCCCTTGGCGTAGCTCGTATCGAGCTTGATGTCGTCGCCGGCGCCGGTCGGGAGATTCTTGATCTGCAGGGAGGCCATCACGGCGCCGCCCCACTTCGTGTCGGGGTGGCCCGAAATTTCGGAGAGCGTGTTCGGGGACGCGCCCGGAAGACCGATGCCTCCGGCCGGAACGGCTGTCGTGTTGAGGATATTGTAGGAGCCGCTCACCTCGTGCGCGGCCCCGGACAGCTGGAACAGACCCCAGGCCTGATCGACACGGATGTTGCCGACCACCTCGGGCGCACGAACGCCGGCATAGGCGTTGCCGGTGTTCAACGTCGCATTGAGCGGCAGCGACAGATTGTAGACGTTGGTGCGGTCCCAAACGACGGGATCGTCAAGCCCGATCGTGGCGGAGACGCCATTGCCGAACTGTGCCGTGTACTGGATGTTGTTGGGGCCGGTGTTATCGGCCTGGTAGCCGCCCAACAGAAACGCGCTGATGTTGCCCAGGGTACCTTGCCAGGGGTTTGCATAGGCGGACGCCGACTTGCCGAAGGTGAATCCCGCGAACTGGATGAAGAGATCAGTGACGGCGACATAGCCCTCACCCGGCTGGTTCAACAGGCTGGTGTTGGTGCCAGGAGAGCCGGTGAAGCTGATTGGATTGACCGTGCCGCTGCCCTGGGTAGTGAACTGGATCTTGGCCGCACCGAAGGTGCGAACCACGCCGTATTCGGTACCGGTGCGGGTATCAACCGACAGCAACAGGCGCGAACGGTCGACGAAATAATTGTGGTAGCGGTTCTGCTGCCCGGGATCGCTGTTCCACGACGGCTGACCATGGGCGCCGCCGGCGTTGAAGGTGACGTCGGCGCGGAAATAGCCGCTGAGCTTGATGCAGGTGTCGGTGCCGGGAATGTAGAAGAAGCCAGCGCCATAGAGCGAGCAGATCCGGACATACTCGACAGCCTTGGCCTTGACCGGAAGATCGGCGCCCTGCGCGCTGCCAAGCGTCATCAGGCCCGCGGCCGAGCCGAGCACGAGGTGTCGAACCCTCTTCATCCAAGCCTCCTGCGTGCGGCGCTCCTTCGTCGCTTGCCCATCCGCGCCGCCGCGGCCGGAAGAATCTGAACCAAATCCCTCCTGCCGACGGGCTTTTTACACCTCGCAATCGACGTCGGACCAGGAATTGTGCACGCACCCTGCGGTTCCCGGCGCGGCTGTGGCGCGACGGCCACTAGACCGGCAAGCGGCCAAACGCATATCAGCACTACCGGCGCACCGCGCCGCCGCAGCTTTACCGCTGCGCAAAATCCTGTTCCAACTGCAGGCCAAATCCGCCGGGCTGAACCGGCGCGCCAATCCTGGGGGAAAGCGTCATGAAGCTGGGTGCTGCGATTGCGGAGATCATGAAGCGCGAGGGAATCGAGATCCTCTGCGGCTATCCGGTCAATCACCTCATCGAATTCGCCGCCAACGCCAACATTCGCCCCATCATGGTGCGCCAGGAGCGCATCGGATTGCACATGGCGGATGCGATCTCCCGCGTCACGTCAGGCGGCAGCGTCGGCGCGTTCTGCATGCAGCACGGCCCCGGCTCCGAAAACGCCATGGGCGGCGTGGCGCAATGCTACGGCGAGTCGGTTCCCGTGCTGGTGCTGCCGATGGGCTATGCGCGCAGGCTCTCCAACATCGACCCCAATTTCAATTCCAGCCAGGCGATGAAGGCGTTCTCGAAATCGTCCGAGCCGATCATCCTGGCCAGCGAAGTCTGCAATATCTTCCGCCGCGCCTTCACCAAGTTGAAGAACGGCCGCGGCGGGCCGGTGATCGTCGAAATCCCCGCCGACATGTGGAACGAGGAGGTTCCCGAGCCGCTCAACTACACGCCGGTGCTGCGCACGCGCTATGGCGCCGATCCCCTGCATGTGAAGGAGGCGGCGGCGATGCTGATCGCTGCCAAGCGGCCGGTGATCTATGCCGGCCAGGGCGTGCACTACGCAAAGGCCTGGCCGCAACTCAAGCGCCTGGCCGAGCGGCTTGCGATCCCGGTCACGACAAGCCTCGGCGGCAAGTCGTCATTCCCCGAAAACCACCCGCTCTCGCTCGGCTCGGGCGGGCTTGCCGTGCCGCGCGCTGTGCCAAAATTCCTCACTGAGGCCGACGTGATCTTCGGCGTCGGCTGCTCCTTCACCGAAACCTCCTTCGGCATCGCCATGCCCAAGGGCAAGACCATCATCCACGCCACGCTCGATCCCAATCACCTCAACAAGGATGTCGAGGCCAGGATTGGCCTGGTCGGCGACGCCGGCCTCGTGCTCGATGCGCTGCTGGAGGAGGTCAACAGGACCGTCAAATCCGACCGCGATCCCAGCGCTGTCGCCGCAGAGATCGCCGCTTCCCACAAGGAGTGGCTCGCCAGGTGGATGCCGAAGCTGACGTCGAACGACGCCCCGCTCAATCCCTATCGCGTGCTCTGGGACCTGCAGCACACCGTCGACATGTCAAACACCATCATCACCCATGATGCCGGCAGCCCCCGCGACCAGCTCTCGCCGTTCTGGAAGGCGGTCGAGCCCCTCTCCTATATCGGCTGGGGCAAGACCACCCAGCTCGGCTACGGCCTCGGCCTTGCGATGGGTGCCAAGCTGGCCAAACCCGACAAGCTTTGCATCAATGTCTGGGGCGATGCCGCGATCGGCTTCACCGGCATGGATTTTGAGACCGCGGTGCGCGAGCGCATTCCGATCATGTCGATCCTGCTCAACAATTTCTCCATGGCGATCGAACTGAAGGTGATGCCGATCTCGACCGAAAAGTATCGCTCGACCGATATTTCCGGCGACTATGCCGCGATGGCGCGCGCCTTCGGCGGCTATGGCGAGCGGATCACCAAGCCCGAAGACATCATCCCCGCGATCAAGCGCGGCATCGCGAAGACACAGGAAGGCGTGCCGGTGCTGTTGGAGTTCATCACCAGCAAGGAGACCGAGGTCTCGCGGCCCGGCACCTGAGCCAGCATGATCCCGAACCCGAAGGGCAGCGTTAGCGCCAAGGTGTAGCGGTTTTCCGCAAGGATCATGCTCAAAAAAAGAGTCTGCCGATGCCACAAGTCACCATCATCGAAGCGGGCCTCGTCAGCCCGAAAAACCGCGAACTTCACGGATCCTATCCGCAGATGTTCGAGAAGATGATCAGCGCGGCAGACCCGTCGGTCACCTTCAACACGGTCAGCATCCCCGCCGGCGAGCCGCTGCCTGAGGTTGGCGCGCTCGAGGCGATCCTCATCACCGGCGCCTCGGCCGGCGTCTATGACGAGTTCGACTGGATCGCGCGGCTGGAAGATTTCGTGCGCGCCGCGCATGAAAAGAAGGTGCCGATGGTCGGCGTCTGCTTCGGCCACCAGCTGATCGCGCAGGCGCTGGGCGGTGTGGCGCGCAAGTCGGATAAGGGCTGGGGCATCGGCCGCCACGTCTACGACATTGCGCCCGGCAATGGGGTCGTCGAAGGCGCGCGGATCGGGCTCGCCGCCTCGCATCAGGACCAGGTCATCACGCCGCCGCCGGGCGCGAAAACCATCCTGTCCTCGGACTTCACCGAACATGCCGGGCTGCTCTATGCCGGCGGCACCACGCTGTCGGTGCAGCCGCATCCGGAATTCTCGGTCGGCTATGCGCTGGCCTGCTGCGAGATCGCGCACGGCAAAGGCCAGGCGCCCGACGGCCTTGTCGCAGCTGCGAAGGCTTCGCTCGCCGAGCCGCTGGAGAATGCCAGGCTCGGCGGTGCGATCACGCGTTTCCTCACGCGACCAGGGGCGACGTGACACGGCGAACGCACTGGAAAGCTTGCCTAAATGCCTTTACCGGCGCTGGCCCTAACGCCCCCGGGATGAAATAATCCGGTTGGAACCGCGGCGCGACGGCCCAAGCGGCCCCGCCCGCGCTCGCCGGGCATGGATTGTTGGAATGGCGACGCTGCCCCAGGACATGTCGGTTGCGATCGATGAGCTGGAATCAGCCATCGCCGAGATGGAGTCGCGCCTGGAAACTGCCCGCGCCGAGCGCGACGAGGCGAAGGTGCGCCAGGTGGAGCTCGAGCTCGAGAATGCGAAGCTGCGGCGCGAGCTGGGCCTCGCGCGGGAGCGCCAGGGCGCGAGCGCCGAAATCCTGCGCGCTCTCGCCGATGTATCGGGCGACGCCGACCAGTCGCTGCAGCGCATCGCGGAAACCATCGCGCGCCTGTTCGGCTCGTCCAGCGTGACGTTCCGGCTGGCGGAGGGCTCCGAATGGGGCAAGAGCATCAATTTCGGTGCCAGCTCCTACCGTATCCGCGACGCGATACCTGCCGAGCTGCGGCGGCTGGACGGCGACAACCTTCCTGGAACGGTGTATCGCGAAAACCGGCAGGTCCACATCCCGGACCTCGACAACGCCGACCCAGCGATAGCGCACTGGCCGGTAATGGCAGCGCGCGCCCTGGGTACACGCACGGTCGCCGGCACGCCGCTTCGACGTGAGGGCAAGGCCATCGGCGCCCTGCTCGTCTACCGCGACGGACTCGCGCCCTTCACCGACGAGGAACTGGCGCTGCAGCAGAGTTTTGCCGATCAGGCCGTGATCGCGATCGAAAACGCGCGGCTGTTCAACGAAACGCAGCAAGCGCTGGAGCGGCAGACGGCGACCGCCGAGGTCTTGAAGGTGATCGCAAGTTCGCCGTCCGACGTGCAGCCGGTATTCGCGGCGATCGCGGCCAGTGCCAAACGCCTGCTCGGCGCCTTCTCCACCACGGTATTGCGCTTCATCGGCGACGAACTTCACCTGGTCGCCTACACGCCCACCGATCCCGAAGCCGACGAAGCCCTGAAATCGTCGTTCCCGCGGCCGCTGGCTGAATTCCCTACCTTCTCGCTGGTTCGCAACGGCGAAACCATCCAGTTCCCCGACACCGAAGCCGAAGGCGTTCCGCCCGAGAACCGGGAATTGGCCCGGCTGCGCGGCTTCCGCAGCGTGCTGTTCACGCCGCTGATGAACCAGGGCACGCCGGTCGGCATCATCAGCGTCACCCGCGCCGAGCCCGGCGCGTTCGCGCCTCATCACGTGCAACTGCTGCAGACGTTCGCCGACCAGGCGGTGATCGCGATCGAGAACACGCGGCTGTTCAATGAGACGCAGGAAGCGCTGGCGCAGCAAACGGCAACCTCGGACGTGCTTCAGGTCATTTCATCGTCGCTGGGCGACGTGAAGCCGGCCTTCGAGAAGATGCTGGAGAACGCCACGCGCGTCTGCGGCGCGGAATTCGGACTCATGGGCCTGTTTGACGGCGAGGTGTATCGGCGGGTAGCGGTGTACAACGTCCCGCCGGCCTTTGACGCGACGGCGCCGAAGGAGTTTCGCGTGGAGCCCGACGGTCCGATCGGCAGCGTTTTGCGGACGCGACAAGTCGTCAAAATCGACGACCTAAGTCAAAGCGCCGGTTATCTTGCTCGTCGCCCGCCTGTGGTTGCCATGGTTGAAGTCGCGGGCGTGCGCGCACTGGTCGTCGTGCCGATGTTGAGGGACGGCAAGCCAATCGGAGCGATATCGATCTATCGCCAGGAAGTCCGCCAGTTCAACGAAAAACAGATCGACCTCCTGAAGAACTTTGCCAATCAGGCCGTCATCGCTATCGAGAACACGCGGCTGTTCAACGAGACGCAGGAAGCGCTGGAGCGGCAGACCGCCACGGCGGAAATCCTCAAGGTGATCGCCTCATCGCCTTCCGACGTGCAGCCGGTGTTCGACGCCATCGCGTCAAGTGCCAACCGGCTGATTGGCGGATTCTCGACCGCCGTCCATCGCCTTATCGGCGACATCAGTCACCTGGTGGCCTTCACCCCAACCAATCCGGAATCCGACGCAGTCCTAAAAGCCGCGTTCCCACGACACCGGAGCGAGGTGCCGCCCGTCGCTTTGGTCGAGAACGGCGAGACGGCGCAGATCGCCGACTCCGAGACGGCCGATGAACAAACCCGGCAACTAGGACGTGCCCGCGGCTGGCGCAGCGTGACATTCACGCCCTTGATGAGCCAGGGCAGGTTGATCGGTTACATCGCCTGCACACGGCGTGAGACGGGCGTGCTGACAGATCATTACGTTCAGTTGCTGCGCACCTTTGCCGACCAGGCCGTGATCGCGATCGAGAACACGCGGCTGTTCAATGAGACGCAGGAGGCGCTGGAGCGGCAAACCGCCACGGCCGACATTCTCAAGGTCATCGCCGCTTCCCCATCGAACCTGCAGCCGGTGTTCGAGGCCATCGCGACGCGGTCAACCCAACTGGTCGGCGGCCACTCTGCCACCGTGTCGATGTACGTCGGCGACAGGGTCGAGCTGGGAGCGTCCACCCCGGTCAACCCAGAGGCTGATGCCGCGCTCAGGGCGTTGTACCCGCGCCGGCTGGCGGATTATCCGCTCTTTGAGTTGGTCCGCGGCGGCGAGGTCGCCCAGGTTTTCGACATGGAGAGCGAACCGCGTGTACCGCCACCGGCCAAGGCCATGGCACGAGTGCGCGGCTTCCGCTCCATGGTCCTCGTGCCCATGAACAGCGACTCAGGTCCGATCGGCGCCATCACTGTCACGCGCAGGGAGCCCGGGACGTTCGAGCCGCATCATATCCAATTGCTGCAAACCTTTGCCGACCAGGCCGTGATCGCCATCAAGAATACCCGGCTGTTCGAGGAGGTGCAGCAGGCGCTGGAGCGGCAGACCGCGACGGCCGAGATTCTCAAGGTGACCGCCTCCTCGCCCTCCGACGTGCAGCCGGTGTTCGACGCGATCGTCGCCAGCACCAAGCGGCTGATCGGCGGCTTTTCATCGGCGGTGTGGCGCTTTGCCGATGAAGCCGTTCACCTCGCGGCCTTCACGCCGACCGACCCGGCAGGCGACGAGACGCTGAAGGCGTCGTTCCCCGTCCCGCTCGCCGAGTTTCCGCCCTACCTGCTGACGCGCGAGGGCGCGCCGGCCGAGCTGCCCGATACCGAGCTCGAGCCGGCAGCGCGCGACATCGCGCGGGCGCGCGGCTACCGCAGCATGCTATTCGCGCCGCTGATGAATGAGGGCAAGGCTGTCGGCGTCATCACGGTGACTCGCGTCGCACCCGGGGCGTTCGGAGAGCAGCATACTCGCCTGCTTCAGATGTTCGCCGACCAGGCCGTGATCGCGATCAAGAATGTCGGGCTGTTCAACGAGGTGAAGGCCCGTACCGAGGAATTGAGTGAATCCCTGCAGCAGCAGACGGCGACCGCCGACGTGCTCAAGGTGATCAGTCGTTCGGCGTTCGACCTGGAGACGGTGCTTGATGCCCTGCTCTCCTCGGCCTGCCGGCTGTGCGAAGCCGACATCGGAACCATCCGCTACCGGGAAGGCGGCGAGTTTCGACTTGCTGCTACGTTCGGCTGCAAGCCGGAATGGATCGAGCATTTCCGAAAGTACTCGACCAAGCCGGACCGAAGCTCGGTGTTCGGGCGAACCATCGTCGAGGGGCACGTCGTACACATACCCGATCTGCTTGCCGATCCGTACTTCAACCGGCCGGAAGCGCAAAAGCTCATGGGTACCAGGGCAGCCCTCGGCGTCCCCCTGACGCGCGAAGGCGAGACATTCGGCGTCATCAACCTGTTCCGGTTCAACGTCGGCTCGTTCAAGCACAAGCAGATCGAACTGGTGCAGACCTTCGCCGACCAGGCTGTCATCGCCATCGAGAATGTCCGCCTGTTCGATGAGGTGCAGGCGCGCACCGAGGAGCTGAGCGAATCCCTGCAGCAGCAGACCGCGGTCGGCGACGTCCTGAAAACCATCAGCCGCTCGACCTTCGACCTGCAGCCGGTGCTCGACACCCTCGTCAACACCGCGGCGATCCTGTGCAGCGCCGACATGGCCTTCATCATGCGCCGCGAGGGCGACGAGTACCGCGCCGGCGCCGCCGTCGGCTATACCGAGGCCTATATCGACTTCCTCACTAACCACCCGCTGGCCGTCGACCGCGGCACGGTCACGGGCCGCGCGATGCTCGAGCGACGCCCGGTCCAGATTCTGGATGTCGTGGCCGATCCCGAATACACGCTGCACGAAGCGACGTCGCTGGCCGGCCAGCGCACCACGCTCGGCGTGCCGCTGTTGCGCGAGAACGAGCCGATCGGCGTCATCGTGCTGGCGCGTCAGCGCGTCGAGGCGTTCACGCAAAAGCAGATCGATCTCGTCGCCACCTTCGCCGACCAGGCGGTGATCGCGATCGAAAATGTCCGCCTGTTTGACGAGTTGCGCCAGCGCACCGACGACCTCTCCGAGGCGCTGCAGCAGCAGACCGCGACCGCCGACGTGCTCAAGGTCATCAGCCGCTCGGCGTTCGATCTGGAAACCGTGCTCAACACGCTGACCGAATCGGCCGCAAGCCTCTGCAATGCCGACATGGCCGCGATCACGCGGCAGCACCCTGAGGGCGGCTATCATCACGCCACCCGATACAACTTCCCGCCGGAATGGGATCGGTTCTCCGAGACCACGCGGGTTTACCCTGGCCGGGGCAGCCTGGTAGGACGCGTATTGCTGGACGGCAAGGCCGTGCAGATCCCCGATGTGCTGGCCGATCCCGAATACGCCTTCCCCGAGCAGCAGCGGGCGGGTGGCTATCGCACACTGCTTGGCGTCCCGCTGCTTCGCGAAAGTCAGCCGACCGGCGTGCTGTTCCTCGGCCGCACAACAGTGCAGCCCTTCAGCGACAAGCAAATCGAGTTGGTGCAGACCTTCGCCGACCAGGCCGTCATCGCCATCGAGAATGTCCGCCTGTTCGACGAGGTGCAGGCCAAGACGCGAGAACTCTCCGAGGCCCTCACCTACCAGACCGGCAGCGCCAACATTCTGAAGGTGATCGCTTCCTCTCCGACCGACATCAATCCGGTGTTCCAGGCCATCGTCGAAAGCGCATGCGAGCTCTGCGATGCCTACGATTCCGTGTTGCGCCTGAAGAGCGGCGACAATCTCTGCTTCAGCGCGCACCATGGTCCCATACTGACGTTCAGCAATGAACGGCCCATCAACAGAGGCTGGACGGCAGGCCGGGCGGTCATCGACCAGAGGCCGATACAGATCAACGACTTGCTTTCGCCGGAGGGTGATGAATTTCCCGAAGCGCGGGACTTGGCTCTGCAGCAAGGCCATCGCACCATCCTGAGTGTGCCCTTGCTGCGCGAGGGCGAAAGCCTCGGCGCAATCACGCTTCGCCGCAGCGAGGTGCATCCGTTCAGCGATAAGCAGATCGCCCTGCTACAGACCTTTGCCGACCAGGCCGTGATCGCCATCGGCAACGTGCGGCTGTTCGAGGAGGTGCAGGCCAAGACGCGCGATCTTTCGGAAGCCCTCACCTACCAGACCGGTAGCGCCAACATCCTGAACGTGATCGCCTCCTCGCCGACCGACGTCGAGCCGGTGTTGCAGTCGATCGTCGAGAGTGCCTGCGAGCTTTGCGCCGCCGACGATGCGGTCGTGTTGCTGAGGGAGGGCGACGATCTGTACTTCAGGGCCCATCACGGTCCGATTGCCATCAACACTGCCAAATGGCCCATCACCCGCAACTGGGCAGCCGGCCGCGCCGCGTCGGACCGGGCGACGGTGCATGTGCCCGACATCTTTTCGAAGGAGGCCAGCGATTTCACGGGCAGCCGGGAATTGTCAGAGCATGCCGACTCTATGGGAATCCGCAGAATCCGCAGCGTCCTGGCCGTGCCCTTGCTTCGCGAAGGCGAGAGCATCGGCGCCATTCTGCTTCGCAGGCAGGAAGTCCGTCCGTTCAGCGACAAGCAGATCGCCCTGCTGCAGACCTTTGCCGACCAGGCGGTGATCGCTATCGGCAATGTGCGCCTGTTTGAGGAAGTGCAGGCCAGAACCCGCGAGCTTTCGCAGGCACTCACCTACCAGACCGGCAGCAGCAACATTCTGCGCGTCATCGCCTCCTCGCCGACCGACGTCAAGCCGGTGCTGCGGGCCATCGTCGAAAGCGCCTGCGAGCTGTGCGGCGCCTATGACGCGCTGGTGCGGCTGAAGGATGGAGACGGCCTGGCATTCGGCGCGCATCATGGCCCGCTTCCGGTGAGCCTCGATAGCGTGCCGATCGACGAGAGCTCCACCGGCGGCCTGGCGGTGATCGAACGCAGGCCGGTCCATGTTCACGATCTGCTTTCTCCTGACGGTGACAGGTTCCCATACGCCCAGGAGTTGGCGCGAATGCATGGCGAGCGAACGATCCTGAGCGTACCGCTGTTGCGCGAAAACGAGAGTGTCGGCGCCATCGTGCTCCGCCGCCTCGAAGTGAACCCGTTCACAGACAAACAGATCGCCCTGCTGCAGACTTTCGCCGACCAGGCGGTGATCGCCATCGGCAATGTCCGCCTGTTCGAAGAGGTGCAGCAGAGGACGCGCGAATTGCAGGAGGCCCTCACCTACCAGACCGGCAGCGCTAATATTCTGAAGGTCATTGCCTCCTCGCCGACCGAGTCCGGCCCGGCTTTGAAGGCGATTGTCGAAAGCGCCTGCGAGCTTTGCGAGGCAAATGACGCCACCGTCGCCCTTAAGGACGGCGATGACCTCGTGTTTAAGGCGCAGCATGGATCGATTCCCATCGTCTGGAACCGGATCCCGATTAATCGTCGCATGGTCACAGGACGAGCCGTAATCGACGGCACGCCGGTCCATATACGCGATCTCAATGGACCCGAAGGAGAAGGGTTTCCCGATGCCCGCGAATTCGCGCGCCGAACGAACGTTCGCTCCTTACTCAGCGTGCCGCTGCTGCGTGAAGGCAAGAGCATTGGCGTCATCACGCTTCGCCGGCAGGAGGTGAATCCGTTCACCGACAAGCAGATCAGCCTGCTGCAGACCTTCGCCGACCAAGCGGTGATCGCCATAGGCAATGTCCGCCTGTTCGAAGAAGTGCAGCAGCGCACCCGCGAACTGTCCCAATCGCTCGACGACCTCCGCACCGCGCAGGACCGCCTGGTGCAGACCGAAAAGCTCGCTTCGCTCGGCCAGCTCACCGCGGGCATTGCGCACGAGATCAAGAACCCGCTCAACTTCGTCAACAATTTCGCGGCCCTTTCAGCCGAGTTGACCGAGGAATTGAAGGACGTCCTCAAGCCGGCCGGGATCGGCGACAAGATGCGCAACGAAGTCGATGAACTGACCGGGCTCTTGAAGGACAATCTGGAAAAGGTGGTGCAGCACGGCAAGCGCGCCGATTCCATCGTCAAGAACATGCTGCTGCATTCACGCGAGGGCGGCGGCGAGCATCGGCTGTCCGACATCAACGCGCTGGTCGACGAAAGCCTCAACCTCGCCTATCATGGCGCCCGCGCCGAGAAGCCGGGTTTCAACGTTACGCTGGAGCGCGATTTCGATTCCACCGCTGGCCAAGTCGACCTGTTTCCACAGGAGATCACCCGCGTGTTCCTCAACCTGATCTCGAACGGCTTCTACGCCGTGACCAAGCGCAGGAAGGAAGGCGGCGAGCCCGGCTTTGAGCCGACGGTGCGGGCGAGCACGAAGAATTTGGGCGAAACTGTCGAAATCCGCATCCGCGACAACGGTACTGGCATCCCGCCCGAAGTGAAGGAGAAGATGTTCAACCCGTTCTTCA
>Ga0081455_10004902_pt1 | contig 14836 bp, 12 predicted proteins | sample TabmetS3T2R1_FD_70207 | JGI IMG/M metagenome (GOLD analysis project Ga0081455, IMG submission 70207) | Tabebuia heterophylla rhizosphere microbial communities from the University of Puerto Rico - S3T2R1 | ecosystem: Host-associated > Plants > Roots > Rhizosphere ... | reverse complement strand
AGTGCCTCGTCCGGATGGAGTTCGCCCGCAAGCCCGGCCTCGCTTGCGAGCCCCGTGCTGCGGGCCGTCTCGATGACGAGCCGCGCCAGACGCTCGCGCCTGCGCCGGTCGAGCCCGTCGGCCATAGCGTATTCATCGACGAGCCGCTCGAGCTCCTGCGCCGCGCCTGAGAGCGCGGTCTTGGCCAGCGGCGGGGGCAGATGGCCGATGGTGATGGCGGCGATGCGGCGCTTGGCCTGCGCCGCCTCGCCCGGGTTGCTGACGATGAAGGGGTAGATCACAGGAAGCGGCCCGACCACGGCCTCGGGGAAGCAGGACTCAGTCAGCGCCACGGCCTTACCCGGCAGCCATTCGAGCGTGCCATGCGCGCCCATATGCACGATGGCGTCGGCCTTGGCGTCGTGGCGCAGCCAAAGCCCGAAGGCGAGCACGGCGTGGCGCGGCGGCAGGCTTTGGTCGTGGTAGGTCGCGCGCCGGTCGCTCAAGCGCCCGCGCTCGGGCGGAAGCGCGACCAGCACATTACCGAAGCGGGTGGCCCGGAATCTGAAGGCGCCGTCGCGGCAATCGGTGTCGTCTTCGGGCGCGCCCCAGGCGGCTTCGATGCGGCTCGAAATCTCGCCGGGGAGCGCGGCGAGATGGCGCCGGTAGTCTTGCAGCGAAATCCCGCGTTCGCTCACGCCCGCTTCGAGCGCTTCGAGCAGGGCGGACGGGCTCTGCGGCGCGCCGGCCACGGCGTAGTCCGCTTCGCCGAGGTCGGCGAGAAGCGCGATCACGCTTTGCGGCACGTCGAGGCCCACCGCGTAGCCAGCGCGGCCGCCCGCGGCAGGATAGTCTGGCATCAGCACGGCGACGCGGCGCTTCCCCCGCGGCGTCTCTCTGAGCCGCACCAAGGCTTCGATGCGGTCGGCAACGATCGCGACCCGGTCAGGCTCGGGTCTGCTCGCGAACGCGGTGAAGCAGAGCGCGTCGTCTTTCGGCAGCGCGTCCTTGAAGGCGACGGCGCCGGCGAGCACGCGCCCGTCGAGCTCGGGCAGCACCACATGCATGGCGAGGTCGGCGGGTCCGAGCCCGCGCGGGCTTGTCAGCCAGGCGGCGCGCCGCGTCGTTGCGATCACCGCTTGCAGCACCGGCGCATCGGACGCATCGAGCGGCGATCCCTCCCCTTCGCCGCACGCCGCGAACGCCGTCGTCGTCACGACGACAGCGGGCTTTAACCGTTCGAGCGCGCCGCGCACGAACGCGGCCGCCTCTTGATCCTTCAGGCTCGTGACCATGAGCGGCGCGGGTGCGAGCCCGCGCGCGTCAAGTTCGGCGCAAAGCGCATCGATCGGCGCGGTGTCGGCGGCAAGCAGCGCCGCACGGTAGAACACGATCGGCACGACCGCGCGCCCCGGCGCGAGCCGCTCCGCAAGCGCATCGAGCGTGACAACGCCCGCGCCCGGAACATAACCGCCGACGCGCGGCACCGGCTCAGCCGTTGCGCCATCGAGACTGAACCCTGCATGACCCGCCAAGCGGCGAAGCAGCGCGCGCAAATTCTCGCGCCCGCCTTCGCGGAAGAACTTTAGCAGCGCGGCAAGCTCATCCGCCGGCAGCGTCGATGACGCGGCGAGGCGCTGATCGTCGCGATCCTCGCCCGGCAGAAGGGCCAGCGCGATGTTGCGCTCGCGCGCGACCGCGGCGAGCGCTTCAACCCCGTAGCGCCACCAGTCGAGCCCGCCGAGCAGCCGGACGACAATGACCTTGGCGTGGCGCGCGACCGTGTCGATCCAGAGGTCGATCGACATCGGATGGCGGAGATCGCGCAGATGCGCGAGGCGCACACTCGGAAGCGAGCTCTTCTCCGCCGCGTAAGCCGCCGCGAGCCCGGCGAGGTCGCTGTCGGCAAACGATAGGATCGCAATGTCGCCGGGGTTCTGACCGAGATCGCGCGGCTCGACGATGTCGTCGAGAGTGGCCGAACTGGTCTGAAGCAGATGCATGGCCCCTACCCGAGCAGAGTCTTGGCGATGGCGTTGCGATCGAGGCCCTTCAGCCCGATGACGACGAGATTCCCCTGTCGCGCCGAGGTCTCGCCCCACGGCCGGTCGTAATAGTGGCTGACGCGGGGGCCGACCGCCTGGATCAAGAGACGCATCGACTTGCCGTTGACGGCGGCGAACCCCTTCACGCGGAGCACCTTGTGCGCCTCAGCGAGGCGGGCGATGCGCGCGATGAGGTCGTCAGGATCGGCAAGCTCGGGCAGCGCCACGACGAAGCTCTCGAAATCGTCGTGATCGTGCTCGGCTTCGAGATCGTGGCGCGTCCTGCGGTTCTCGATATCGTCTTCGGTGCCGACGCCGAGGCCGAGCAGCGCCGCGGGATCGACCTTGCCGTCCGCCACGGTGACGATGCGGACCGCGCGCGGCAGCGCGCCGGCGACGACGGCGACGGCCTTGTCGAGCCCCCGCGCATCGAGCAGGTCGCGCTTGTTGAGCACGACAAGATCGGCGCAAGCGATCTGGTCCTCGAACACTTCTTCGATGGGATCGTCATGATCGAGTGCGGGGTCGGCCATGCGCTGCGCCGACAGCGCCGCGAGGTCGGCGGCGACCTGCCCCTCCGCCAAGGCCGCGCCATCGACGACAGCGACCACGCCGTCGACGGTCACACGGCTCTTGATCGCGGGCCAATGGAAGGCCTGGACCAGAGGCTTCGGCAGAGCGAGCCCCGAAGTCTCGATGACGATGTGCTCGACTTGCGGCTCGCGCGCGAGAATCTGATCGAGCGCCGGCACGAACTCGTCGGCGACGGTGCAGCACAAGCAGCCATTGGCGAGCTCGACGATGTTCTCCTCGGGGCAGGCGGCGTCACCGCAGCCCTTCAAGATCTCGCCGTCGATCCCGACATCGCCGAATTCATTGACGATCACCGCGAGCCGGCGCCCATTGGCATTGGCGAGCACGTGGCGGATCAACGTCGTCTTGCCCGAACCGAGAAATCCGGTGACGATGGTGCAAGGGACGCGTTGTAGCGACGCGCTCATTCGCTCTCCTCCTCGAAATCGATCGGTGGCACGCGGGCGATCAGTCCGCGTTTCAGCACCTCGGGGCGGCCGCGCCACGGCATGATCGGGTCGCGCGTGCCGGCGAAGAGAAGCGCCCCTTCGACGAGAGCGGGGGCGTCACGGTCGGGATCGAGCGCGCCGAAGACGTAAGTCCAGGCGCCGTCGCGCCTGATGGCCGCGCTTAAAGCCCGATTGCAGTTGGCGAGGCAGCGCACGCGCCGCACGGCGACGCCCGTGCCTTCGGCCGCGCGCGACGTGGCCTCGGCGAGACGACGGCCGGGGGACAGACCTTCCTCGGGATCGCCCTGTCGGCGGCAGGTGATGCAGACATAGATCGTGGTCGCAGGCGCGGCCGCGATGTCCCGATCGTCGCTTTCGGCGATATCGCTGACTGCCACCCGAAGCCGCTCCTCGAACTTGAACCCGCTGCGACCAAGGGTGCTGGCGGCGGTCTCGCCTCGCTTCGGAATGGCCGCCATCGAACCAACCGCTCCGAGGCACCCCGCCCGGCGAGCGACTGGAACCGACGGTAGGTCTCCTGGCTTACGGGTCTTAGCCTCCGCCGCCTTCCCGGGTCCTTCCCAGTGGCTCTATGGCTTGAGGCTCGCCGCTTACAGTTGCGGGGGCAGCCGCGGAATCGGGAAATCCCCTTACCGCGTTCCCTGTTCCTCTCCTTCAAAGAGAGACCGTCGATCGAGGCACTTAACGGCGAGCCTGCGCCCTTTGTCAATCCGCCTATGGCCGGCGCCCTTGCGAAGCTCGGCGCCAAGGCTATAGTCCCCCGGTCGTCGGTTCCCGCGTGGTGCGGGAAGCAAAAGGGAACGCGGTGAGGGCGAAAGCCTAAAGCCGCGGCTGCCCCCGCAACTGTAAGCGGCGAGCAGCCCTCAGTCAGCCACTGGAGGTGAGGTGACTTCCGGGAAGGCCGAGGGCAGGCTGTGACCCGCGAGCCAGGAGACCTGCCGGCGGCTCAACACTAGCCCGCGCCCTCGGGTGGAGGGCGAAAAGGGGGATCGCATGACCTTCGCATCGCTTCGCCGCACGGCCGTCCTGGCAATTCCGGCCTTTCTTTTCACGCTCGCGCCGGCATCGGCCCATCACGTGATGGGCGGCAAGACGCCGTCAACGTTCGGCGAAGGCCTCTTGTCCGGCCTCGGCCATCCGGTGATCGGACCTGATCATTTGGCCTTCCTCATCGCGGTCGGCATTGCCGTCGGCGCCGGCGGCCTCAGCCTTGCGCTTCCTCTCCTGTTCGTCGCCGCCTCGGCCCTCGGCGTTGCGCTCCATGTCGGTGGCATGCATTTGCCCGGCTCCGAGCTGATCGTCGCCGCTTCGGTGGTCCTTGCCGGAATCCTGCTTGCGCGCGGGCGCGCGCTGCCGCTCGCGGCCTGGGCGTCTCTATTCGGCATCGCCGGCCTTGCCCATGGCTATGCCTATGGCGAGTCGATCTTCGGCGCCGAGCCGACGCCGCTCTTGGCGTATCTCCTCGGTCTCGTCATGGTTCAGAGCGCGCTCGCGACCGGCGTCGCTGTGCTCGCGCGCAAGCGCGGCGCCGACGTTTCGGCCATGGCGCCGCGCCTCGCCGGCGCAACGATCGCGGGCGTCGGACTGATGGCGCTGATGGGGCAGCTCCTACCGGGCGCGTGATGCCCGGGCCTCAAAACGGGGGCAGCAACATCACTCTCGTTCTCGGCGGCGCCCGCTCCGGCAAGAGCCGCTACGCCGAGAAGCTGATCGAAAGCGAGCCTGCGCCGTGGATCTATCTCGCGACGGCGGAGGCGCGCGACGGTGAGATGGAACGTCGCATCGCCGAGCATCGCGCGCGCCGCGATCGGAACTGGCAGACCATCGAAGCGCCGCACGATCTCGCCGCGGCGCTTGGCGCGCTGCCGCCACGCTCGGCGGTGCTGGTCGATTGCCTCACGCTCTGGCTCTCCAATCGCCTCTTGGCCGATGGCGAGATCGACCGGGAGATCGTAGACCTGGAACGCGCGCTCACGAACCATAACGGCGCCGTGGCCGTCGTTTCCAACGACGTCGGCTCCGGCATCGTCCCGGACAATCAGCTCGCGCGCCGCTTTCGGGACGTGCAAGGCGTGCTCAATCAGCGGATCGCCGCATGCGCCTCGCGCGTGGTCTTGATGGTTGCCGGGCTTCCGCTTGCCGTGAAGGAAACGCCATGACCGAGAAGACCGATGCGAGCGAGGCCGAACGCCATCGCGCCAAGATGGCGAAGCGAAAAGTCGTGCAAGACAAGGAAGTCGCCGGCAAGACCATCGAGAAGGGCCTTCTCATCGTTCACACCGGCACCGGCAAGGGGAAATCGACCGCCGCGTTCGGTCTTGCGCTCCGCATGCTTGGCCGGGGCAGGCGCGTCGGCGTGGTGCAATTCATCAAGGGCGCCTGGCACACGGCCGAGCGCGACACGCTCGCCAAGTTCGGCGATCTCGTGTCGTGGCACACGATGGGCGAGGGCTTCACCTGGGAGACGCAGGACCGCACCCGCGACGTCGCCGCGGCCGAGCGCGCCTGGGGAAAGGCGCAAGAGCTGATCGCCGATCCGAGCTTCAGCCTCGTCATTCTCGATGAGCTCAACATCGCGCTCCGCTATGACTATCTCGACCTCGATCGCGTTCTCGAAACACTCACGACACGCCGCCCCGATCTTCATGTCGTCGTCACCGGGCGGAACGCCAAGCCCGAGCTGGTCGAAGCGGCCGACCTCGTCACCGAGATGACGCTCGTCAAGCATCACTTCGCCGCCGGGGTGAAGGCGCAGGAAGGGATCGAGTTCTGAGCCGTGACCGCGCGCGTGCTCATGTTCCAAGGAACCGGCTCCGATGTCGGCAAGTCGCTGATCGTCGCCGGACTTGCCCGGGCGCTCGTCGCGCGCGGGTTGAGGGTGCTGCCCTTCAAGCCGCAGAACATGTCGAACAACGCCGCCGTTACGGGCGACGGCGGCGAGATCGGTAGGGCTCAGGCGCTTCAGGCGCGCGCGGCGCGCGTCCCCCCAAGCGTGCACATGAACCCGGTCCTGCTCAAGCCGCAGAGCGAAGTCGGCGCGCAGATCGTGGTGCAGGGCCGCGTCCATGGCCGCGCCACCGCCGCCGAATATCAGCGTATGAAGCCCGAGCTGATGCCGTTCGTGCTGGAGAGTTTCGCGACCTTGAAGCGCGCCGCCGATATCGTTCTGGTGGAAGGCGCCGGCAGCGCCTCTGAAGTGAATCTCCGCGCCAACGACATCGCCAATATGGGCTTCGCCCGCGCGGCGGAAGCGCCGGTCGTCCTCATCGGCGACATCGACCGGGGCGGCGTGATCGCGAGCCTCGCCGGCACCAAGGCCGTGATCGACGCCGACGACGCGAGGCTCATCGCGGGCTTCATCGTCAACAAGTTCCGCGGCGACCCCGCGCTCTTCGCCGACGGCATGGCGAAAATCGAAGCGGTAACCGGTTGGGAGGCTCTGGGGCTCGTTCCCTACTTTCCCGAAGCGCGGCTCTTGCCGGCGGAGGATGCGCTCGCGCTCGACGCCCCCCGCCAGGCGAAGCCCGGCGCGCGCCTCAAGATCGCTGTCCCCATCCTGCCGCACATCGCCAATTTCGATGATCTCGACCCGCTCGACGCCGAGCCCGCGGTCGATCTCGTTCGCGTCCGCCCCGGCGAGGCGCTGCCCGGTGATGCCAATCTCGTCATCCTGCCCGGCTCCAAGGCGACCATGGCCGGCCTAGCCGCGCTCCGCGAAGCGGGCTTCGACATCGACATCGCCGCGCATCATCGCCGCGGCGGCACGGTGCTCGGGCTCTGCGGCGGCTATCAGATGCTGGGCCGCGCCGTCCACGATCCGCGCGGGATCGAAGGGCGCGCGGGAAGCGCGCCCGGCCTCGGCCTGCTCGACGTCGAGACCACGCTCGCGGAGGAGAAGCGCCTCGAACCGGCGAGCGGCGTCACCGCGGACGGCCTCCCCTTCGGCGGCTACGAGATGCATATGGGCATGACGCACGGGCCGGATTGCAAGCGCCCGTTCGCGCGTCTCGAAGGCGGCGCGGACGAAGGCGCGATCTCCACCGACGGCCGCGTGATCGGCACCTATATTCACGGGCTCTTTGCCGACGACCGCCAGCGCTCGGCCTGGCTCCAGCGCTTCGCGGCGGGCAGCGCGGCGATCGCTTACGATGCCCTCATCGAGGCGATGCTCGACCGGCTCGGCGCCCACCTCGCCGCCAATGTCGCCATCGACCGGCTGCTCAAAATAGCGCGGTGAGCGCCGCGAGCACGACCACGATGGCGATGAGAAGACCGTCGGCGCGGGCGTAGAGCTCGAGTGCTGTGTGAATGTCGGCAGTGGTCGCCTCGCGCCGCCCATCCCCCATAGAGGCGCCCTCTTGCTCCGCGCCGTCATAGGAGCGGGGACCGCCAAGAGAGAGTCCGAGCGCGCCGGCGAGCGCGGCTTCCGGGTATCCCGCATTCGGTGACGCGTGCTTGTTGGCGTCGCGCCGCATCGCCTGCAATGCGTCTGAGGCCGAGGTGCGTTTGCTGAAATAGGCTGCGGCGATGATGAGGAAGGCAGAGAGCCGGGATGCGGGGAGATTGACGAGATCGTCGAGTTGCGCCGCGGTCCGGCCGAAATCGCGGTAACGTTCGCTGCGGTGGCCGATCATGCTGTCGGCGGTGTTGATTGCCTTGTAGAGCGCGGCGCCGGGGAGGCCGGCCAGCACCATCCAGAACGTCGGCGCCACCACGCCATCGGAGAAGTTCTCGGCGAGGCTTTCGATCGCCGCCCGCGCGACGCCCGCCTCATCGAGTTCGGCCGTGTCGCGTCCGACGATATGGGCGACGGCCTCGCGACCCGCAGGCAGGCCCCCTTCTTCGAGCGCGTCGGCGACGCCGGCGACATGGACGAAGAGGCTGCGCTGCGCGAGGAGCGTGCTTGCGACGAGCGCGAGCGCGATCAATCCGAACGGAAGGAGAAGCAGCCCCACCTCGACGAAGAAGGAAACGACGCCGACCACGACGAGGAGCACGAGCAGCGCCACGGCGCCCCATCGGCGGCGCGTTTCGGCATCGTCGCCTTGGTTGAAGCGATTTTCGAGGAAGGCAATGAGCCGGCCCATCCAGGTGACCGGATGGCCGATCGCGCGCGACAGCCGCTCGGGGTAACCGACCAGGAGCTCGATCAACAAGGCGAGAAGCGTGAGCGGTGCGGACATGGACGCTCAACTGGATAGCATGCCGCGCGCCGATCGCAACAATGCGCCGTCACGCGGCGCATCCCTGCTCGATCAGCGATGGTCGAATGCCTGTCTCAGTGAGCCCAGCGGCGGGCGTGCGCCTTCGCCGCTTCGAGATTGCCTTGCGCCTCTTCCGGCAAGAGCTTTGCAATCACGCCCATGGCGAGTTCGACGGAGATCTCGCTTCCGCCGCATTCCTTGAGCTGCTCGCGCAGCCAGCCATAGATCTCCTCGTCCCCGGACTTGAGCCCGACGGCGATCTCTTCCAGCATCTGCACCAATGATTCTGCTGCCATCGTGCCCCTCCCATCCATGAGCCAAATGGCCATGGCTCGCGGCCGCTTGATCTACGCTCCTGGTGCGATCCCCCCTGATTCGCGATCATACTCGCTCTTGGGCCGCTTTGACGTGGCGCGCCGGCCACAGTCACCGTCTATTTCGGGTCTAGTCGAGGCCCGGCACGAAGGAGAGGAGCCCGGAGGTGAGGCTCCGCGGCTTGGCCGGGGCTTCGGCCACCGGCACGTTTTCGTCGATCGACGGCCTGCACAGATGACGCCCGTTCCGGCTATTGGCGCGCAAGAGATCGACGTGGATGTGATTGTAGTGGTGGCGGTCGCTGCCGGGACCGAGCACGGTATAGAACTCGTCGCACGCGCCGATGAACACGGCGTGGAGGAAGGCGCGCTCGCGTGGGCCGCCTCTCGACCAATCCTCGACCACGCTGATCTCCTCGCCCCCGGCGAACCGGAAACCCGCGATATCCAGGGCGTTGCCGAAAGCGTGCTCCGACGGCGCGCCCCAGGAATTGCTGTTCCGGCCGCGGCAGCCATAAGAGGCCATCTGCTTGATCGCGACCACGGGGCGGCCGAAATAGCGGTAGGCGGCCGGCTGTACGCTAGCCTTGACCCAGCGTTCGAGCCCGGCCGTCATCGGGCAGCCGATGGTCGCCGCCGGCGTGACCCAGACCCGGCCGCCCGCGAGCCCCGAGACGCGCAAGGGCCGTTCGAGCCCGCACACGCCGGGCCCGTCGATCTCCGTCATGGGTTGGACATAGGCCGTCGCCTGAACCGCGCCGCTCGCAAGGCAGGCGCGTTCGGTTTCGCCCCGCCAGGGCGCCCTTTGGCCGGAATTGAAGGTCCCGCCGCCGCCGCAGCCGGAAAGCGCCGCCACGGCAACCGCGGCAGCGAGGCCCGCTACGAGAAACAGAATTCGTGCCCCCATGGTCCCGGAGATTGGGCCAAGGGTCTGAAAAATGTTTCAATGACCCAATCCAGCGCGGACTCTTAACCCTCCCCTTGATGGGGAGGGCGGCGAGGCCAAAGGCCGAGCCGGGTGGGGTGACGGCGTTTCAACGTGTGACGGCTTTGCCGCTTGAAGCGCAGCCCCCACCCCAGCGGCGCGCTTCGCCACGTTGTTGGCACGCCGCCGGACCTCCCCACGAGGGTGAGGTATGAAAGATGGCGAAGTGGCTGCTCTCTGTCGTCAGGCGGCGAGCAGAAGGAAGAGCCCCATGCCGATGAGCGCCCCGGCCCAGATGAGGTCGAGATTGATCCAGCCGCGCCGCAGGAAGTCGAGCCCGATCCACTCGTAGACCGCGAGCGCGACGGCGCCGGTCGTGCCCAGCATCGCAAGGCTGTGCACGAGGACCGCGAGCGCAGCGATGCCGAGCGATGCCGTCGCCGGCATGTGCCCCGCATGTTCGCCCGCCTGAACGAGCGGCATCAGCACCGGGACGAGCATCATGCCGGCGCCGTGAACCGTCGCCATGACGAAGGACCACGCCGCAAGTCCGAGCAATCCGGTCGTAAGCCCGATCCGCACACGATGCTTGTGCCCGTAGGAAAGGTGATAGACGCCCCACGCAACGAGGGCGAAGCCGGCGACGATGCGAAAGGCGTTCTCATCGATCGTCCGCCCGAGCGCGATCGCGGCATAGACCACGACGGCGATCGCGGCGGCGTGGCCGAGCGCGATGGGAAGGAGCGCGACGAGCACCACTTTCCGGCTCTGCCGATAGAGCCCGAGCGCCACGGCGAACAGCCAGCCCATCGCGGGATTCAAACCGTGAAAGGCGCCAAGACCGATCAGCACCAGCCAAGGCCAGACTTCGCCGGCGCTCAATTCAAGCTCACGGATAGCAGTAGGAGTCCGAGGAGCAGTCGCCCCCCTCCAGCCGAACTTGATGCGGACGGTGGCTCTTCGGCCAGGTGACGAAGAAGCGGGGGTCGAAGTCGATGCCGCCGCGTTCGCCCGCGTCGAGCTTCACCATCCAGCCGTCGATGCCGTCCGGATAGAATTGCGGATCGATCGCGCCGTAGAGCGAGTTGGTGAAATAGACGCGCTTTCCGTCCCGGCTGATTTCGATCATCTGCGGGCCGCCGTTCAAGGGACCGTTCGCCCGGGAGTGCGACGCGCGCGAGACGATGCCGCCGATCCTGACCGTGCCGGTGAGCTTGGGCTTGAACGGATCGCTCACGTCGTATTGGCGCAGATCGCCCGTCCCCCAGCAAGCGACGTAGAGGAAGCGGTCGTCCATCGACAGGTCGATATCGGTGACGAGCGGAGGCACGGCTTTGAAGCCTTTGAGCAGCGGCGGCAGGAGATCGGGATCGGCCGGCTCCGCTGGAATCTCGATCACCTTCTTGACCGCCCATTTGTCGCCGTCGCGATGCCAGCACCAAATCGAGGAGGACAAATCCTTGAGGCTCACGACGCAATTGACGAAGCCGTAGGCCTTGGTCGGGTCGTGGGCCGGGCGGAGCTCGAACACGAGCTGATAGTCGGGACCGAAGTCGATCTCTTGCAGATGCTTGCGCTTGTGCAGGTCCCAGAAATGGAGCCGGCGTCCGTACTGAGCGCCGAGCAGGATCTCCGGCACTAACCCGTTCTCGATGGTGTTGGGCGTGCCCCATTCGCTCGTCACCAGAGTGTCATAGCCGAGATGCCACCAGGCGTCATAGGCGAGGCGCTGCGGCCCGCGCTCGACCTCCCAGCGGCCGAGCACGTCGAACGTCTCGGGGTCCATCAGGAAGACACCGCCCGGCGTCTCGCCCTTGGCGTTGCCGAGCGCGGAGACATAAATGCCCTCGGGCCCGCAATGCACGGTGTGAGGCCGCGAGTAGCCGGTGGCCTCGATCAGTTCCTCCGGCTCGATCACCCGCACGATGCTCGGTCGCCTCGGATCGGATTTGGTGTCGATGATGTGGATGCGGGATGAGCGCAGGCCCGGAACCACGAGGTAGCGCCGCTCGGTGTGGGGATGGGGCGCGTTGGGGCAAAGACAGGAGCTGCACGCGTTCCAGCCGTAGTGGTGGAGCTCGTCGCCGACATTCGGCATATCGACCCCGCCCACGATCGTCGCATAGCTCGGCGAGGCGGGATCGACATCGACCACGGCGAGCGAGTCGGGCACGTCGCGCTCAGGCGCAAACGCCCCGACATAGGCGAGCGTCTCGGCCGGCGCCTTGGCGGCGAGTCGCGGCGAAGGATAAAATGTCGGGTCTGGCGTCCATCTCGTCATCGCAGTGCTCCTTCCCGCGCCCCGCGCGATTTTCGCCTTACGCCGCGCCCCTGGCAAGGCGCTCCGCGCTTATGGGAAGCTCACCACCTGATCCAGGAGAGGCATTTCGTTCGCGTGCGGTCCCGAAAGAGCGTCCTTGTCGATCGTCACCGCGCCGCCCGTGAAGAGAGGTTGCTCGTCGGTGAGGCGCCCCTGCCCGGTGAATGAATCGAAGGCGAAAGGAAGCCCATTCGACGCGAGCGGCGACGGCCCGTCCATGACGTGGAAATGCAGGTGCGGCGAATCCGTATTGCCGCTATTGCCGAGGAGACCGAGCACTTGCCCGGTCTTGACCTTGTCGCCGACCTTCATCCGCACGCTACCCGGCTGCATGTGCGCGTAGAAGGCGAAGCGGCCATCGCCGATATCGACCACGACATGATTGCCCGCGGCCATCTCGATCGTGGCGTCCGCGGGAAGCTTGCCCGGAACCTGCTCGGGCAGGCCGTTCTCGGTTTCCACCACCGTCCCATCGGCCACGGCATGGATCTCGTCGCCGAAATAGGCGTAACTCGACAGCTGGTCGATAGGGCCCGAGTTCAGCCGGTTCTCATCGTTCAGCTGCACGAAATCGATGGCGAAGCGCTCGGCCACGCGCACCGCGCCGTTGAGCGGCAGCGTGGCGCCGCGATGGTAGCTGTAGGGCGTGCAGCATCCGCCGCCCGCTACCCAGCGCGAACCTTTGAGCGGTGGAGCGACGACGATAGCGGCGGGCCCCACCGACAGCGGGTCGGTGACGAACGTCAGTTGCTCCGGCGGCGCCGGCGCCGGGTCGCGATCGCCGCTCGCCGGCTCTCCCGGGGCCTTCGCCACGGAGATGGCAAAGCGATGGCGCAGCGCTTTCGGCAGCGTGGCCTCCTTCGCCAGCGTCACGTCCATGAACACGAAACCGGAGCCGCCCGCGGCGATGCTCGTTCCCTTCGCGCCGCCATTTAGCCGCACCATCTTCTCGAGCCCTTCGCCTTCGAGCGTCCCGATCACCGCCCCGCTTTCGGCGTCGAGCGTCTCGATCTTTTCGAGCGAGACCGCGCCCGGCGCCATGTTCATGAGCACGAACTCGTAGGCGAGATGGATCTTGCCGTCTGAGCCGGTGACGGGATTCGGCGGCGCGACCGGCGTTGCAACAAGCGGCGCGGCGACTTCCGCGGCTTGCCCCAACCCCGCCTTCGTCGCACCAGCCAAGCCGAACGCGACCAAAAAGATGACGATCAGGCACCAAGCCGGCATTTTGTCTTCGATGCCGTCGCAACGCATAGTCATTGGTTCGATCCTCCTCGACGCTCTCTGGTCACGAAAGAATTCTAGCTAAAGTCCGAGCGCCTTGCGCGCTTTCGCCGTAATCGATTGGCGGGTTGCGAAGAAACCCTCCCACGGGTCGCGCTTCAGCGCCTTTAGGCGCGCCGGCAGCGTCTTGACCGTGTAGGGGGCGGCAGCCTTCAAACCCTTGAGCTCGTCCCAGCGGAGCGGGCAGGCGACCGGTGCGCCCTTTTTCGCGCGGGTCGAGTAGTTGACGATGGCCGAGCCGCCGCGCCCGTTGCGGAGATAATCGACGAAGATCTTGCCCTCGCGCGTCTTCTTCAAGGGATTGGCCGTGTAACGGTCGGGACGCGCGGCGACGAGCGCATCGGCAATCGCTTTCGTGAACGGCTTCACTTCGGCCCAGCCGAGCTTGGGCGCGATCGGCGCGACGATGTGCAAGCCCTTGCCGCCGGTCGATTTGAGGAAGCTCTTGAAGCCGAGATCGGCGAGGAAGTCGCGCACCTCGATCGCGCCGGCTTTCAGCGTTGCAAGATCGAGGTCCTCGTCGGGATCGAGATCGAACACGATGCGGTCGGGCTTGTCGATGTGATCGAGCGACACGCCCCAATCGTGAATTTCGAGCACGCCGATCTGCACCATGCCGAACAGACCGGCTTCGCCGTCGATATAGAGATATTTCTTCTTGGTCTCGCCGCCCGCGATCGCGACCTCTTTGATCGTGTCGCTCATGCCCTTCATGGCGTGGCGCTGGAAGAAGCATTCCTTGGTATAGCCTTCGGGGCAACGCACGAGGCTGATGGGACGCCGCACGACATAAGGCAGCATGAACCGCGCGACGGTCTCGTAATAGCGGGCGAGATCGAGCTTGGTGAACGCGATGTCGGGGAACAGCACCCGGTCGGGATTGGTGAGGGTGACGCCGTCGAAGCTGGGCTCGTCTTTTTTCGAAGCGCTCGCTCTTGCCATGCTCGCCTCCTCGTCTTGGGCCTGTTCGCCCGTCACTTCGCGCGCCGGCTTGTCCTCGCGTAAGCCTTTAAAGCTCGGATGCCTGAGCCGTCCGTCGCGGGTCCGCTCGGCAAAGCTCACCTGGCACACGAGCTTCGGCTCGAGCCACACCGCGCCCTTGCGCTCCGCGGCGGGAACCTCGACGAAGGCGGAAGTGGTGCGCTCCAGGGGCTTAAATCGTCGCGACAGCGCGGTGAAATCGGCCGCATCGAATCCGGTGCCGACCTTGCCGGCATAGACGAGCTCGCCGCCGGAAAACTCGCCGAGCAGGAGCGAGGAGAACGGCCGGTCCTTGTCGGAGATCGTGTAGCCGACGATGACGAACTCCTGCTCGAGCGCGCATTTGATCTTCAGCCAGTCGCGGCCGCGGCCGGCGCGGTACGGCCGATCGGCGCGCTTGGCGATCACGCCCTCGAAGCCCTTGCCGCAGAGCGTCTTCAGGATGGTGCGGCCGTTGCCCTCGATATGATCGGAGAGGAAGACCGGGCCCTGCTTGCCGGCCGGTCCGAGCAGCGCCTTCAGCCGCTGCTTGCGCTGGAGCAGCGGCAGGCCGCGGAGATCCTTGCCGCCGGCGAACAGCAGATCGAACACGAAATAGGAGAGGCCGCGGCCGCCGGCGGTGAGCGCCTGCTGCAGGGCCGAGAAGCTGCTGCGGCCGTTGGCATCGACCGCCACCAGCTCGCCGTCGAGCAGGACACGGTCGAGGTCCAGCCTGGCGATGGCCGCGGGGAGGCCGCCGAA
>Ga0081455_10004901_pt1 | contig 14836 bp, 20 predicted proteins | sample TabmetS3T2R1_FD_70207 | JGI IMG/M metagenome (GOLD analysis project Ga0081455, IMG submission 70207) | Tabebuia heterophylla rhizosphere microbial communities from the University of Puerto Rico - S3T2R1 | ecosystem: Host-associated > Plants > Roots > Rhizosphere ... | reverse complement strand
TTGACGAATTCCATTTATCCCCAAAAAAACCACTTACTTATATGATATTTATAGGGTGGTATCTTTTTGTTGCCTTGGTCCCAGGCGCTCCGTACACGGGGCTGCTGCTTTTCGGTGTCGGGATCTTTGGCTGGAAGTGGTGTGGTCCCTTACTTCGTCGCAGTGTCAGGTTTCTCGTTCGGTGTGGTACGGTTCTCATATGGATCGTTACAGGATCGGGGCTTCTTGCTGGCTTTATAGCCCCAGGTGCTCCGCCCGAGTGGCGGCTGCTTTTCGGCGTCGGAACCTGCTGGTTTACGCTGTATGTCATGCTAGACCGTATTGACGAATTCCATTTATCCCCAAAAAAACCACTTACTTATATGATATTTATAGGGTGGTATCATTTTGTTGCCTTGGTCCCAGACGCTCCGTACATGGGGCTGCTGCTTTTCTACGTCGGGATTTTCGGCTGGAAGTGGTGTGGTCCCTATCTCTTCCCCAACACTCCTGCCAGGGGCTCGAATTCAACTTTTCAACAACTTCTTCGTGGTGGGCAAAGGTTTCTCTTTCGGTGTGGTACGGTTCCCATATGGATCGTTGCAGGATCGGGGCTTCTTGCTGGCTTTATGGACCTAGGCGCTCCGTACGTGGGGCATCTTCTTGTCGGCGTCGGGACCTGCTGGTTGATGTGGTGGACGAGTCACTCTATAGAGCAGCAGGAGAGCCGTGTGGGTAAAAAGTCATTGCTATCTCCTATCATATCTTTTCTCAGACCTTCTAAAGTTAGAGAGATAGTAATAGCGCTCTTGCCCTGTAGGAGTACTCAAACGTCAAAGGAGCTAAGAATTGGCGAGATCTATCAGGTATTCCGTACCCGAGAGGGCTTCGAGAGGCTTTTACTGGATTGGAGAGATGGATGGAGGGATGCCTGGGGTCATCCACGACGTTCCTCCCGAAACCGGAGGCTGGCACAGATTCCTGCACGCTACTTCATTGCTCACATTATCGCTGCGCTGAAGAAAGCAAGCGCTACAGCGGAAAAGCAGTTTACACCATATCAAAGTAGAATACGAAGCTCCTATCAGCTCTTTCGCCTCATGCTTTTGTTATACATGGGGCTATTATCCTATTTTGAAGAAATTGCACTTATTATAGTTGTAGGTGATGGTAATTTACTCCAGTCCTGGCCAGGGTGTATTTTACAAGCTATTCCTTTTGTCATTACTATGCTGTCTCAGTTGAAGCTACGGGCAGCCCTCAGCGCCGGTATTCTCTACACTCTTTTTTCTGTATCTATATTTTTCCTGTATTTCATTGCAGTGAAGTTGAATACAACACAAACATTTGCACTAAATAATATACACATTACTATAATACTCTTCTCTGTACTATATTTGTTTTCATGTAAATGTGTTGTTAATTGCCTTCGGAGGTTTTGTAGCAGAGACAAGCAGGGTGAAAATGAACTGCTGGCCTCTTATGAAGAGCAAATAGCCGCCTACTTTCAACGGTTGCAGGAGCAGGCGCAAGAAGCCTTAGCGCAGCTCAGCGTCTTGCTCTGTAGACTCTGTCGTGATTTCCTGCATTGTCCCGACAATTCCTTTCCCCAACGCTGGCGCGGGTGTACGTCCGCTGGGGGGATACCTGCCTCGGAGGAGTACAGGCTCAGCCTGCTTGCGGCTCGCCTCTCGACCCTGTGGGGTTCGTCAACCGGCATGGTGGTCTCTGGTTGGCACGAATCCTTTCACAGGGGAGGCCAGCTCTATGCATCGGCGAGCAACTAACACACAGTCTCGCCGGCTCGGCCTCTCCGGGAGGCACGAGTATGGCGACGACAAGGAATCAGAGTCCGATTGAGCCGGAATACAGTTTATTTTGTACTGAACTGTATGTCCTCATCTGCAAGGTAGCCCGGGCTGCTATCGACGATCCCACGGTGTGGGCTGATGTCAGTCACGATGCGTGGATACATACCATCCCGCACCGTCATCGGCTCGCGCAGTTTGAGGACTACCAGCGGTTTTTGTATATCCGGAAAGCGGTCAAACGCCATTATTGGCGTCGCAGCCGGCAGGACAGCTGGATCCGGCTGACAGACTATGTGGTAGACAAGCATGGTCAGCGCCATCAGCTGGTAGAGCTACTCGGGGACGCGAGGTATGAACCGTCCCGTGTATTGCTGGAGTGGCTCGAGAGCGAGAGCCGCAATGTGGCGCTCTTACTCGCATTGGCAGAGGAGGTCCTGACAGAAAACCAATTGGATGTGTTCGTAGCACGACTGGAGGGAGAGACCTTCAAAGCAATCGGCGCCCTCCTTGACAGGTCTGAAGTGGCCTGCCGCAAGTCGTGGTCTCAGATTTGCAAGAAATTGGGACGTGCCGCTCAACAGCGAGGGCTAATCTGATGGAACACCATCCTTTACTCACACGAACAGAGGAGGCCCTGACGGAGGACCAGTTTGACGTATTGGTCCTACGGCTGGAGGGCAAGACCTTCAAAGCAATCGGTGCCCTCCTTGGCAGGTCTGAGGTGGCCTGCCGCAAGTCGTGGTCTCAGAGTCGTAAGCAATGGAGGGGTCTGTTCGGGATACGTGCGAAAACCGGTCATAGCGACTAGCATCCAGAAAAGTAAGCCTTCTCGGCCAGTATATTGGCATGCTGTTCGGCTTGTAAAATCAACGGATTTTGCGAGTGGTTTTACAGAACCCTTTTCGGACACGTGATCGGCTAACGACAGACTTTGGTTGTAATTGGCATAATAGACCACTTCTGCAACACATTGTTTTTGAGTCGCTTGCGACTTGTGACTACTTTCTACACGTATCCCGAACAAACCCCATGGAGAGATGACACTCCATAGAAAGGGATGCTCTGATGGAACAACGTCCTTTCCGCCGACCGTTGCTCGGGCCTGACGCCCGAGGTCCGCGAGGGTGTCGGCACGAGAAAGAGCTGACGGAGAGGACGTTGTATGTCCCCGGACTGAATTATTACCGCCTGAGTCAGCACGTAAGCATGTTCCGTCTGCGCTATCGCCTGGAGACGGAACAATGCTTACCCCAGGAAGTCGCTGCTCGACTGCGGACCCTCGCCAGTGCCATCAATAGAATTCAGCTGGCCACAGATGTGCAGACCGAACGCGTGCGGCTCCACAATGCCTTAATCGAGATGCAGGATGCCTTGGAAACCTTCGAACGCTCTGCGCTCCCAGAGCCACCGTTGCTTGTCCACATTCAACGCGACCTCGTCCGCAGCAGCCATGCGTTGGCCCCCGACAAGGGCTAGCCCTCCCCTCGTTGATACTTCCTCCCTCTGGGCCAAGCTCTGGTGCATCTCTTCTAGTGGCTCTTATTGGATTCCAGAGGGGCAACGTTGAACACGGGGCCCTAACCTTGAACAACGCGCCTCGCGAGACCTGGCGGGACAACATGCCCACATTGGCTATGTTGGGGGCCGCGCCCCGCCTCCACTGATGCCGTTGTCCCAGATCTCGTATGAGTCAGTCACGCGCGCCCGCCTGCAGTCCCTCACTGGCAGGTCGGACGGCGCCGCGGCGAGGCTCGGGAGCGAGGTCCGCCATTGCCCGTGCGCCGGGGAGAGGGTTAGCGATGGGAGGGCTGGTGGTCACGGGGCTGTGATAGGTCCTGCACTCAGAAAACAAGAAGTCAATCGAGACCCAGCGCACAAGAAGTCAATCGAGACCCAGCGCACAAGAAGTCAATCGAGACCCAGCAAGAGCGAGGGGAGGTTGGCGTATGGGTCAGGGGGAGGGAGCCCACTGCCGTCCCTCACTGGCAGCAAGAGCGCCTCGTGCCGAGACGCGGGGGAGTCCTGAACAAACGTTACTACATGTATAGTAACTGCGTGCCGATGCCCAGCGGCAAGGGCCGCAGCTTGCCGAGGCGCGGGGGAGGTGGGTAGGGGGGGCAGAGCCCTGCACAAATGTATAGTAAGAATTCGGGGGGATTGTGGCCATCTTAGCCCTAATTCCTGAGAGGCAGGAACCTGCACAAATGTACAGGAGGAATTAGGGCATGTTGTGTCACATGTAGCCCTAATTCAGCAGGGCAGCGTAGGAGAATTTTGGCCAGGACAGAAAGGGTGAATAAAGGGCGTTCTCACGATGAAAATGATTGATTGTCCGATGCAACGATCCCCGCGTGCGGTCTCCCCGCGCGGGTGGGGGCTGGGTCAATCATGTACCAGAGGGGAAGAGGTCAATCGCGGTCTCCCCGCGCGTGGGGGGAGCTGGGGCCGCTCTACGGCCCCGGTGAGGTTAGGCGTCGTCTTCCTCGTCGTCTTCGTCCGCCTCGTCTTCGTCGGTGAAGGGATGCTCTGCACACGGGGGATCGCACGGCAAGCCATTACCCAGACGCCCGCACCAGGGGCAGCAGGGCAGCAAGTAGGGGCGGCCGGCGTCGTCAATCGCCACCCGTTCTGGATGCCAGGTCTCCGTGTCGACGTCGTAACACGTCCAGAACACCGGCTCTACCGCGAGGCACTGCCAGAGGTCGGTTTCATGGGCGCGCATAGAGGCGACAAACTCCTCGTCATCCCAGGCACAGCGCCCGACGTCACACGGCGGATCACTGAGGGCGTGCATGTGGCCGTCCTGCGCACAGGTGACATACAGCACGTCGTGGTGGGGATAGAGCGTGCATCCATACCCTAGGAAGTTATACGCGAGCGGTATTTCCATCGTCGTCTCCTTCCTGTGGGGGCACTGAGGCCCCCGGTAACGTTACCGACCTTTGCACCATTTCCCGGCGGCGTCATCGAAATGGGAAAACCAGCCCGGCTTCCCATCCTTGCCGTCATTCCACCGCATCTCGACTTCGTGCACCGCACAGTACCCCGTGCGCGGTCGGTGCGGCGGCTGGGGCGGGCTCTGGGCTGGCGGCGGACTCGGGTAGTGCGCCAGCAAGGCTTCGAGCCGCACGGCGAGGCGGGCCTCGTCGGTGTCGCGTAAGGTCCACTGCACCTCACGCCCGCCGATGATCACACGGACATTGACCGACGCCGGCGCTTCTGGCAAGGGCGGGGGCTGATCGGGCCTCGTCGTCTCCTCGAGCGCCTCCTCAGGCCACTCATTATCTGGGTACGGCTCAATCATCTCTTCCTCCATGGGCTGCGGTGCCTCGGCGGCCATGAGCTGCAAGGCCCGGCGCATCAGATAGACACTTAAGCGATGTTTGCAGAGCCCCTGGGGCGCCTGATAGTGGGCATCCTCACAGGAGCACGCGCCATTGACGCGGTGATGCAGGTCTGGCCGGGAGCCACTCGCCACCTGCCAGGTGCCATCGTCGTCTTGCTGCACGGCGCCGGTCTTGATTATGGCCCGGGCACACGAGAGCCGCTCATGCAGCGCGTAGGGCAGGGTACGGCGGGCTGCCATCTCGGCCTGCGCCAGGGCTTGCTGGAAGGTGAGGGAGGGGCTCATGCTAGTTCCTCCCCACCTGGCGGCGGCACGCGATCGCTGCCGGTCCACCGCTGATGCGGTCCCACATGGCCTGGCATTCGGCGGTGCTGACATCGCCGAGGATGACCGTAAAGGGCGCCATCTCCACCTCGAAGGGCTCAATGCGGCCATCGTCGTACACCACATAGAGCACGCCCTGCACCCTGGCAATAGTCGCGGCTTCATCGTAGACCGTCGCATACTTCGCTTTCACCGGGGGGGCTGTCTGTGCTACCATCATCGGAGTAATCCTTCTCTCTGAAGGGATTGCGCTGAGGCGGCTGATGGACTTTCTCAGGGTTCTCGTCAGCCGCTTTTCTTGTCTAAGAGTATAAATCTTTCGTAAAGAAAAGTACAGAAAATAATCTCTATATCTAGTATTTTTACGAAATATTTTGTAGTATTGTACGCAGGTTGAAATCAGCGCACTCACGGGAGGAGACTTAAGCTATGGCGACCTTTGCGGCGCACATGAAACAGCGTCGGGAAGCGCGGGGCTGGGACCAGAAGGAGTTGGCGGAGCGGGCAGGGATTCCGTATATGACGGTATATCGCCTCGAAAACGGGGATCACCGGACGCCCCGGATGGACGTAGCGGTGAAGATCGCCCGCGCCCTCGGGGTGAGTCTCGACTTGCTCTGTGGCCTGTATGATGAGGAGAAGGACAGCGAGCTGGAGCCCGCCGCAGTCGCCTCGCTTTGAACGGCAGATCGACTGCGGCAGTACTTTCTGTGCGATGGTCTTCCTTCGGTTCTGGCGTACGGACATACGCCATCACACCATGGTTCGGACAACAGAAAGCGAGTGATTATACCATGTCTCTCCCGATTATCACGGCTATTCGTCAGCGGCGTGACCTGAAAGAATCCCTGCTCCATACCGCCCAGGAACTCGCCCACCGCGCCAGTATCTATGGCGTCGTGCGGGTGAGTTACCGCTACCTCGCGATAAAATGTCATTGTTCCAGGCGAACGATCATTCGCCATATCCAACACTTGATTGACTGCAAGCTGATCAGAAAATCGGTCATCTGGATCAAGGGGAATTGCTGCGAAGTGAACACCTATACCTTCATGCTGGCCTGGGACAAGCGGCCTGCAGGGGGTAGTGACAAAACAGCACGCAATCTTCCACCACAAGAAGAGAGAGAGAAATTTTTGGGCTTAGAAGAAGAAATCCGCACCCTCGAAAAGGGCTTGCGATGGTGTACGGAAGGATCGCCAGCCTACGAGGCGACCGTCGAGAAGATCGCGCGACTCAAAACGTTCAGCGCGTAGCCCCACCGCGAACGCCTGTAGCTGGCAGCCCCGACGCTCGCGGCAGCGTATCCCTCGTGCCCCCTGGGAGAGGCGAGGAGACGTCATTCATGATAGCACAGCATCCTTGCATGTTGCCATTGCCCTACGTGTGTGAGACAATAGGTCGACAATTTGACGCGGTATTAGCGCCACGCTGCGGTAGTGGCTTTAAGCCCAGTGCTCCAGGCTCATCACCTGGACCTGGGCTTTTTGCGTTTATGGACCCCAAGCGAAGGAAGGCTCTATGCCCACCTCGACCAGTCCCATCCGGCGGGGGATGACGTGTTATCTGACACTCGACCACGACGCCAAAGCGCTTCTCGAAGAGATGGCGGCAGGACCACGCAGTCAGGGGCGGCTCCTCTCTGAATTCATTCGACAGGAATATGCTAGGCGCGAGGAACGCGCCAAAGTCAGGCAAGCTCCGAGCGTGGCCTGGCACGAGGCGAGGCCCTAGAACAGTTGTGGCCTGGAAGGGTCCAGGCCAGGCAACCGTGCTGGTGGGGAAACACCAGCCATATCTTTCTGGAGGTAGCGCTATGTTACCAGACGAATTGCACCAGAGCAAGCCCCAACAGGAAACCGCGCCCCGCCGTGAGCCAGGGGCCGAGGCTTGCCCCAGGTGCGGCGTGATTGATAAGCCGACGCTGATGGCTGGTAGTGGTCCGCACGCATGTAAGGCCGTCTGCAGTCACTGTGGGAGATTCCTCAGATGGATATCGCTGCTCGCTCCCGCAGAACGTCTGGCGCACCGCCGCCAAGCCATGCTCAAAAACATGCTCAGGCATCCCCCGAGCCAGGCACAGCTCGACTTCCTGAAGACGCTCGGAGACCAAGACGTGCCCCCAGGGGATATGGCCGAGGCAAGCGAGCGGATTGAAGCACTGAAGGTGAAGCAGGCAAAAAAAAGAGCCCCTAGTGGACGCTAGGGGCCAGGGGCAACAACTTTTTGCAGGAGTATCTCACTAATGATACCAGAAAATGCACGCACAGCACAACCGATAATCCAGGGACCAAGCGGCAGTGCCCTCCTCACGGCTGCCCATTGGCACAAGCTCGCAGTCGAGCGCGGGATCGCGGCCGACCTCATCACCCAGCGCGGCTATCTCTCCGCACGCCAGCCCGCTGACCTGATCGACCGCACCTTCAGTAAAGCGCAAGCCAAGTACGCCCCGGCCCTACTCATTCCCCGCTGGAACGTGCACGGCCAACAAGACGGCTGGCAGATGCGCCCCGATGCACCCCGCCAGTTCAAAGATGGCAAAGTCGGCAAGTATGAGCAGGCCAAGGGCAGCCGCCTCATGCTCGATGTGCATCCCAGCGTCCAGCCGCTGATCGGCGATCCCACCGTGCCGCTCTGGATCACGGAGGGCATTCCCAAGGGTGATGCCCTCGCCAGTCACGAGGCGTGTACGATTGCCCTGCAGGGCGTCTGGGGCTTTAAAGGCACCAATCAGCATGGCGGCAAGGTCATCCTCCCCGACTGGGAATATGTGGCCTTGAATGACCGCCTGGTCTACGTTGTCTATGATTCGGATATCTACCACAAGCCAGAGGTTGATCGCGCCCTGCGCGCCCTCTACCGCTTCCTCCGGGACAAAGGAGCGTGCCCCGGCCTGGTACGGTGGCCCGAGGAATACCGCACGCACAAATGGGGCGTGGATGATTTCCTGGCCCAAGGGCATACGCTTGACGATCTGCTCGCTATGGTGCCACCCATGGGACCGCTCCCAGAGCGCCCGCCACGGGTTCTCTCGAAAGGCGCGGTTCCCCAGGGCCATGCCCAGGCCCTGCCGTATAGCGACTATACGAATGCGCAGGCCTTTGTGCAGGACCATGGCGCGAACGTACGCCACTGCGATCCCTGGAACACGTGGTTGGTGTGGACCGGCACGCACTGGCAGCAGGATACCAGCGGGGCAGTCATGCGACTCGCCAAGCAGACGGTGAAACGGCTCGCGCGACAGCTCGAATATCTGGAAGGCCCTGAGGCATACGCCTTGCTCAATCATATCAAGGCGAGTCTCAATACCGGCAAACTCAAAGCGCTCCTCGAGAATGCCCAGTCTGAAGACGGGATTCACGTGCAGCCTGAGGACCTTGATAGAGATCCCTGGTTGCTGAATGTCGCGAATGGGACGCTCGATCTCCGCACCGCAACCCTACGCCCCCATGCCCGAGAAGACTTGCTCACCTTTGCGCTCGCCGTGGCCTACGATCCCGCGGCGCCCTGTCCGCAGTGGCAGGCATTTCTCACACGGATCATGGCAGACAATACGTCCCTGATGACCTTTCTTCAGCGTGCTATCGGCTATGCGCTCACGGGCGTCATTCGTGAACATGTCTTGCTGATTCTCTGGGGCACGGGCCGCAACGGCAAAAGTACGTTCCTCAATCTCCTGCGTACGCTGCTCGGACCGTATGCCATGAAAGCGCCCTCGGAACTCCTGATGGTCAGCAATAACGATCGGCATCCTACCGAGCGCGCCGACCTCTTAGGCAAGCGCTTTGTCGCCGCCATTGAAACGGAACAAGGGCGCAAGCTTGCCGAGGTGTTTGTCAAAGAAGCTACGGGCGGGGATCCTATCCGCGCCCGGCGCATGCGCGAAAACTTTTGGGAGTTTCAGCCCACCCATAAAGTCTTTCTCGCCACCAATCACAAACCCGTCATCAGTGGGACCGATACCGCTATCTGGGAACGGCTCAAACTTATCCCGTTTACCGTCACTATCCCCGAAGGCGAACGCGACACGACGTTGCCAGAGAAGCTTGCACACGAATTGCCGGGCATTCTCAACTGGGCGCTGCACGGCTGCGCCCTGTGGCAGCAGGGCGGCTTAGGGGAGCCTGAAGAGGTGAGGAACGCCACGGCCGGCTACCGCCGTGAGATGGATAGCCTGGGACAATTCATTGAGGACTCCTGCCTGACGGGACCAAACTACCGCGTGAAAGCGAGTGACCTCTATGAAGCCTATCGACAATGGTGTCAGGCCCAGGGGGAATATCCTGAGGTGCAGAGGCCCTGGGGTATGAAGCTTACTGAGCGCGGCTACGAGAGCGGCAAGGTCCAGGGGCGGAGTTGGTGGAAAGGGATCGCCTTGATGCAGGTAGACGAAGGCGAGAATCCTGGTCTACCTGTACAACATATTGAAAATCAAGGAATTAGCCACAATACGAAGCGCCAGGTAGACGAAGGTAGACCAGAAAACGGCATTCAACAGCTCAAAAACTCGTACGCGCGTGGAAATGCCGTTTTTTCGTCTACTTCATCTACTTCGTCTACCTCCTCAGAGCCGGCCGGCGAAACGAGCATAAGTGCCAGTAAAAACAACTCTTTTCCTGGTAACACGCCCCTGTCTCCGGGGCCCGCACCTGACTGTCTGCCGGTGCCCTGTGCCCATCCGGAGACGACCAGAGAGCCCATGCCGGATGGCTCTATCCTGGTGCGCTGTCCCACCTGCCGGCGTGTGGTAGGGGTCATCTCACACCCTTAGAAAGGAGAGCCTGATGGGTCCATTGTATGAGGACGTGAAGAGCCATTCTGGCTTTGTGTGCCGTGGTGATGTGGCGGTCGGGCTGGAGTCCGTCCCGTATCCCCGCACTTTTATGGCCTGGTTACGCTTGCAAGTGGATTTCCCCGGCCGCATTCAAGACCTCGCGCGGGATGTCGTGGCGGATACGACGTGTGTGTCCTTGAAGAGCTCCAAGGCTTTACGGCGCGTGCTGGAAGCGAGGGGCGTGAGTGATAACGTCCTGGACACGCTCGCCGAAGCGGAGATGGTGTGGAGCGTGACCTATGGCGCGGCGGACGAACGCCAGCGTAAGGCGGGAGAGCGCGTGTTCTATCGGGGTGCGGACGCCAGGCATGCTAAAGCCCTGCCCTTGCGTCACCCCCCCGCGCCCCACCCCGCGCCCCGCACCGGGCGCCCGGACTGAAAGGAGACGCATGCGGAAAGAGACATGGCCCGATGACGTGCTCGACCTGCTCGACCAGATGACGGCGGTCCTGGAGGAACGCGACCACCTCAAGGCCGCCCTCCTTGATGCCTGGGAGGTGATCGCCGCGCAGCATGAGGCGGTCCACACCTTGACTGAGACCCTCGAGTACATGGAAGACCACGGCCGCCTGCCCCGCTGGGCACTGTGAGGGAGAGAATGCCCAATTTGCCCGCACGGAAAAAAGCGGGGTATGCGGCAATGCGAGGGCAATTTTTCGGTATTTTGGAGTACTGCCTGGGACCAATTTTGGCTATTTTGACGATAAAGCGCGCGTGTGAAGATATCTCGCGCGCGAGGGAAGGAGGCGCCATGACCGCTACGTGATCAGATTAGAGATGTGATGATGAACAAGGCGGAAGATGCGCGAGGAAAGGAGGCGCCATGATCGCTACACAGGCTGGTACCACGCGGCCGCTGCCCATGCCCAAGCTCTGGGGCCTGCTCGTGGGAGAATGGCTCGGGCTGCGCTCTGACCTGGTGCATACCTGGTGGCAGGCGGTGTCCAAAAGCGCGGACCCTGGCCCGCAAGCCCTCGTGGCGGCGATCGTCACGGCGGCCAGACAACCCTATCCGGCGCAGCAAGCAGACGCCACGCGCGAAGCACTCATCCTCCAGCTAGCCCCAGACGCGCTGGTGGAGACGATAGAAACTCTCGTGACGCAGGGACTCCTGCTCAGGCGCGAGGCGACGGTGATTGAAGAGCATATTCTGCATAATCTGGATGCCCTGGGGCAGTGGCGTCCGTGAAGGGAGGTCTCGTATGGATGATCAGAGCAATGGCAACGACAATGGCACCGTCTACGGGCCACCGTTTGATCCTGACCTGGTAGAGGCGGTGGAACGTGCGGAGCGCCAGCTTGACGCGGCGGGCGAACGCGTCACGCAGAACGCGATCGAGCGGATCGTCGGTGGCAAGCACGCCCGTGTCCGGGCCTGTTGGCAGTGGTTGCAGGCCCAGCGCTCTCCCGTGGCGGTGGCCGAGGCGCCCGAGCCATCACATTCGCCGACAGCGGAAGCCTTGCAGGACGACCTCAGACAATTAGAGACGCAGTATGAAGCGTGGCACTTAGCCCTCGAAAGACTCTGGGAATTAGACCAAAAAGCACCACTTGATGAACAAAGAGAAATAAGACAAGTGAGCCTAGAGCGCTTACTTACGAAGAATCTGCAGCGGCAAGAAGAGCTGCGGTTGGCCTTGGAGGTGGCGCGGCTCAAGGAAGAGGCGGAAGCGGCGGTGCTCGTCTATGATAGCGCGATCGATGCGGCTCAGGTCCTGGCGGAAGCGACCCTGCGTGCCGTCAGCCAGTTGGCGCAGGTGCTGGCCGCCTTCGTGCAGCACCTGGAGGTGCAAGGCGATGCCCTCGCGCTGATCAGAAGCCACGATGGGCACCAGCAATTTCCCATCAGCGGCGGGCTGGAGGAAGTGGTCAACTTCGTTGGCCGGGCCTTTCCCAGCGACCATCGGGCGGTTGACATGGTGCGGTTGCTGCTCAGCAATCCACCAACCCAAGGCCGAGGAGAGGCGGCGCTCAGCGAGTGCCCACGGCTGTTTCCCTTTCCACCGCGGCTGGTCGAACGCTATATTGCAAGTCTCACGCCTGAAGGAGTCCCCGCATGAGTACCATCCTGGATACTTGTGTCCGGACACAAAAAGTTGCCATGTTTGCACGTGAAAGGAGTCGCCCATGCCCACGCAACTTGATAGTGCCACCGTACTCCTCAACAGCCCGAGTGGCTCGGGCAATACGACCGGCACGCCGCTGATGCTCTATCCCAGGCAGCTGCCCACGTGCGCCTGGATCGTCGCCGTGAGCCAGGCCCCCAGTGCCAGCTGCTTATTTTCCTTAGCCGTGGCGTCAGTCGAGGCTGGCCCCTACACCGCCATCAGCTCGTTCACCTGGCCCGTCGGTGAGACCGGCCGCAAGCAGCTGCCCATGGGCCTGCAAGGCAATATGGCGCAGGCCGCGAACAACCAAGCCCTCTGGCTGCGCTGTAGCGTGGCCACGGCGGGGTCATTTGGCGCCACCGCGTGGCTGGGCAAGGCGACGGATGGCTCGTTTGGGCTCGGCACGGACGCGCTCGATGTCGTTACGGCGCTCTGAGGAGGTGGCTATGCATGAGGAACAGCTCGACCAGCTGGCCAAGGAGGCCGGGGTGCTGGAGGAAGCCCTGGTGGATGTGCGTGCCCGCGTGGCCGGACGCTTTGCCGGGGAGGAGCCGACGCCCAGCCAGGTTAAGGCCTGGCTCGAAGACACGTTAGCCGCGCAGGCCCCGCACTTGTTTGCGGAGCTGACGGACGAGCCCCATGAGATGGTCGGCGTGCCGCAGGCGGTGTGGGACCATGCCTCGGCCAGCCAGAAGTTGACCTGGGCCAGGGAAGCGCAGGGGATGGACCAGGCCCCCAAGCCGCGCCGTCCGGTCGCCACCGAGGCCCCAGAGGACGTGCGCCAGACCTGGGCCCATCTGCCGCTCTTTGAGCAGATGACCGCGTATAGAGCTTGGCGCGACCAGGCTCGCAGCAAGCGGGTGGCGGGGACTGGTGACGCTAAGCAGAACAGATAGAAGCGCTCCTCACTGGGCTTGTCCACGATGATTACGGTGACCTCGCCATAGGTTGGACTCTTGGCCCACAGACGGGCATAGCGACAGTCCGGGGCGTTGAGGCTCTGCCGAAAGGGCCAATGGTTCTCCTGCTGCACCAAATCAGCCCCCTTGACCTTGCGGCACTGCCAACGAGCAGTGCCCCGATGTCCGACCTGCTTGTAGACTTATGGTGTACCTTGGGTGGACTTTCTTTCGTTGGCTACGTATCCTGCCCGGGGATTTTCAGTGCAGCCCGTTCACCCCAGAGTGCCCCCATCAGCAGCGAGAAGGCCGCAATCAGAGCGGTCATGGCTTCCTGAATCCCGGTGAGGGCGAGCCAGCAGACCAGCCCCGTCAGCATCAGCGCAATCAGGTTGCGGAGATGCGTATGCAACCACGTTGGTCTCTGAGGAGGGGCGGTGCTGTGGGGGACGGTCATGCTCTGGTCCCGCGGCGTGGCCTGCTGCGATATGGCTGGTACCAGCCCGTCCTCTGTCGCTGTTGCCATGGCTTTCCTCCTTGATATGCTCCTGTCCCCGCAGCGTTGCTGCGGGGACGTTTGTGCCGAGGGTCTCGGCACCCTCCATGGAACGCTGGGGTCTGTAGTGGTAGCACGCCCCACTCCGTCCTGTGGTCACCGCAGGGCGAGTAGGGGACGGCTTACCACTTCACGTCGCCCTGCGCATGACACTTCGTATGGTTCCAGTTCGGCTCTTGGCAGCGTAACCGGAGGTAATAGGTCCGCCCGGCGTGGGCGGTGCCGAATTTCGTGACGTTGCCCCGATTTTTAATGGTCCCGTTGAGAATCTTCCCCCCACTGCGGACATCGAGTAGATCAAAGCCGACATTGAAGTTATTGTCATTCGAGACCGTGACCTTGACCGTCCTGGCGCCCGGCTTCACCGCTCGGGTATAGACCGGGCCACTGCCACTCAATAGCACCGGCCCCGCCTGCCCGGCATGCGCTTCCCCGACCACTACACCATACATACCCACGCCGATGGCACAGGCGACCAGCGATTTCCACCATTGTGACTTGCGCATACTCGCTCTCCTTGCTGATCCATCATTTGGTGGTGCATCAGCGCCTTGCGTTGGAGAGGCTGAGCACCACTGCTTGGGCCTAGAGAGAAATACGCAGCGGGCGCTGGGCTGTTACCCGGTGGCCAGGGCAAGAAATTTTTTTGACGGGTGGGTAACGTGGCGAGATGAAGCGGGTATAGTGAGAAAGAAGGCCGGCGTTCCTGCGGCCTTGCGAGAGCCACACGCGTTCTAGCCACAGCGAGAACCCTAGCAGCCATGCTACCGGAGAAGCCACAGTGCCACTGCTGGGGCCTAGAGAGAAATACGCAGCGGGTGCTGGGCTGTGACCCTGGGGCCAGGGCAAGAAATTTTTTTTGTACAGTGGGTAACGTGGCGAGATGAAGCGGGTATAGTGAGAAAGAAGGCCGGCGTTCCTGCGGCCTTGCGAGAGCCACACACGATATGACCACAGTGAGAACCCTATGAGCCAGGCT
>Ga0081455_10004900_pt1 | contig 14837 bp, 14 predicted proteins | sample TabmetS3T2R1_FD_70207 | JGI IMG/M metagenome (GOLD analysis project Ga0081455, IMG submission 70207) | Tabebuia heterophylla rhizosphere microbial communities from the University of Puerto Rico - S3T2R1 | ecosystem: Host-associated > Plants > Roots > Rhizosphere ... | reverse complement strand
GAGTACCAGCGTCTTAATCGGCCTGCTCACCGGGTTCGGCTATCTGCTCGGCCTGTTCCTGCCGCTCATCGAAGCCGGGATGGGCACCGATCTCACGGTGTCCGGGGCCGTCATCGGCGTGCTGTTCGTGATCAGCACCGGGGCGTTCGCGGTGGCGCTCGTCTTCGGCGGGCTCAGGCGCATCAGCCACTATGTGATCGATCCGCCGTTTCGCACCTTTGTCGGCCGCTGGCTCGACGGCATCGTTCACAGCGAGATGAAGGAGAACGCCTTCGGGCTCGATGTGAGCAGCGAATGGCTGCGCGACGTCCTGGTGAGGCCCGCGTTCGCGACCACGGAGTGGGCCCCTCTGCCCGACCCCATCCATGGCGAGATGCTGGCCTTCGTCGATCAGCATGCGGCGCAGACGGTGGCGAAGCTCCGCACCTTCATCGGCACGCCCTTCGTCCCCACGCCGCAGAACGACTTTCTGGGCATGCTCACGCAGCAATTGTCCTGGGATGAGCTGCTGCACACCACCTATTTCACCAATCCCCGCTTCGTGAAGCTCGTCGCGCACGGCATGTTCGACCTGTCCGGCACCGCGCCGTCGGACCGGCTCCGGTCCGAGCCCGACTACGCCGACATCGTCACAATGTATGGGGGGCTCAAGGTCCAGGCTGCGGCGTGATAGGGTGGCACAATGACGGAGTGTGCCGGCGCGCATTTCATGCTCCGATAAGGGCCCGGCGCATCATGCCCGACTCGAGCCAGGTCCAATGTCATGCCCAATCGCACCCTTTTGCATCTTGTTTTCGGCGGCGAGCTCGTCGATCTGCAGTCGACGGAGTTTCGCGACCTTAACGCGATCGACTATGTCGGTCTGTACCCCAACTACAAATCGGCCTACGCGGCTTGGAAGGCAAAGGCGCAAGCAACGGTCGACAACGCGCGGATGCGCTATTTCATCGTCCATTTGCACCGGCTGATGGACCCCGAGGAGACGGGCGAGCACGGCGGCCACGACCACGACCACGATCACCACTAAATAGAATCGCCCAAAACTCGGTGTCACCCCCGGCTTGACCCGGGGGTCCAGAGTGACTGAGCTCAGCGCGTGTTGCCCTGGATTGCCGGATCAAGTCCGGCAATGACATTGAGGGTGTTGATGTTTCCGTGAACGATCCCTGGAAGCGCTTTATTCGCGCCCCAGCACCCGGTCGACGACGAGATTGGCCCACCACTGGGCGTGGAAGTCTCGCGCGACCTGCTCGGGATCGTAGACCTCCTTCACCCAGGCAAGGAACGGCATCGGCCGCGCGCGCGTGTAATCGAGATACTGCTCCAGGAAAAAATCGAGGATGCCGGTCTTGGCTTGGCGCACATGGCCGTAGCGCCAGGACAGATGACGCATGGCGCGTTCGACCGGCTCGTTCTTGCGCAACACGAGGTAGAGCGCGCTCATGAAGCCCGCCCGGTCCGCCCCCGACTTGCAATGCATGAGCGCGGGATAGGCGATGCGCCGGAAGATGTCGTCGGCCTCGAGCACGAAGGAGCGCTCGGGCGCGCCGCGCGAGCGCGTGCCGAGATCGACGAGCGCGACCCCGTAGCGCTTGCAGGCCTCGGCTTCCAGCGCATAGGAGCCGCAGGCCCGGCTCCCGCGCAGATTGATGATGGTCCGAATGCCGCTCTCGGCCGCCTGGCGAATCTGGAACGGCCAGGGCTGATTCGACCGCCACATCTCGTCCGACACCCGGTGCCGGGCCGTCCAGAACACGCGCAGGAAGCCGTGATCGACCGCGATCATGTCCAGAAGTGCCAGGCGTCGATGCCCCGGAATCGTCAAGTCATTATGGGTTAAGAGCCCCATGCACACTCTTTCCTGCTCCGGACCGCGACCGGAGCCTGTTGCCGCCCCGCACCGGTTTCTCTAAAAACAGCTTGAAAAACAAGGAGAAATTTGGCCGGTTTGCCTCTAATAACAAGTCTCGATAAGCGCGGGTCACATCTTTGCATTGTTCGCAGACCTCATCCTGAGGTGCGCCCGCAGGGCGCCTCGAAGGATGGCACCACGCTCGGGCGTTCCGGGCCATCCTTCGAGGCGCGGCCGTGCCGCGCACCTCAGGATGAGGTCTTAGAACAAGTTGCAGAGGCGGTATAAGGACGCGTCCGTCCCGCCTCAGATTGGTGAGCGAGAGCTCGGGAACAAGGCTTTGGCACGACCGCATAACTCCAAAGTGATGCTTGACGGCGAAAGCCGGCGGCTGGTCGGGCGCCTGTGGCACGACTGGATCTGGCCCCATTGGCGCGAGCTTCTGCTTTCGGGCGTGCTGATGGTCCTGGTCGCCGCCACGACCTCGCTCTACCCCGTGATGATCAAATGGACGTTCCAGTGGTACGAGGCACGCAACCAGGCGACCATCGACGTGCTGGGATGGGTCGTTCCGCGCGGCGACATCGTGTTTCTGCTGCCGCCGCTGATCCTGGCGATCACGGTCGCCAAAGGCGCCTCGCTTTATTTCCAGACCGTGAGCACCAGCCGGGTCGTGTTCAAGATCGTGACCGATCTGCAGCGGGCCATGTTCGCGCATCTCATAACGGCGGATTTGGCACGCCTGTCCCGTGATACCACGGGGAGCCTCATCTCGCGCTTCGTCAACGACATGAGCGTGGTGCGCGAGGCGCTGAGCCGGGCCATCAACAATCTGGTCCGCGACGTGCTCACCGTGGTGTCGCTCGTTGCGGCGATGATCTATCTCGACTGGATGCTGACGCTGATGGTGCTGGTGCTCTATCCGATCGTCGCAATCCCCATCGCCAATCTGGGCAAGCGTCTGCGCAAGCTGTCCGCCAACATGCAATCCCATATGGGCGACATGACCGCGGTTCTGAGCGAGAGCCTGTCGGGCGCGCGCATGGTCAAGACCTATGGCCTTGAGCCCTACGAAACCGAGCGCGCCGCCAAGACCTTTCGCCGCCAATTCTCGCTGATGATGACCCAGGTGAAGAACCGCGCGTGGCTCGAGCCGATGCTTGAGGTCGTCGCGGGTCTCGCGGTGGCGGGCGTGCTCGTTTTTGCCGGCTGGCGCATCATGACGCCCGGCAGCACCAAGAGCATCGGCGACTTCACGGGCTTCATCACCGCGCTCATCATGGCGGCGCAGCCCATTCGCGCCATCGGCACGCTCAACTCTGTGGTTCAGGAAGGATTGGCCGCGGTCGAGCGCATCTTCGCCGTGCTCGACGAGAAGCCGCGAATCATGGATGCGCCGAATGCGCCCCCGCTCGCGGTGACGGCCGGCGCCATCGAGTTTCGCAATGTCACCTTTTCCTATGATGCCGACGCTGCGGCGCTGCGCGGCCTGAGCCTGGAGGCGCCGGCGGGAAAGACCGTCGCGCTGGTGGGCCCCTCGGGCGCCGGCAAATCGACGGTGATCAACCTCATCCCCCGCCTCTATGACATCGATCAGGGCGCCGTGCTCATCGATGGCCAGGACATCCGCACGGTGACGGTGAAGAGCCTGCGTCAATCGATCGCGCTCGTAAGCCAGGACGTGGTGCTGTTCAACGACACGGTGCGCGCGAACATCGCCTTCGGCCGGCCGGGCGCGGCAATCGCCGACATCGAGACCGCCGCGCGCATGGCCGCCGCCCACGACTTCATTCAGGCCCTGCCGCAAGGTTACGACACCGTGGTGGGCGAGGACGGCGCCAAGCTCTCGGGCGGCCAGCGTCAGCGCCTCGCCATCGCGCGCGCGATGCTGAAGAACGCGCCGATCCTGCTGCTCGACGAAGCGACGTCGGCGCTCGATTCCGAGTCGGAGCGCCAGGTGCAGTCGGCCCTCGCGACGCTGAAACGCGGACGGACCACGCTTGTCATCGCGCATCGTCTCTCGACCGTGCTCGATGCCGACCGCATCTATGTCATGGACAACGGCCGCGTGCTCGAAGCAGGGACCCATGTCGAGCTTCTGCGCCAGAACGGTCTCTATGCACGGCTCTACCACACACAGTTCGCCGGCGACGGGCGCGCCGCGGCTGCGGCCGGAGCCTGAGCATGGGCCTCGCCCAACGGCTCGGCAGAAATGCGCTGGGACTGGAGATCGTTCCGCGACTCATGGCGGGCTATCTGCATCTCGTGTTTGCGACCAGCCGGGTCACCATCGAAAATGCGGAGGCCCTGGCGCCGGCACGCATCGGCGCACAGCCGTTCGTCGCGACCTTCTGGCATGGGCGGCTGCTGGGACCGGCGCGCATCTTTCGCGGCTTCGGCAAGCGCGCGCAGGTATTGATCTCGAGCCATCATGACGGCGAGATCATCGCGCGCACGATCGAGGCCATGGGCTACAAAGCAATCCGTGGCTCGACGGACAGGGACAAGCGTGGCCAGGTGAAAGACAAGGGCGGCATGGCGGGACTTCGGCTGATGCTGCGCAGCCTGCGCGAAGGCAACACGGTCGGGCTTACGCCCGACGGGCCGCGCGGACCGCGCATGCGCATGAGCCCCGGAGTCGTCACGCTGGCGCAGCTGAGCGGCCTGCCGATCGTGCCGCTGGCATGGTCGTCCTCGCGGGCCATTCAATTCACATCATGGGATCGGTTTCTGCTTCCACTCCCGTTCGGGCGCATTGTCGTCAAGCTTGGTGATGCGGTGCACGTTCCGCGACGGCTCGACGATGCGCATTTCAGAGTGATCGAGGACCGCTTGGAGCAGACGCTGAACGCGCTTTGCGCGGGATGCGACACCGAGGTGGGCCGCCCCGTTGTGGAGCCGGCACCGCTCCCCGAACGCATGCCCGCAGCGTGACGCGCGATGCCAGCCCTTCCCCTCCCGCTTCAGCTCTATCAAGGCCTCACGGCGTACAGCGCGCCGCTGCTGCGCAGACTGCTCGCGCGACGGCTCGCGAACGGCAAGGAGACCCGGGACCGGGTTGCGGAAAAGCGCGGCGAAACGGAGCGTCCGCGCCCCGCGGGCGGTCTCGTCTGGATCCACGCGGTCAGTGTCGGCGAAACGATGAGTATCCTGCCCGTCATCGCCCAGCTGCTCGCGCGCGATCGCGCCCTGCACATTCTGCTCACAACATCGACGCTGACATCGGCACGCCTCGTCGCGGAACGCGTGCAGGATGCGCGTCTCATCCATCAATTCGCGCCGATCGATCATCCCAAGTGGGTGATGCAATTCCTCGATCACTGGCGGCCGGATCTCGGCCTCATCGTCGAGTCGGAGTTCTGGCCCAATCTGCTTCTGGGCGCCGAGGCGCGGCGAATTCCTCTCGTGCTTCTGAACGCGCGGCTGTCCCAGAAAAGCTATCTCGCCTGGGTGCGCGCGCCCGCCTCCATCGCGCGGTTACTCTCCGTGTTCTCACTATGCCTAGCGCAAGACCGCGTCACCGCCGAGCGGCTCCACGCCCTGAACGCACCTCATGTGCAGTCCTTCGGGAATTTGAAATTCGCGGGGTCGCCGCTGCCCGACCAGCCGGAGCTTGCCGAGGCGTTGACGCGAACGCTCGGACGGCGTCCGCGCTGGCTTGCCGCCAGCATTCATCCCGGAGAAGACGCATTCATTGCCGATGCGCATCTCGCACTGCGCGAGCGGCTGCCCGGCCTCGTGACGATCGTGGTGCCGCGTCACCCCGAGCGCGGCTCGGCCATCGCCGAGACCTTCACGGCCAAAGGGCTTGCCACACGCCGGCGTGCAGCTGGCGATCTGCCCATCACGCCGTGCGACATCTATGTTGCCGACACCCTGGGCGAGCTCGGGACCTATTGCCGCCGCGCGCCCGTCGTGCTGATGGGCGGAAGTCTCATTCCCCATGGCGGCCAGAACCCGCTCGAGCCCGCGCGACTGGGCTGCGCCGTGCTGGCCGGTCCCTACACCGACAACTTCGCGGAAATCTATCGTCAGCTCGAGTCCGCCGATGCGCTCACGCGCGTGGCCGATGCTCACGGCCTCGCGGAGGGCGTCGCGCAGCTTCTCACGCAGACTGAGCGCTGGGCGGATCAGTCGCGTCGCGCGAAACAGATCGCGACCGCGGCGGCCGATGTGCTGCCCCAGGTGATCGCGGCTCTGTCTCCGTTCCTGCCGTCAAGCACAGGCAAGCGCGATGCACCCGCCTGAGTTCTGGTATCCCCGGGGATCCCGAGGCGGCGTTCTTCCGCTTCTTTTGTCGCCGTTGGGCGCGCTTTACGCGGCGGGCGGAGCGCTGCGCCACGCTTTCACCAAACCAAAGCGTGCGCCGGTCCCTGTGATCTGCATCGGCAATCTCACGGCGGGCGGCACGGGCAAGACGCCGGTCGCGCTCGCCGTCGCGGCAAGGCTCGCCGCGCGCGGACAACAGCCCGTGTTTCTCACCCGCGGCTATGGTGGGCGCGCGACGGGTCCGCTGTTCGTCAATCCCATCCACCACACAGCCGTCGAGGTCGGCGATGAGGCGCTTCTGCTCGCGCGCAGCGCGCCGACGATCCTCGCGCACCTGCGCAGCCAGGCCGTCGACCTCGCGCCGCCCCGAAGCGTCATCGTGATGGACGACGGCTTTCAGAACCCGACGCTTGCGAAGGATCTGTCCTTGCTCGTGATCGACGCCGAAAAAGGCCTCGGCAATGGTCGCGTTATTCCGGCAGGGCCATTGCGTGAGCCCGCCGCCGACGGACTTGCGCGCGCCGACGCGCTAGTGATCGCGGGCGAAGGCGACCTTCCCGCTTCAATCGCGCCAGCCTGGGGAACGAAACCCATCCTTCGCTTCACGCTCGCGCCGTCGTCCACGACGCTCTGCGGCCAGCGCGTCATGGCGTTCGCCGGCATCGGCCGGCCCGAGAAATTCTTTCGCACGGTGACGGAGCTGGGCGCCACTGTCATCGCCACCCAAGGCTTCGCGGATCATCACCCCTATTCGGAAAGCGAGATCGCCGAACTCAGAGGGAAGGCCGCGACAGAGAAAGCGACGCTCGTCACCACGGAGAAGGATTGGGTCAGGCTTCCGGCAAGCTTGCGCGAGGGAATTGTAGCCGTGCCGGTGACAGCCGTATTCGACGAGCCTCAGGCGCTCGACGCGTTGTTAGAGAGGGTCTTAAGTGCGGTTGCCTGAGCCGTGTGTCGCTTGCTTCACCGACTTTGGATCCAAATGAGCGGGCATTCTGAAATGAGCGAAGAAAAAGTAGCTTTCACCTTTCACAACCTGCAAAGCCGTATCGCGGACCTTGTGATTGAACCCTGGGCTCTCGTGGAGGAAGTGCCTGTTGGCGGCATAGTGGTTATCGAGGTCAATGCAACGCCGCCGGCCGAAGTTGAGTTTAGCGTCACTGAAGCAGGACAACCGTTCATTTACGTCATGTCTGAACGGATCGCTATTCATGTCGACGGGGTAACTAAGCATAACTTCAACACCGAAATCAGACCGCCGATGTCCGCCTTTCGCGTTCTAAATAAGCTTCTCTGGTCGAACGACGACTGACCTCATCCCTGAGGTGCACGCAAAAGCGGGCCTCGAAGGATGAGCAACTCTTCGAGGCTCTGCTACGCAGAGCGCCTCAGGATGAGGTCCGAGAACCGGTGTGCAGATCTAAGCGGCGGCGGCGCCGCGGGCGAGCGCGGCATCTACATGCATGCAGATGTCGTCCATGAAGAACGGCTTGGTCACGACGCGCGTGACCATGGAGCTTAGATCCTCGGCGCGCGCCTTGGCGAACATGAACCCCGTCATCAGGATGATCGGCAGCTTCGGATAATCGCGCGACACCTTGAGGGAGAGCGCGATGCCGTCGAGCTCGGGCATGACGACGTCGCTGAGCAGCAGGTCGTAGGGGCGCTCGGACAGCTTGGCGACGGCGTCGGTGCCCGTGCCCACGGTTGTGACCTCGTGACCGCGCGCCGAGAGCGCCCGTGTCAGAAAATGGCACAGAGCCTCTTCGTCATCCGCAATGAGGATGCGCGCCATCGATCACTCTCCCGCGTCTCGGCCCCGGTCCAAGCGACCGGCGAAGCGCAGTATCCGTGCTATTCGTTACCGCGAACAAAACGAATTTCGAGATCTCGCGCGGACGCCGGGGGGCTGGAGAGCCGGCTGGCGAAGGACGTTACCTGGCGGGGCTCGAGCTTGGCGGCGTCGGCGGTGAAGGTCCAGTGATAGAGTTCATGGCCCCCGCCATCGAGCAGAGCGGCGCGCAAACGCGGGATGACCACTGCCGTCTTGAGTTCGTTCACCAGCTCGCCGTGAACCTCGATGGCCGGCACGCCGTCTGCGAAGGGGCGCGTGTAAACGACATTCCGGAACGTGATGCCGACCACGTCCACCGGCGCGCCGATGGCCTCGAACAGCACTGCCGACCGTGGCCAGAAGCGAACGATGTTCTCCCGGAACAGGAACGCGCCGCCAAGCGCCGCGGCCAGAAGAACGAAGAGAATCACGAAGGGAATGAGCCTGAGCCGTCGCCGCGACTTGGCGGGCGCCTCCATTTCGGCCGGCAAAACGCGGGTCCCCGGAAGCACGCTGGACGAGCTCGGTTTCACCCTGACGGGCTGCGCCTCCTCGGACCGCACGACCGACGTCCTGGACGCGGGCGCCGAGCCTTCGTCCCGGCCGGTAAAGCGATCCCCCTCGGGCTTTCGCCCCGCCTTGAAGCCGGGGGGCGCGCCGCGCGGCGGGGTCGGGGCGGGCGGGGGCGGAGCCCCCCGGGTCTCCTCTTCGGCAGCGACCGGCTCGGGGACACGTGGCGGCGGCATGGGGATGGGAACCGGCTTCGGCTCCACGAGACGTTTGGCCTGAGCACGAGGGGCCTCCGCGCGCGGCGGCTCGTCGACGACCGGCGGCGGTGGGGGTGGCGGCGCGGCCGGTTTCGCCTCGGCGGGAGCAAGAGGCCCCTCCGGGGTCTGCAGCCACAGATGCGCACATTGCGCACAGCGCACGCGTGTGCCCGTGGCCGCGAGCTTCGTGCCGTCCACGTTGAAGCGCGTCTTGCAAGCCGGGCAGGCTATGATCACGTGTTCGTCCCCCTCTCCAGCCCGACCCTGACCAATGGCCCGGCAGGCTGAATCCTGTGGGCAAATGGCCGCCACGGCGTGACACTCATAGGCCGCCGCGACGCTTTAACCATATGCTTGTTTTTAAGAATAGGACAGAATCGTTAGGATTCTCTGGCGTTGCGAACGGGTTAAAGACGGCCCGCCTTTCGCCCCGCAGGGCGGCTTCGCTCACGAAAAGGGACCACGGTCTTGGTCAGATTTGAAAATGTCGGCATGCGTTACGGCATGGGGGCGGAGGTGTTGAGCGACGTTTCGTTCCATCTCATGCCGGGTTCGTTTCATTTTCTGACCGGCCCCTCCGGCGCCGGGAAGACCTCGCTTCTGCGCCTGATGTTCCTGGCCCATCGGCCGTCCCGCGGACTGGTGTCGCTGTTCGGCCACGACATCGCGACCGCCGTTCCCGAGACCCTGTCGCGGCTGCGTCGCCGGATCGGCGTGGTGTTTCAGGACTTTCGCCTGCTCGATCATCTGACGACCTACGAGAACGTGGCGCTTCCCCTGCGTGTCGCCGGCGCGCGGGAAGCGGACTATCGCGAAAATGTCGTCGAGCTTCTGTCCTGGGTCGGTCTCGGCGAGCGAATCAACGCGCGACCCCCGACGCTCTCGGGCGGAGAGAAGCAGCGCGCCGCCATCGCCCGCGCGGTCGTCGGAAAACCGGACCTGCTTCTCGCCGATGAACCGACCGGCAATGTCGACCCGGAGATGGGCCTGCGCCTGTTGCGCCTTCTGATCGAGCTCAACCGGATCGGCACATCAGTGGTGCTCGCGACCCATGATCTCGCCATGGTCGAGCGCTTTCCCGCGCCGCACCTCCGTCTCGAAGCCGGGCGCCTCAAAGTGCTGCCGCCCAAACGTGCGCAAGCGGCCGCACCGCCACCCCTTGCCGAGCCCCCGCCAGCGAGCCTTGCACCGAGTGAAGCGCATATTGAGGCGATCGTCGCGCCGCCATTGCCGTTATGAGCGCGGACATGAACCAAGGGCGCCGCGCCATGGCGGAATTTCGCTCGATTCTCCCGCCCGACAACACGATGCGCGCACCGTTGCTCGCGGTGATGGCCATCATGACCTATCTCGCCGCCCTCTCGCTCGCGGGCGCCGTCATCCTCCATCGCGCGACGGCCGCATGGACGAGCGATCTCGCCGGCGCGGTGACCGTGCAGATCAAGCCGAGCCCGACGGTCACGCCCGAAGTGCAGCGCACGGACGCGGTGAAGGTTCTCTCCGCCGCGCCCGGCATCGCCGAAGCGCGCCCGCTCAACGATGACGACGTCAAGAAGCTCATCGAGCCGTGGCTCGGCCAATCCGCCGAGTTGCGCGATCTGCCGGTGCCGCAGCTCATCGACGTCCGACTGGTGCCGCACGCGACCGTGGATCTCGCCGCGCTTGGCGCGCGGCTCGCGGAAAAAGTGCCAGGCGCGACGCTGGACGATCATCGCGGCTGGAACGACCGTCTCCTGCGCCTCTCCCATCAGGTGAGCGGGCTTGGCATCGCCGTGCTGATGCTGATCACAATGGCCACCGTCGGCATCGTGATCTTCGCCACGCGCGCGGGCCTGCGCGCCAATCACGAGACCGTCGAAGTGCTGCATCTCGTCGGCGCGCGTGACGGGTTCATCGCGCAGGCATTCGAGCGTCACTTTCTCTGGGTGGGCCTGCGCGCGGGCGCGCTCGGGGTCGGATTGGCCGTGCTGACCATGCTTGCCATCGCCATCAGCCTGCCCCGCGGGGATTTCTTCCTGCCCGATCTCACGCTCGCCTGGACGGATCCGGTCGCGCTGCTGCTGGTGCCGATGATCGCGGCACTGGTTGCCATGCTGACCGCGCGACTCACCGTTCTGAACGTGTTGCGGGCCCTGCCGTAATGCTCGTGCTGCTCGATCGCGACGGCGTGCTCAACGAGGATCGCGCGGAGTCCGTGCGGCATCCCGGCGAGCTCGTGATGATTCCCGGCGCCGCCGAGGCGGTGGCCCGTCTCAACGCGGCCGGACATCTCGTCGCCGTCGTGACCAATCAGAGCGTCGTCGGACGCGGCGTCATCAACGAAGCCATGCTGGATCGCATTCACGATGCGCTGCGCGATCATCTGGCGCGGGCGGGCGCCCGCCTCGACGCGCTGATCGCCTGCACCGATGCGCCCTGGGCCGCGGGACCGCGCCGCAAGCCGCAGCCCGGCATGCTGTCGGAAATGCTGCGCCGGTTCCGCATGAGCCCGAGCGATGCCGTGATGATCGGAGATTCCTTGTCGGATCTGGAAGCTGCGGCGGCGCTGGGCGTGCGGCGCGTTCTGGTGAGAACGGGCAAGGGCGCCTTAACCCAAGGGAAGGGTCTTCCGGCCACGCTGCTGCCTGTTTCGATCTATGATAATTTGGAGCGCGCGGTCGACGCGCTTCTGGCAACGGACGGACGCGCCTAGAGATGACGGGCCGGCGGCTCTTTTCCTCGAAGCGGCAGACGAGAAGCAGCCCGTGGAGGCTCTGGCTTCTGCCGGTGGTCGCGCTCGCGCTTGTCTGGCTCATCGGCTTCATCCGCTTCGCGGCGGCCCTGCCGAGCGTGCCGCCGGTGCCCCCGCCCCGCGCGGACGCCATCGTTGCGCTCACCGGCGGCGCCGATCGTCTCGCGGTCGCGATGTCGCTTCTCAACGCGGGCCAGGCCCAGCGGCTTCTCATCACCGGGGTCAACCCGCAGACCACGCGCGAGGATTTGAAGCGCCGGGTCGACGATTCCGCCAATCGGTTCGACTGCTGCGTCGATCTCGATCGCGCGGCGCTGAATACGGCGGGCAATGCGGCCGAGGCCAAGCGCTGGGTGCGCAGCCACGGCTATCGCTCCCTCATCGTGGTCACGGCGCAGTATCACATGCCGCGCGCGCTGCGCGAGCTCCAATACGTGCTGCCCGATGTCGAGCTGTCGGGCTATCCCGTCTTTCCGTCGACGGTGCGCTCCTGGTGGGATATCGGCACGCTCCAGCTTCTGGTCGGCGAGTACACGAAGTCGATGATGAGCCGGACCCGCCTCGCGCTCGTCGATCTCCTGAAGCCGAAGGCGTGAGCGACGCCGGAATGCTCCTTCTCCGCTCCCTCCTGTTCCAGATCTATTTCTGGGTGTGGTCGCTCTCGATGAACGTGGGCCATGTCCCGCTGCTCGCCTTCGACAGCCAGGAGTTCGTCCTCAATGCGCAGCGCCGTTGGGCGCGGGGTGTCCTATGGGGCCTGCGTGTGATCACGGGAACGCGCGTCGAAGTACGCAGCCCCGAGCACGCACCCACAGGCGGAGCGCTCGTCGCGTGCAAGCATCTCAGCATGTGGGAGACCATCATGCTGCATATCGCACTCGGGCGGCCGGCGTTCATCCTGAAGCGCGTGCTGCTGTTCGTGCCGCTCTACGGCCAGTACGCGCTGAGGGCCGGCATGATCGCCGTGGACCGGTCGGGTCATGCATCGAGCCTGCGCAAGATGGTGGCGGACGCGCGGTCGCGACTTGCCGACGGCCGTCAGATCGTCATTTTTCCGGAAGGCACGCGCCGCCCCATCGGCGCCCCGCCCGACTACAAGCCCGGCGTCGCCGCGCTCTATTCCCAGCTCGGCGCCCCCTGCGTTCCCGTGGCGCTCAACTCCGGCGTCTTCTGGCCGCGGAAAGGCCTCGTCCGCCGCCCCGGGACCATCGTCATCGAATTTCTGCCCCCCATCCCGCCGGGGCTCCGGCGCAAGGAGTTCATGGCTCAGCTCGAAGGCGCCATCGAGTCGGCGACCGCCGCACTCATCGCCGAAGCGCGCCACAGCGGAACATTATAAGAACATAAATTGACTCTCGGCCGTCGAACGACTATCTTTAGGGGCTCACCCCCTCCCAGAGGCCCATAGCTGTGACCGAGCTGACCACCCTGTCCCGGACGATTTGGGACATGAAATACCGCCTGAAGGCGATGGATGGCCGGCCCGTCGACCAGGGGCTCGAGGATACGTGGCGTCGCGTGGCGCGTGCCGCGGCGGAGGCCGAGGCGCCCGAGCTTCGGGCCGTTTGGACCGAACGCTTCTACGCGGCCCTGAGCGATTTCCAGTTTCTTCCCGCTGGGCGAATTCTCGCGGGCGCCGGGACCGACCGCTCGGTGACGCTGTTCAACTGCTTCGTCATGGGCACCATCCCGGACGACATGAGCGGCATCTTCGAGCACCTGAAGGAAGCCGCGCTCACGATGCAGCGCGGCGGCGGCATCGGCTACAACTTCTCGACGCTCAGGCCCAAAGGCGCGCCGGTTCAGGGCATCGGCGCGGAAGCCTCGGGACCTCTGTCCTTCATGGATGTCTGGGACGCCATGTGCCGGACGATCATGTCCGCCGGTCATCGCCGGGGCGCCATGATGGCGACGCTCGCCTGCGATCACCCCGACATCGAAGCCTTCATCGAGGCCAAGCGCGATCCCGCGCGGCTGCGCATGTTCAACCTGTCGGTGCTCGTGACGGACGCGTTCATGGCGGCGGTCGACGCGGACGCCGAGTGGCCGCTCGTCTTTGAGGGCAAGGTCTGGAAAACCGTGAAGGCGCGCGGGTTGTGGGACCGCATCATGCGCGCGACCTATGACATGGCCGAGCCCGGCGTCATCTTCATCGACCGCATCAACGCCCGCAACAATCTGCAGTATTGCGAGACCATCTGGGCGACGAACCCGTGCGGCGAGCAACCGCTACCGCCCTATGGCGCCTGCCTGCTCGGCTCGATCAATCTCGCGAAGCTCGTGCGGGCGCCGTTCACCGAGCAGGCGCATATCGATTTGGCGCAACTTACCGAGCTCACACGCGTCGCCATCCGCCTGCTCGACAATGTCATCGACGTCTCGCCGTTTCCGCTCACAGCACAGCGCGGCGAAGCGCAGGCCAAGCGACGGATCGGCCTCGGCGTCACGGGGCTCGCCGACGCGCTGATGTTCTGCCGCGCCCGTTATGGTGGGCCCGAGTCCCTTGCGCTGGTCGAGCGCTGGCTCGGCGAGATTCAGCGCGCGGCCTATCTCGCGTCCGCCGATCTCGCGGCCGAGAAAGGCGCGTTTCCGCTGTTCGCTCGCGACGCGTTTCTTGCCGGCGCCACCGTCCGCGATCTCCCCGCCGACGTGCGCGCGGCCATCGCCGCCAAGGGCATGCGCAACGGGCTCGTCACCTCGATCGCGCCCACCGGCACGATCTCGCTCTTCGCCGAAAACGTCTCGAGCGGCATCGAGCCGCCGTTCAGCTTCGTCTACACGCGGAAGGTTCTGCAGCCCGACGGCACGCGCACTGAAGCGCTGGTCGAGGATTTCGCGCACAAACTCTATCGCGAGCAGTTCGGCGAAGGGCCGCTGCCCGATTACTTCGTGAGCGCGCAGACCATCGCGCCTGAGGATCATCTCGCCATCCAGGCCGCGGCCCAGCGCCATGTCGACGCGTCGATCTCCAAGACCATTAACATGCCGGCCGAAATCTCCTTCGACGCGTTCAAGTCGGTTTACGCGGATGCCTTCCGGCTCGGCCTCAAGGGCTGCACGACCTATCGGCCGAACGCGGTGACGGGCGCGGTGCTGAGCGTTGACGAGCCCGCGCGTGAAGCCGTCAAGCTCGTGGCCGCCAAGGAGATCGCGCCGAGCTCGGTCGTCTACATGACCGAGCCCTTGGCGCGGCCCGAGACACTGCCCGGGCAAACCTACAAGCTGCGCTGGCCAGAGAGCGATCACGCGCTCTACATCACGCTCAACGACATCGTGCAGGACGGCCGGCGGCGGCCCTTCGAGATTTTCATCAACTCGAAGAACATGGAGCACTACGCCTGGACGGTTGCGCTGACGCGCATGATCTCGGCGGTGTTCCGGCGC
>Ga0081455_10004899_pt1 | contig 14838 bp, 16 predicted proteins | sample TabmetS3T2R1_FD_70207 | JGI IMG/M metagenome (GOLD analysis project Ga0081455, IMG submission 70207) | Tabebuia heterophylla rhizosphere microbial communities from the University of Puerto Rico - S3T2R1 | ecosystem: Host-associated > Plants > Roots > Rhizosphere ... | reverse complement strand
GGCCGCGTCGACGGCTTCCGCAATCTGGTTTTGGAGAGGACGTAGCCCGGATGGAGCGAAAGCGACATCCGGGGTTTGGCCCAATGGCGTCGGCTCAAATTGACAAAAGAACAAAAAGAGAACATCATTATCAACGCAGTGATTAGGCTGTCGGCCTGCGCCGGTCGCGCCCGAGATCCGCTGCGGTGCGCGAGTGCGAGGTGGTCGTGCCATGTCGATGGAGTCCCACGTGTTCTTCCGCGGCAAGCTGCCGAGCAAGGCGGCGCTGTCGCGGGCGATGAAGGAGCTCGGTTTCCCCTATTCGATCAAGCCGGCGACCGGATCGCTCGAGCAGCAGAACGGCTTCATGCCGATGCTGCTGCGGCGGGAGGAGACCGGCGTGGAGTTCGACGTGTTCGGCCGCGACGCGGTCGAGGAATTCGCCGATGTCGGCGTCGATCCGGGCTACGAGCGGGTCGCCAACTTCCGCTGGGGCGGCGACTTCCAGGAGGCGGTCGCCGGCATGTGCGTGGCGGCCGCGCTCGCCAAGCTCGTCGACGGCGTGGTGTTCGACGAGGCGGAAGACCGCTTGCTGTCGGTCGATGACGCCATCGCGGTGGCGCGGCAGAACCTGCAAAGGCTGCTGCAGCCCGAGGACAAGAAGCGACTGCCGGGCACGCGGCCGGCCGACCTCAAGCGCTACCTCCAGCCGCTGTTGAAGCAGCGCAGCGACCTCGTGCTGGTCGGGCGGCTCCTAATCATTCGGCCGGTCCGCCATCTGCTGAGAGGTGCGTTTTTCGATCGCTCCAGCGACAAATTTCGTTTCAGAGTTTTTAGTTGCGTGAAGCCACTGTTTTCAGTTGACGATGGCTTCTATTTCGATTTTTGCACGGATGTTCACCGCCACTTGGACTGGAAGGTTTGGCAGCCGCATTTCGAAGCGCTCCTGTTCGATGCGCTAGACGAGGATGTGTTCAAATCGGTCGGCAAGCTAACGTCGCTGGCACAATTCGACGGCGATCTGGGCATAGGCAGGATGGATTATTACAGGGACAGTTTCCCGGTCCGCGTCGCCGCACTTGTTCTCGCGGGGCAACGGGAGCGGGCCGCCGAGCTGATCGAGCGGGTCGCCGCCACGGCCGAGCCGGTCACCAGCCGTTAGCCTTAGCAGCGGACCGTGCTAGGCGGGGAATTAGCGGTGCCCTGTAATCCGCAACCCGCTCAAGCGGAGCTGAATTCCCTTACGAGGGACTGTGCCCTTGGGGCCAGTGCCGCCGCAGGCGGCGTTGACGGCCAGGTCCTGCGCAATGTGGGCCCGCGAACCAGGTCAGGTCCGGAAGGAAGCAGCCTTAAGCGGTAGCCGGCATGTGATGCAGACCAGCCTGGCCCGAGCCAAATACGGCGGACACGCCCGGGAGCCTCGTCTCGAGGACGGGTGCACGGTCCATTTTTTTTCCGCCGTGTGGCTCACTTCGGCGGCAGCGAGCTGGCGTAGCCGGCGCCGGCATCTACCCACTCGGCCAGCCCCGCGTCGTCCGGGGTCAACTCCGATGAGACGAAGACGATGCTCTTCATCGGCTTGCCCGTGAAGTCGAACGGGCGGACGCCGTCCTCGGCGAGCGCTCTCTCGCCCTCCTCGTCCCCCAGCCGCACGATCAGTTCCTCCCCGAGCACTCCGCAGGCCATGTTGCCGGCGACCATGAACGCGATCCCGCCGAACATCTTCCGCTCCGTGACGTCGGAACGCGCGGCGAGCACCTCGCGGACGCGTTGTGCGAGGTCTTCGTCGTAGGCCACGGAGGTCAGCGTAAGCGCTGGATAGACTCGATTGGTGGCCGAATCCGCCTCTCTTTACCGCCGCCACCGTCCCCAGAGCTTCGGGGAGGTGGTGGGCCAGGAGCACATCGTGCGCACCCTCTCCAACGCGGTCGAGCGGGACCGCGTCCATCACGCCTACCTGTTCGTCGGCTCCAGGGGGACAGGGAAGACCTCGATGGCGAAGATCCTGGCGCGGTCCCTGAACTGCGTGCAGGGGCCGACGCTGACTCCCTGCGGCGAATGCGAGCCCTGCCGGACGATCGCCGCCGGCACCTCGCTGGACGTGATCGAGATGGACGCCGCCTCCAATCGCTCGGTCGACGACATCCGCGATCTCCGCGAGCGGGTCGGGTTCGCTCCGGCCGCCGGCCGCTGGAAGGTCTACATCCTTGACGAGGCCCACATGCTCACCAAGGAGGCCTGGAACGCCTTCCTGAAGACGCTCGAGGAGCCGCCGCCCAACACCGTCTTCGTCCTCGCCACCACCGAGCCCCAGAAGGTGATGGCGACGATCGTCGACCGCTGCCAGCGCTTCGACTTCCAGCGGCCCTCGCTCGAGCAGATCTCCGAGGTCGTCCGCCGGGTGTCCGCCGCAGAGAAGATCCAGATCGACGACGGAGCGGTGGCGCTGATCTCGCGCTCAGCCTCGGGCAGCTTCCGCGACGCCCTCGGCACCCTCGACCAGCTCGTCGCCTTCGGCGGCGATGCGGTGAGCACCGACGAGGTCGTCGAGCTGCTGGGCGCCGCCGACGCCGAGCTGCTCTTCGACACGACCGACGCCCTGGCGAACGGGGACGGGCGCGCCGCTCTCGAGGCCGTCGAGCGCCTGTCGCGCTCCGGCCGGGACCCGGGTCAGTTCGCTCGCGATCTGATCGCCCACCTGCGCCAGCTGCTGGTCGCCCGCGCGACCGGCGAGGTCCCTGAGTCCTTCACGGTCACCGTCGCCCAGCCGGAGCGTCTTGCTACCCAGGCGGAGGGGATCGATGACGCAAAGCTGGTCGGCGCGATCGACTCATTGAGCGCAGCGGTGGCTGGGATGAGGGAGGGCGACGATCCCCGCCTGACCCTGGAGGTCGCCCTCCTCAAGGTCGCAACTCCGAGTCTCGACTCTTCGCGTGAGGCTCTCTTGCGCCGCATCGAATCTCTGGAGTCGCGCCTGCCTGGCGGTGCGGGCGGGGAAGCGGGCTCAGCAGGCTCCAGCAGTCCGATGGCCGGCTCAACTTCGGCCGGAACCCAACCCTCGTCCCCGGCGCCGGCCTCGCCTGCTGAGAACGCTTCCACGGCCGCGCCGCCCGTGGACGATGCCGACCCGGAGCCAGAGGCAAGCATCGAGATCGAGCGCGTCGTGCAGGTCTGGCCCGCGGTGGTCGATCACCTGCGCGACTCCGGCTCGGCGATGCTCTCGACGCTCTTCGACGAGGCCAAGCCCCTCGGAATCGACGAGGAGCGCTCGGTGCTGCGGATCGGCTTCCCGGAGTCGGCGAAGTTCAACAAGAAGAAGGCCGAGTCGCCTGCGAACGTCGAGCGCATGACGGATGCGCTGGCCTCGATCGCGGGGCATCGCCTCCGGCCCGCATACGAGCTGATCGACGGTCAGAATGAGAGCGCGGATGAGGAGCGATCCCCGGAGATGAGCGAGGACGAGCTGGTCGAGATGGTCAAGGACAGCTTCGACGCCAGCGAGGTCGTCCCGGACGACGCGCGCGAGAGCGAGGCGGGCTGATGCCGCAGGGCCCGAACCTCAATCAGCTGCTCAAGCAAGCCCAGCAGATGCAGGCCGAGATGGCGAAGGCCCAGGAGCAGCTCAAGCAGGAGACCGTCGAGGCGAGCGCCGGCGGCGGCATGGTCAAGGTCGTCATGACCGGCGATATGCAGCTCCGCGAGATCACGATCTCGCCCGAGGCGATCGATCCCGAGGACCCCGAGCTCCTCCAGGACATGGTGACCGCCGCGGTAAACGAGGCGCTGCGCTCCGCCCAGGAGCTGGCCGCGAGCCGGATGGGCGGCATCACCGGCGGCCTCGGCGGAGGCCTCCCGGGCCTCCCCGGCATGTAGCACGCGCGACCCGGCTGCTTCTCCCTGGAATAGGCGCTGCCGCTTACCCGCCCACCCGCATGGCTAGGCTGACCTCATGTACGCGGGCCCGATCAGCAGCCTGATCGCCGAGCTCTCCAAGCTGCCCGGAATCGGGCAGCGCACCGCGCAGCGCCTCGCCTTCCACATCCTGCGCGCGGACGACGCGGACGCGCTCGCGCTGTCCGACGCGATCCGCGAGGTGAAGGAGAAGGTCGGCCTCTGCGAGGTCTGCTTCAACCTGGCCGAGGACGCCCGCTGCCGGATCTGCGAGGACGCCCGGCGGGACCGGTCGTTGATCTGCGTCGTCGAGGAGCCCGCGGACGTGATCCCGATCGAGCGGACCGGCGAGTACCGCGGCGTCTACCACGTGCTCGGCGGCGCGCTCTCGCCGATCGACGGCATCGACCCCGAGGACCTGAAGATCGCCGAGCTGCTCGACCGCGTCGACGGCGAGGTGAAGGAGGTCGTCCTGGCCACCAACCCGACGACCACCGGGGAGGCCACCGCCCTGCACATCGCCGAGGCGCTGCGGGACCGCGTCACCGTCACCAGGCTCGCCAGCGGGCTGCCGGTGGGCGCCGACCTCGAGCACGCCGACGAGGTCACGCTCGGCAAGGCGCTGGCCGGCCGTCAGTCATTGGGCTAGATCACATAACCGGGTCTGTGCGCTGGGTTAGGCTGGCGCGGATCGGCAAACCCACGAGGGGAAGGGCTGACATGAGAGGAAGCAAGGGCATCCTGGGGCTGGTTCTGCTGGTGGCCGTTGCGCTGGTGGTCAGCGTGCCCGCCGGCAGTGCCGCCGGGAGAGGTGGGGACAACGCGGTCGCCGCCAAGAAGAAGTGCAAGAAGAAAAAGAAGCACAGCGCCTCTTCTGCCAAGAAGAAGCGCTGCAAGAAGCGGAAGCACTTTCCGCCCGTCTCGGTCGTTCGCGCGACGCTGACCTGGTCGAACGGCGGAGCCAGTGACGTCGACATGGACCTCTTCGTGTTCGACACGAGCGGCCGTCAGGCCGGCAACGGCTCAGACGCGATTCCGGCCAGCGATCTGTCGCCGGACCAGACCGGACCGGCCGGCACCGAGACGTTCACGGATCTGAACGCCAAGCAGAATCGGCCGTTCAGCTTCGGCGTCTGTTACATGGTCAGCGGCTCGGTGCACACGGACTACACGATCACCTACGTGACGTCCGACGGCGTGAGCCACACCGAGACCAGGGCGGACGACGGCACTCCGCCGAGTCTGGGCAGCAGCGCCCACGTCAACTATCCGGGCGGGGCACCGATCCCCGACAACTATTGCCCGGGCACGAGCCTGGTGCCATAGACGCGTCTGTGTAGCCCCAGCGTTGGGCCGGGTCGTCGCAGCCGGTCAATCCCGGCGGCGGCCCGGCCCGTATCGAGGTGGTACTCAGCAACCACCCGAACGAATAGGGGGACACCAGATGAGGAATCGGGGGATCCTGGCCGCGGCCATCGTCTGCGCCCTCGCACTGGCGATCGTCACGGCCGGTGCGAGCGCGAGCGCCTCACCCGGGGCGGCGCCGGCCGCCAAGAAGAAGTGCAAGAAGCGCCACTCCGCCAAGAAGAAGTGCAAGAGGAAGAAGAAGGCGGATGCCGGCCGCTCCCCGGTGATCCGGGCGACGCTGACCTGGTCGAACGGCGGATCGGACGACGTTGACATCGACCTCTTCGTCTTCGACGGAATCGGCGGCGTGGCCGGGAACGGGTCGAACACGATCCCGCTCAGCTCGCTCTCGGGCGACGTGACCGGCCCCGCGGGAAGCGAGACCTTCACTGACGGTCTCTTCACCCCGCAGGCTGCTCGGGACCTCAGCTTCGGTGTCTGCTACCAGGTCGGCGGCTCGGTCCACACGCAGTTCACGCTCACCTACGTGACGGCCGACGGCGTCGTCCACGGCGACAGCCAGAACCCCGGGAGCGCCTTCCACTTCGACTATCCGGGCGGCGCGCCGATCCCGAACTACTGCGCCTTCCGCTGAGAGCCGGCTACATGCGGCGCGCGAGATACTGCGTGGGCGATGTCGGAGGAGAACGTGGAGATCGTTCGAGCCGCCTATGAAGCGTGGGATCGCAGCGACTTCGACGCGTGGATCGAATGCTTCGACCCCGAGGTCCAGTGGTCCGCGCTCATGGAGGAGTTTCGAGGGCACGCCGGAATCCGGCAGGCCTGGCAGAGCTTCAAAGTGGACCTCCAACTGAGGATCCGATCCGACGACATCCGCGACCTCGGCGGCTCGGTCCTCGCACTGGGCGAAGTCACCGGAACGGGCCGGATCACCGGTTTGAACCTGAGCGCTGAGATCGCGCAACTGGCCACATTTCGGGACGGCAGGATTCTTAGCTTCCGCGATTTCGCAAGCCACGCTGAAGCCCTCGAAGCCGCCGGGCTGTCGGAGTAGGCCAGGAGGCCATTCAGTTCTGGTTGGCGACGTCGGCCCCGTTGCTGATCACCTGCCGGTGCGCCTCGGCCATCTGCTCCGAGAGCTGCTACATGCGGCGAGTCGGGTCGTCGTATCCGCTTCGTCGCTGCGGATGCTCGTCCCGCTCGTCGCGTGGGCCGTCGCCCCCCTGCCGCACCAGCTCGTAGAGCAGGGACAGGGCCAGGCCGGCGCCGCCGGCGATCATCAGGATCAGCCCGACGGTCTGGATGTCGATCACGTCCGAGTCGACGTTGATCGCGTAGCGCAGGATCGCGCCGATTGCGATCAGGAATATGGCCGTGGCGATGGTCACGCGCCGCCAGGATACTCGTGACCATGGGCGCTAAATGAGCGCTTTCAGCCGGTCGCCGGCTCGGGACCGGTGTCGCTGAGCCCGAACCGCTCATGCAGACGGCGCAACGGCTTGGGCGCCCACCAGTTCCATTTGCCGAGCAGCTCCATCAGGGACGGCACCAGGAATGCCCTGATGATGCTCGCGTCGATCAGGACCGCGAGGGCGACGCCGATGAAGTTCTCCTTGATGAAGACGATCTGGGAGGTCGCGAACACCCCGACCGCGATCGCGAACAGCAATGCGGCGGCGGTGACGATCCGCCCCGTCCGCTCGACGCCGACGGCGACCGCCTCCGAGTTCTCGATCCCCGAGTCGCGCGCCTCCTTGATCCGGGAGAGCAGGAAGACGCCGTAGTCGGTCGACAGGCCGAAGGCGATGGCGAAGAGCAGCACCGGCATCGTCTGCTCGAGGGCGCCCTGGGAGCGATAGTCGAGCAGGCCCTCCAGTCGCCCGTCCTGGAAGATCCAGACCAGGATCCCGAAGACCGCGGTGAGGTTGAGGGCGTTCATCACCAGCTGTTTGATCGGCAGGATCACCGAGCCCGTCATCAGGAAGAGCACGATCAGCGTCGCGATGATCACGATGGCGAGCGCGATCGGCAGGTTCTCCTTCAGGCTGTGCTGGAAGTCGACGAAGTGCGCCGCGGCCCCGGTGACCAGGACGGTGGAGTTGCCGGGGTCGGGCCGCCCGCGGATCTCCTTCACGAGGCTCCGGCTGCGATCGGTGATGTAGGGGCTGTCGTTGATCGCCTCGATCACCGTGTCGCCATTCGGCAGCTGCCGCGGCGGATCGACCTGAACGATCCCGTCGATGCCGCTCAGCTCTCGCTGGATCTGGGCTACGTCCTGCTTCGTACCGTTCTCCACCAGCAGCCGCACCGGGCTGTCACGGAAGGGCGGGAAGTCGGAGCGCAGCACATCGTCGACCTGGCGCGCGCTGGCGCTCTCGGGCAGCACCTGGGCGTCCACCGAGGTGAACTTCAGGTTCCAGAAGGGGAGCCCGAGGACGATCAGCAGGGAGGCGGAGACGATCGCGATGACGACGGGCCGCCTCATGTCGAAGCGGGAGACGCGGTACCAGAAGCCGGAGTGCGTCTCGGTCGCCTCCCGCTGGGCGCGGCGCTGCAGGAAGCGCGGCGACCAGGCGTTCACCCGGTTGCCGAGCAGAGCCAGCACGGCGGGCAGCACCGTCAGCGCGATCGTCGCGGCGAGCAGCGCCACCAGCGCCCCGCCGAGGCCCATCGAGTAGAGGAAGCGCTGCGGGAAGATGATCAGCGAGGCCATGGCGGCGGCCACCGTCAGCGAGGAGAAGAAGACCGTCCGTCCGGCGGTGCTCATCGTCCGGCGCATCGCCTCCATGCCCGGCCCCAGCCGCGCGATCTCCTCCCGGTAGCGGGAGACGACGAACAGGCTGTAGTCGATCGCCAGGCCGAGGCCGAGGCCGGTGGTCAGGTTGAGGGCGAAGATCGAGACGTCCACGACCTCGTTCGCCACCCTCAGCAGCAGGAAGGTGCCGACGATCGCCAGCCCGCCGATCATCAGGGGCAGCAGCGCCGCGACGCCGCTTCGGAAGAAGAGGAGAGAGAGGAGGAAGAGGATCGGGAAGGCGAGCATCTCGGCCGTCCGCAGGTCCTTCTCGACCTGCTTGTTGACCTGCTCCTGCGCGAGCGCGATGCCCCCGACCTGCACGTTCGGCTGACCGGAGAGGTCGTCTGCGATCTGCTTGGCGGCGTCCTGCTGCTCCTTGTCGTCGGTCGGCTTCAGGCTGACCGCGAGGTAGGTGGAGTCGCCGTTTCGCGAGAGGAAGTCCCGACTCTGGGTGTCGAGGTAGCCGGTCACCCGATCGACGTCCGGGTTCGCCCGTAGCTGCCCCTCGACCTGCCGGATCTGCCGCTGTCCGTCCTTCGAGGTCGGTGACGTGTGCTGGAAGAGCACGATCACGCTCGGGTCGCGGTAGCCGTCCGCCTCCAGGCGATCGTTCGCCTTGACGCTCTCCGTTGCCGGGTCATCGTCGCCGTACGGCGCGAGCTTGCTGGCGACGCCGCCGCCGAGCGCGCCGGCGATCACGAAGAAGACCGCGGCGAAGATCACCGTGCGCTTGCCGTGACGCTGTGCGAGCGATGCGAGTGAGTTGAACATCAGTTACCCCCTTGCCGCGACTCGGTCGGCGGCGTTCTCGTTTTCCAGTTCCAAAGCTGCGCGCTCGAACCACTCCGCCGTCCACTCGCTCATGTCGATGCCGTAGCGGAGCACCGTCAGCGAGCCGGCATCGGGCTGCGCGTCGACTCCCTCCGGCGTCCCGGTCTCCTCTACCTGGTCCGCGATGGCGCGAAGCTCGACCGCCTTCGCCCGAGAGATCGCCGCGCGCTCGCGGGCGATCTCCGCCGCACGCCGAGGATCGATCGAGCCGGCGAAGAAGAGCATCAGCAGGCCCTCGTCGCGGGTCTCGAGGACCTCGGGCGGCCTCTCGATCCACTCGCGCGCCGCGCGCCGGCCATTGGCTGTGAGCTTGAAGGTGGTGCGCTGGCGGGCGCCCTGGGAGGAGTCGTCGCCGGTGATCAGCCCCGCCTTCTCGAGCTTCTTGAGCTCCGGATAGATCTGGCCGTAGCTCGCGGCCCAGAAGAAGCGGGCGGAGCTGTCGACCAGCTGCTTGATCTCATAGCCGGACCGGGGGCGCGCGGCCAGCATCCCGAGGATCACCTTGGCTGTTGCGCTCAGTTCCACTGAGCGACAGATATATCAATCAGATATATCTGCGACTGTGACTTGGCTCACGCAAGACGAAAGGCCACGCCCGTAGGTGGTGGCCCTTCTAAGAAGGCGACTCCCAGTGTCGCCGCCTCCCTGCTCTTCTTTTCTCCGCTCAGCGGATTTCTATGCACCGCTTCTTAGGCTCACACCGCTACTCAGCGGCGCGGCCCTGCGGCTCCCACTTGAAGCGCCTGGTGGCGATCCAGATCCCGCCGAGCCCCCAGATCGCGAGGGCGGCGGCGTCGCCACCGGAGAGGCCGATTCCGCTCGGATTCATCGCGACCGTCGACTGGAGGCCCTGGGCGAGGTGGTAGAGCGGGAACAGCCGCCCGACCTCCTGGAGGAAGTTGGGAAGGGTGTCGAGCGCGATGAAGATGCCCGAGACGAAGGAGAGCATGACCACGGTGAACGCCCCGATCGGCTGCGCGCTGTCCTCGTTCTTGGCGAGGGCGGTGGCGGCGATTCCCAGCGCCGAGAGCGTCGCCGTGCCGAGCGCCAGGGCGATGATGAAGCCGGGCACGGTCTGGGCCGGCAGGTCGACGCCGTAGAAGATGATCCCGATCGCGATCATGATCCCGCCGACGGTGAGGGCGAAGGCGACGGAGCGCAGCACCTGGGCGGCGATGAAGGTCCAGGCCGGCGGAGGCATCCCCTGCTGCCGCTTGAGCTGGCCCCGCTCGCGCTGAGCCACCAGCGCCATCAGGGGGGTGCTGAAGCAGGAGAGGGCGAGCGCGTAGGCGATCAGTCCGGCCGTGAAGTAGGCGTGCACGTCGATGGTGTGGCCGGCGACGGTCGTCGTCTGGTCACCCCCCTGGGTGAAGAGCGAGTTGAAGAGCAGCAGGAAGATGATCGGGAAGAGGGCCCCGAAGAGGAGCGCCCGCGGAGTGCGGAGCGTGGCCAGGATCGCGTACCTCGCCTGGATCAGGACCAGCCCGACGTCGCTCATCGCCCCTTCTCCTGGGAGCTGGAGGTGACCTCCAGGAAGACGTCCTCCAGGCTGGGCCGCCTGACCTCCAGGTCCGGCAGCGTGATCCCCTCACCCTCGGCCCACTCGAGCAACCGGTAGAGGTCCCTCTGTGCGTCGGTGCTGGCGATGGTCGCCTGATTGCCCGAGACCACAGCCTGGCGGCCGATCGCAGCGGTGGCCCGGTCGGCGACGCCGTTGTCGGTCCGAAAGCGGATGATCGTCTCCCGGCCGAGCTGCTCCCCGAGCGTCTCAGGGGCGCCCTCGGCGACGATCTCTCCCTCGCGCATGATCATCACCCGGTCGGCGAGGTGCTGGGCCTCCTCCATGTAGTGGGTGGTCAGCACGATGGTCGTGCCGAGCTCCTTGAGCCCGTCGATCATGTTCCAGGCGCTGCGCCTGGCCGACGGGTCGAAGCCCGTCGTCGGCTCATCGAGAAAGAGCAGCTCCGGGTTGCCGATGATCCCGACGCCGACGTCGAGCCGTCGCTGCTGCCCGCCCGAGAGCGATCCGACCCGGGCCTTCTGCTTGTCGCCGAGGCCCACCAGGTCGAGCGTCTCGTCCACCGGGCGCGCCTTCGGGAAGAAGCTCGCGTACAGGTTCATCGTCTCGCCGACCGTGAGCAGCGGGTTGAGCTCGCATTCCTGCAGGACCAGGCCGATCCGGGTGCGCCACTCCCGGTTGGGATGCGCTGGATCGATCCCGAGCACCGAGACCTGCCCGGCGGTGCGCTCCCGGTAGCCCTCGAGGATCTCGATGGTCGTCGTCTTGCCGGCGCCATTGGGCCCGAGGAAGCCGAACACCTCGCCCTTGCCAACCTCGAAGTCGATCCCCCTGACCGCCTCGTGCTCGCCGTAGGACTTGTGCAGGTTGGTGACTTGAATCGCGGCGTCCTGCTTCATCCAGACGAGCGGATCTTATTCGGGCCCGCTTAAAGCTCACCTATCCTCATCCGATCATGGACGCGACCCGAACTGACGGCATCGTGGTGATGAAGTTCGGCGGCACCTCGGTGGCCGGCACCGAGGAGCTCAAGCGAGCCGCCAAGCGGATCGTCGCCGGGCGCGAGCAGGGCCACCAGGTGGTTGCGGTGCTTTCGGCCCGCGGCAAGACCACCGATCGGCTGCTCGAGGCCGCCCGCGAGATCTCGCCCCGCCCCGACCCCCGCGAGATGGACATGCTCCTCTCGATCGGAGAGCGCGAGTCGTGCGCGCTCTGCGCGATGGCGATCAACGACCTCGGCCACCGGGCGATCTCGCTGACCGGCTCCCAGGCGGGGATCGTCACCGACTCCTCCCACACCAAGGCCCGGATCATCGACGTACGGGCCGACCGCATCCGCTCGGCGCTCGAGGAGGACTCGATCGTCCTGGTCGCGGGATTCCAGGGCGTCTCGACAGAGAGCCGCGACGTCACCACGCTCGGTCGCGGCGGCTCCGACACCACGGCAGTCGCCCTCGCAGCGGCCCTGGCCGGAGAGGTCTGTGAGATCTACACGGACGTGGCCGGAGTCTTCACGGCGGACCCGCGCATCGTCTCGGACGCCCGCAAGCTGCCGGTGGTTTCGTACGAGGAGATGTTGGAGATGGCCTCCTCGGGCGCGAAGGTGCTGCAGCTGCGCTCGGTGGAGTACGCGCGAAACCACGGCGTTCGGATCCACTGTCGAAGCTCGGCGAGCGAGGCCCCAGGTACCCTCGTCGTGTCGGAGCAGGAGACCTTGGAACGACCCCTAGTCACAGCCGTCACCCACTCGACCGACGAGGCGCGGGTCACGCTCACAGGCGTGCCCGATGAGCCCGGCGTCGCCGGCCGCATCTTCAGCGCCCTCGCCGACGCCAACATCAACGTCGACATGATCATCCAGAACGAGCCGGTCTCTCACGATGGCGGCGCGGACCTCTCCTTCACGGTGGAGGCCGAGGACCTCGAGAAGGCGGTCGAGGTGATCCGGATCGAGGATTCCGAGATCGGGATCGAGGAGGACGAGGCGATGGGCAAGGTCTCGATCGTCGGAGCCGGGATGCGCAGCCACCCGGGCGTGGCCGCCAAGGTCTTCAAGGTCCTGGGCGAGAACGACATCAACATCGAGATGATCTCCACCTCGCCGATCAAGATCTCCTGCGTGATCCGCGCGGAGCACGTGCCCGAAGCGGTCAAGGCGCTCCACTCGGCCTTCGAGCTCGGAGAGGGCGCCATCCAGGAAGAAGACCCGACGGGCGAGGAGCACCGCCCGACCGTCTCCGGCTGACCCCGGTCAAATAGCAGGGTCCGGGGCCGCGGCCCCGTACCCTGTGGGCATGGCCGCGAACGGCGAATACCGGGTCGGGGTGGTCGGCGCGACAGGCGCCGTCGGCTCGACGATCCTGAGGGTGGTCGCGGAGCGGAAGTTCCCGGTCGCCGAGCTGCGGCCGCTCGCCTCCGCGCGGTCGGCCGGCAGCAAGGTGAAGTTCGCCGGCTCCGAGCTCGAGGTCCAGGAGATGACCGATGCATCCATCCAGGGCCTCGACCTGATCCTCTCCTCGGCCGGCGGCAAGATCAGCGCCGAGTGGGCGCCGAAGTGGATCGAGGCGGGTGCTGTGGTGGTCGACAACACCAGCTACTGGCGGATGCACGAGGACGTTCCGCTGGTCGTCGCGCAGGTGAACGACCAGGCGGTCGAGGGCCACAACGGCCTGGTCGCCAACCCCAACTGCACGACGATGGAGCTGATGGTCGCGCTCAAGCCGATCCTCGACGCGGCAGGAATCGAGCGGCTGGTCGTCTCCACCTACCAGTCGGTCTCCGGCAGCGGCCGCCAGGCGATCAAGGAGCTCCGTGAGCAGGCCGCGGCCGTGCTCGATGGCAAGCCGGTGGAGACCAACGTCTATCCGCACCAGGTCGCCTTCAACGTCATCCCGCAGGTCGAGAACTTCAAGGACGGCGACGACTACACGACCGAGGAGCGCAAGGTGATGGCGGAGACGCGCAAGATCCTCGGCCTCTCCGAGGCCGTCGGCATCTCCTCCACCTGCGTCCGCGTGCCGGTGGTCACCGGCCACTCCGAGTCGGTGAACGTGCAGACAGAGCGCGACCTCTCCCCGGAGGAGTGCCGCGAGCTGCTCTCGGAGGCGCCTGGCCTCGTCGTCCTCGACGACCCGACCGACGGGATCTACCCGATGGCGATCGCAGCCGCCGGCCGCGACGAGGTGCTGGTCGGGCGAATCCGCCGCGACCCCTCGCACGAGCGCTGCCTCAACCTCTGGGTGGTCGGCGACAACCTGCGCAAGGGCGCGGCACTCAACGCCGTCCAGGTCGCCGAGCTGCTCCACCAGCGGAACCTGGTCAGGGTCCCCGCCGGCGCCAGCCTGAGCTGAGCCCGGCCCCGAACGCCGCTTCTCGAGCAGTTCACAACTGGGTGGCGCGCCGCCCCTCGGGCGGAGATATATTCGCGATGGCTTGAGGGGCCAGGCTAGACATTCGGGTGGGTCCCGGGAACGGTCGGCCGATAGGCCCGCCGCCCTCTGGATCGCGCTTTGCGTGCTGCTCGCCTTCGCGCTCGGCGCAGGCAGCCTGGTCGCGGCCAAGACCATCACTGGGACCAAGAAGGGCGAGGTGCTCAAGGGGACGAAGCACCGCGACCGCATCCTCGGCCGCGGCGGCGACGACCTGATCAAGGGCAGGAAGGGACGCGACCGGCTCAAGGGAGGGCGCGGCAACGACACCCTGCTGGGCGGCAAGGGCAGGGACAGGCTTCGCGGCGGGCCGGGGGCCGACGTCCTCTCCGGCGGCAAGGGCAACGACAGGATGGCCGGCGGCCCCGGCTTCAACCAGCTCAACATGGTCGACGGCGTCGAGCAGGGATCTCCCGGCAACGACGTGCTCAACGCCCGCAACGGCCGACCCGACGAGATCGAGTGCGGGACGGGGGACGACACCGTGTACGTGGACCGGGTCGAGGACGGGGTCTACGGCTGCGAGAACGTGGTGAGCCCGTGAGTGACGAGCACTCACTTCGCCGCCGCGAGTTCCTCGCCAAGACGGCTGCGCTCGCCGGGCTCGCCGGGGTGGCGAGCGCCTGGCCGGTTGACGCTCTCGTTCGTCACGCAGGCCGGGTCCAGACCGAGGCGCCCTTCCCGAGCCCGTCGAACATGCCGATCGACACCTTCGTGGTCCTGATGCAGGAGAACCGCTCCTTCGACCATTACTTCGGCTGGCATCCGGGGGCGGACGGCGTCAACGCCGGGCTCAGCTATCCCGACGACCTCGGCAACACGCACGGCACGCACCCGCTGGCCCCCGACTTCCAGGGTTGCGCCTTCGAGGACCCGGACCACTCCTGGGACGGCGCCCGCACCGAGTACAACGGCGGCAGGCTCGACGGCTTCTACAAGGCCAGCGACTTCTACGCCCTCGGCTACTACGAGAAGGCCGACCTGCCGTTCATCCCGGCGCTCGCCGACAACTTCACGCTGTATGA
>Ga0081455_10004898_pt1 | contig 14840 bp, 17 predicted proteins | sample TabmetS3T2R1_FD_70207 | JGI IMG/M metagenome (GOLD analysis project Ga0081455, IMG submission 70207) | Tabebuia heterophylla rhizosphere microbial communities from the University of Puerto Rico - S3T2R1 | ecosystem: Host-associated > Plants > Roots > Rhizosphere ... | reverse complement strand
GGGTACATCGGCCCTAGCCAAGCTTTCATGATGAGTACCGCTCCGCCGAGCGCGACGAGGTATGCCCAAACAGGAATCGGCATTTCGGGACTGCGTTCGTGCCGGAGCAAACCCGCCACGGCCCACGCGGCGATGAACGCTATCCGAATGCCAAGCCACATGTGCGACGGCATCGGAAGCCTAACGGTTGAGCTGAGCGCGCCGCGCGCTGTTGATTGGGCTTGGCACTTTATTCATATCGGCTGCGCTCCAGCGATTTGTTAGGCGTCATGGCAGCGGCCCCTAGGTGCTCATTTCGACATCGTCCCACTCGGCAGAAGCATTCAGTGCCCACTCGAGGAGCTTGCGCCTTTCGTGCACGACGCCTTCGTTGAACGGACAGTTGCTGGACCCCGAGATGCGGCTGTCTCTCGCGGCCCAGTGAGCCCGATAGAACAGATCGAGTTTAGCGAGCAGCGTCGCGGGTGATCGAGTACGGAAGGACTCACGAAATCGACGAGGTGGCTCCTGAACCCGAAGATCGGGAAGAAGGCTGGCAAGTTGATCGCCGATCGGTGTAGTTGGACCAAAATCTTCGACCAAGCAGCCAGCCCAGGCCGCGGCCCAGAGAGCTTCAATGTTCCATCGAAGTCGGTTCCTCACGCTCTCCGATGGGTCTCTCGAAGCCAAGACGATCTCTTGTTCTTCTGGCGAAAGGACGCTTGTCAGGCGATGTTCCTCAAGCCAAGGCCGCACGAGCTTCAGTGGCGCGCCAAATGACATGCACACCAGCACATTCAGCACCATCGCTCGGTCCGCGACTTCTTGAGATTCGCGCGGTTGCATCTCAGCGAGATCGATCTGTGGGAGACCCGCATTGACGCACCCGCCCAACGCGAGGATCTCGCCCTCCGACTCACCCTTGACTGTTGCAGAGTCGTATCTCATGACGCCTAACGGTTGAGTTGAGCGGCGCGCGCGCCGGTGTTTGAGCTTGGCACTTTATCTCTCACGCGTCCGCTCGAACGAGGTGTTAGGACTCATGTCGGTGGCGCTTTAGCGCGCCATGAAGCAGCCGACCGCGTCACCGCGGACGTTGAAGGTTGAAGGGGGATTTCCCGAATAGGCCAGAACGAAGTCATTCGATGTAGGGTCGAAGTAGAGTTCGTAACCCTCTTTGTCATCTGCCACCAAAAAGCATTCGCGAACATCCGCCGGAGCTTCGCCTCGAAGCTGGGCGACCGAGTCGCGTATTTCGATAGTGCGGAGCACCGGGTCCACTAAGGCCGCGCGCATCGCAGATAGCTGGTTCGTCACCCATTCCTGCGGCATCGGTGTTCCCACGGCGCCGGGATGGTGTTCGTAGGCGTAGGAGTCGATCTCCTGCTCTATCGTGCGCCGAAGGTCGGAAGAATTCATGAGACCTAGACACTATGACTTTCGTTTCGGGAGGCTGACCTCCGCCGCGAACGCGGGTTAGCCTGAGGCCAGAGCCGCAATGTGCACGCGGCACAGGTGTAACGACGGAGGTCAGCCATGCGATCACCTAACAACACGTTGTTCGTCGGACTGGATGTTCACAAAGAGTCGATCGCCGCCGCATACGCACCGCAGGAACCCGGCAGCGAAGTCGTCGCGCTCGGCAACATCGGGACGCGCCAATGTGACATCGACAAGCTGCTCAGGCAACTGCATTCGAAAGGCCGTCACCTCAAAATCGTGTATGAGGCCGGACCGTGCGGGTTGTGGCTGCATCGCTATCTACATAAGAAGGGCCTGGACTCAAGCGTCGTCGCCCCCTCGCTGATCCCGAAGCGTCCCGGCGATCGCGTCAAGACCGATCGGCGTGATGCGCTGCAGTTGGCGCGACTGGAGCGCGCCGGCGAACTCACGCCGATTCACGTACCCGACATCGAGGATGAGGCGGTACGTGACTTGAGTCGCGCACGCGAAGATGCGATGCGCGATCTGAAGGCGGCCAAGTTCCGCCTCAAAGCCTTTCTGCTGCGCCAGGACATCCGCTACGAGGGTCAAGCGCGCTGGACACCGGCGCACTTGCGCTGGCTGGCACGGGTCGTTTGCCCGACACCCGCCCAGCAGATCGTCTTCCAGGAGTACCTGCGCTCGATCAACGAACAGGGCGAGCGGCTCGCGCGCCTCGAGCAAGCCCTGCGCGATCAGATGCCACACTGGTGGCTCGCCCCCGTGGTGGAAGCGGTGCAGGCGCTGCGCGGTGTGCAGTTCACCACCGCTGTCACGATCATCGCGGAGCTGGGGGATCTGAACCGCTTCACGCATCCCAAGCAGCTCATGAGCTATCTGGGACTCACTCCCTCGGAGTACTCGAGCGGCCCGCGACGCCAGCAGGGCGCGATCACCAAAAGTGGCAACACCCACGTCCGCCGGGTGCTCGTCGAGAGCGCCTGGGCGTACCGCCATCCGGCCAAAGTGAGCGCCTACCTACAAAAGCGCATCGGGCACTTGCCCAAAGAGCTGCAGGACCTGTCGTGGAAGGCACAAGTGCGGCTGTGCAAACGCTACCGAGCGCTCTGTGCCCGCGGCAAACATGTCAATGAAGTGCTCGTCGCCATCGCCCGCGAGCTTGCCGCCTTCATCTGGGCCATCGCCAAGAGCGTTCCCGTCGCTCATCCCGCACGATGATCCATCCCACCTCAATCGCTCTGCGCCGAGCCATCGGCACAGACACTGCCCCGGTTCAAAGCGCAATCTTCGACACCGTTATGAGGCTTCGACCCTCGTCCCTAGAACGAAGCAGGCGCCCGACAGACACAAGTAATGTGGTAACCAACCCACGGATATCAGCATGATCGACCGTCGTCTCTACTGGCAGTGTCTGTGCCCATGGCCCGGCTTGCCGCCTAACTAGACCTAAAGATCGAAAACCACACCCTTGACAACGAAAGTCATATCAACGGTTGAGTTGAGCGGCGCGCGCGCCGGCGTTTGGGCTTGGCACTTTATCTTGCACGCGTCCGCTCCAACGAGGTGTTAGGTTTCAGCCCCCGGGACTAGTGCCCCGAGGTAATGCTTGATGTCGCCAGCTGCATCATGCGCCTGGCCGCGAACGTGCACATTCTCGTCCTTCAATGCAGCCGCGATAATTGGAAGCGCGCGCGCCAGGTCTAGCTTCCGACAGGTCCGCGCAAGGTGACCCAGACCAAGAACGGCGTTGCCGCGAACGTTAGAGTCTGCATGCGCCGCAAGAGATACGCAGATAGATTCAGACCAAGAACAGTCAGGTGGATCCATGGAAACAACTATTGGGACGTAGAGAAGGTCTTCGGGCACGCCGCGAGCTATCACGTCCTCTACGTCTTCAATTGTCCAGCCGTCCTTGAAGGGTCCCACGATGAAACCTAACGATTGAGTTGAGCGGCGCGCACGCCGATGTAAGAGCTTGGCACTTTATTCCTCACGCGTCCGCTCGAACGAGGTGTTAGGCGTCGTCGCCAATGGGTTGGTTCAAGTCACGAATCTGGATGTCTTCAGCCGAGTATTCACCAGCCATAATGACGTCACGCCAGTCGACCTTTAGTAGCTCTAAAAGCTGCGTCAGGCGCTGGAGCGAACCCTGGCTCGCAACAGCCGCGCAACGTACGAGCCTCGGTGAGGCCAGGCTGCCGTCTTCGGTGACCGGCGCACGAAGCAAGGCAAGCGCCTGCGCCCTGTCCGCCAAAGGGAAGCGGCGGGCGACAAAGCGTTCAACGTCAGCGAGTGGCACAGCGCGACGCCTAACGGTTGAGCTGAGCGGCGCGCACGCCGGCGTTTGAGCTTGGCACTTTATTCTCCACGCGTCCGCTCCAGCGATTTGTTAGGCCTTCCCATTCAGATAACCGCTCCGAGTCGAAAGATAGGCGCATAGAGCGCTGCTACCGCAAGCCCTTGGATTAACAAGGAAGCACAGCAAGTTGCCGCGAATGCACCCACAAGTCCCCGATGCTGAGCAATTGCCCTGTCCTCGGGCACGGCCAACCCAAAGATGAGCTGTGAAATTGCGAGCACTGGCAAAACCCATAACAAGTACCGCCAGTCGAGAAGAAACTGAGTCATATCCGGCAAGTCTGCGCCGAAACCTCGGAATAGCTCCCGAAACTTCGGAACGGCGATAAAGACCAGCGCCGAGGGAATCGCACAAAAGACGATGGTAGTGACGCCCCAGGCGAGGATGTTGCCCCGGACAAGTGAACCGACCTCGCCGGTCGTATATGTGCGTTGTTGTGTCACTGATGCGACCTTGAGGAAGGCCTAACGGTTGAGCTGAGCGGCGCGCACGCCGGCGCCTGGGCTTGGCACTTTATCTTTCACGCGTCCGCTCCAGCGAGGTGTTAGACGACGACCTACGAAGACGCAACACCAACCCCGCAATTAGAAGTGCCGCAATGTTGAAAAGCATCGGCCACAACGGGATGGCAAGCCAGTTCTGCGATGCGCGCGCCGCGGGCGGTGCAAGCGCGTAAGCAGATGCGGTGCTCAAGATTGCCGTGAGAATGACGACACCAACTCCGATGGAGTAGTACGCGCGAGGGTGCTGCTTGGACAGGATGAAGAAGACCCCGAACGAAACCGCGAATGTGATGGTCACCGGAATCACCGCACCAGCATCGAGCTCCCCCCACGCATGTTCGATACCGGCAATGCGGTTGATAACGCCAAATGCGAATCCTGCGACCACGGCTGCCGCAAACAGCAACAGCGAGTAGAGCAAAGTTGTACGCAGCCAGCTCATCGTCGTCTAACGATTGAGCTGAGCGGCGCGCGCGCCGACGTCTGAGCTTGGCACTTTATCCTTCACGCGTCCGCTCGAGCGAGTTGTTAGGCTTCACCACTAGCGGTAACCAACAACGAAGCTGACTTTCCCTGTGTCCTTCTCCACACGCAACTCTCCGCCGCCACCTCTGACGCTTGAATCCTTTGGGCTGTACATGACCATCCAATGATCCTTGCGCTCCGACGTTTGGTACTTGAGCGTAGTTGCGGAGTTAATCTCCTTGGACAGATACAACTGAGCTAGGCACTGAGCAATTGCGGCGGTTGCAACCGGCGGCGCCGGACAGTCCGCAGCCGTCGCAGTGGCGCATCCGCACAGTGCGACGAACGGGAGGAGGTTTCGATTTTGCGCCATGTGAAGCCTAACGGTTGAGTTGAGCGGCGCGCATGCTGGCGTCTGAGCTTGGCACTTTATCTCTCACGCGTCCGCTCCAACGATTTGTTAGGTTTCATTCTGGCTGATCCGTAGATTGTGGCAGCCGGACTTCGCTGAAGCGCATGAATGCCAGATTCCCTTGTGACTCAAGCGCGCCATCTTCAACGAGCTTGCGCACCCGCTGCGCGTAGTAGATGTCGGGAATTCCGCGGCGGCGATCGGGGAGCTCGCCCATGGTCTTACCGACCACCATCGCAACCTTCCGCCAACGGGCGTGCGTGTTCGCGACCAACGTGCGATCGATGGCACCAACCTCGGACGGACTGAGCGACGCAACAAGCGCGAATTCTTGGGCTGTCAGTGGCGGTTCGGGCTGGGGAATCTCGGACACGAGAGCTGACCTCGAGTGAAACCTAACGATTGAGTTGAGCGGCGCGCACGCCGAGGTATGAGCTTGGCACTTTATCTATCACGCGTCCGCTCCAACGACGTGTTAGGCATCGCCATTTGCCGCCTTCTCTGTGCGGAGTCGATCGTCCGCAATTGACCGAGCAATTTCGATGCTGTCCGTTATCGTCGCAGTGCGGCCAATGGGAATCCAACTAGGGGGAAAGTGCTCATCCGCGTTCTCCGTATACCAAGTCTCGAAGTGAACGCGAATGTTGCGCTGCTCATCTTGGGTTAGCACCGCTCTGTCACTTTCGTTTGGGGAGTAGCGCACTTCAAGCGTCTCCTCGCGTGAGTAGCGCGTAACAGAGAGTTTGTCCGGCGGAAGCGTCATACGATTCATGTGTCCTGGGCCAAGCGCTTACCTGGAGCGATGCCTAACGGTTGAGCTGAGCGGCGCGCACGCCGGAGTTTGAACTTGGCACTTTATCTTTCACGCGTCCGCTCGAGCGAGGTGTTAGGCGGCAAGCTTTAGCGGTGCTACAAGCGAACGCGTTACTAGAATCTCGCGCGCGCACAACCACAGACCGCCGACTGGCTCACCCTCTTCTATTTCACGTTCCCAGAACCATACCAGCATGCTGAATCCGTCGTGCCGCCCCGACAAGTGTTGGGCGACAGCTGAAATCGAATCCGATGGAAACTTGGCCAATACAAAGCGAAGTGCGCGAACGCCGTCGCCGTAGAAGTCCATGTTGTGCCACCAGTCCGCGTCCGGCCCCTCCCACGGACCCAGTTTGTCACGATACAAGTCGTCTATCTTCGTGGTGAGTTCCATATCAAGCTCGGCGTGAAGCTTGTCGTCCTGCGACGCGAAGCGAGCGCGTGCTACTTCACAACGTGTTCGAAAAGCCGCCTCAAACTCCTTCAGTGAGCCGAGGATTCGGAGTTGAGGCACGGAAAATGGCACTACGTTTGACACTTGCCGCCTAACGATTGAGCTGAGCGGCGCGCACGCCGACGTTTGAGCTTGGCACTTTATCCTCCACGCGTCCGCTCCAGCGATTTGTTAGGCGACCGGGTCGCCGATGCGAATTTCGACACCCCGCGCCAACGCCTCTCTCGACATGGACTCTACTACTTGCCGTGCGCGCTCCGAAACCGCGTGAGAGTCCGAAACGAAGATTCGCACGCGGCCGGTGCTGGCAGCAGGGTAAACGTTTGAAAAGTTTGGGTGGATGGCCGCATGCAGATAGGTGCTTAGCTTGGCGTGAAGTTTGTGGCAGGTCTCGTCAGAAGCATCGAGCGGACCTGTAGTCACCACCAGCATGTCGACCCCGCCCTCTTTGCGCTCGCCTATGACGTCGAGGTTGTCTAGCTCTGACAGAGGAGACGAGCTCCGAGGTTGATTGCTCATTGGCACACCTCAAGGTCGCCTAACGATTGAGCTGAGCGGCGCGCACGCCGACGTCTGAGCTTGGCACTTTATCCCTCACGCGTCCGCTCGAGCGAGTTGTTAGGCTTCCCACGAACCGGTTTGACGAAGGGCTCTTGAAGCCCTACCACGCCAAGATATGTCCCCACGCCCCAAGCACCTGCAAAGAGCGCGGCGACGTTGCTTGCCGCATCGCTCATGCCGTGCGCGAGAATGCCTCTGATGAGCATTGCCAGGGCCAAGGCGATGAAAGAGACAGCGAGCAAATGGAACGCCTGAAGAGGCTCTCGCTTCTGGAAAGGGTTGGCCATCCAGTTCGGGGCAACCCACGACATTCCCGAAACGAGCCTGGGGTACATCGGGCCTACCCAAGCTTTCATGATGAGCACCGCTCCAACGAGCGCGACGAGGCATGCCCAAACAGGAAGTGGCATTTCGGGACTGCGCTCGTGCTGGAGCAAACCGGCCACGGCCCACGCGGCGATGAACACTATGCGAATACCAAGCCACATGTGCGACGGCATCGGAAGCCTAACTATAAGTAGACCGCAGAAGTGCGGCATTCAAAAGCGTCACTATTGACGGATAACACGGCGCCAAACTCCTATGTGATTGATTCCACTCCACCACGTGACGCCTAACCAGTCAATCCGGCAAAAACGATCCACCGCCCCGCCCCCGGCCCTCGACGAAGTTCGCGCCCCGTTCGGGGAGTGACCTACAGCGACCGCACCAGAAAGGCTTATGTCGACTCGGTTCGCCACTTCATCGACGATGCGGTAGCTGTCATCCACACCACCCAAGGAGCGAGAGGCCGCGCCCCCGCCCTCCGAGCATGCGCACCCGGCTCAATGCAGCTGAGCCCCACGTCACGCAGCCGAGCCGCTTCTACGATGCATGCGGTGAACAAGGAAGGATTTGTTTCCACCCAATTGCGCCCCGTCCGCGCCACGCCGACAATTGCCGCCAGAAAATAAATCTATCCCCATTTTCATGGCACACGGACTCACCTGTTGGCACTGCGGCGCTTCGCTCGAGGCGCTCTCCATGCCCTTGCGCCGGCTCGACGTCTGCAAGGCATGCAACAACGAGCTGCACGTCTGCCGCCTGTGCGTCGAGTACGACACGCGCGTCGCGAAGCATTGCCGCGAGCCCACCGCCGAGGAAGTGCGCGACAAGACGCACGCGAACTTCTGCGATCACTTCAAGCCGAAGGTCGGCGCATACGTTCCGCCGAACACTGCCGAGGTCGATGCCTCGCGCGCGGCGCTCGACGCGCTTTTCGGGAAGAAATGAACGCATTCGTCGCCTGCGCAAAGTGCTGCGCGACGACGATCGTGTGCGCGATCGCCGGGTTCAAGTTGTTCTCGATCTTGTGGACACTCTCGCTCGGCCTGGAGTCGTCGAAAATCGCGGCGCTGGGACTCCGCTTCCTCGATCCCGGCACGACGCTCTTCATCGGCCTCGTCGCCGGCCTCTTCGCAAGATTCTACGAGCGGGCGCATTCCTACACCGTCGCGGCCATCTCGGCGGCACTCGTCGAGACATTGCATGCGAGCATCGGCGGTGGCTTGGTACATTTCCCCGCGAAGTCGCTCGTGAGCGTCAACGTCGCGGTGGCGAGCGCACTCGCCGCAGCGTGGATTGCAACTCGGATCGCGCGGGCGACGTCCAAGCGAGGAACCGCAACACCGAAAACCCCTTCTCCCGGAACGCTCTCATGAAGTCCCGCTACCTTGCGTTGGTCCTCGCGTGCTGCCTGTCCGGCACCGCCGCGCTTGCCGAACCGATCACGCCCGCCGACCAGGTTCACGACATGCAGCGCGGCGTCAACATCGTGGGCTACGACCCGCTGTGGCGCGACGCATCGCGGGCGCGCTTCAAGCCGCGGCTCTTCAAGGTCATCAAGGACGGCGGCTTCAGCTCAGTGCGCATCGTGCTGCAGTCGTTCCAGTTCATGGACGCCGACTTCAAACTACCCGCAGGCTGGTTCGACACGCTCGACGGCCTCGTCAAGGAAGCGCTCGCGCAGGATCTCACCGTGATCCTCGACGAGCACGACTTCGGCTTCTGCGGCAAGGATGCGGCGGGCTGCCGGCCGCGCCTCATGGCGTTCTGGACGCAGGTGAGCGAGCACTTCAAGGACGCGCCCGAGAAAGTGGTGTTCGAGATCCTCAATGAGCCCAACGAGGCCGTGAACGATTCCTGGAACGCGTTGCACGCCGAGGCGCTGTCGATCATTCGCAAGACGAATCCGTCGCGCAACGTGATCATCGGGCCCGCGTTCTGGAACAACCCGGGCTGGCTCGACAAGCTCGACCTGCCCGTCAACGACCGGCACATCATCGTCACCGTCCACTACTACACACCGATGCGTTTCACGCACCAGGGCGCGCGCTGGACGCCGCAGTTCGTGAACCTCTCGGGCATCACGTGGGGCACGCCGGAAGATCGTGCGGCGCTCGCGAAGGACTTCGATGCCGTGCAGTCATGGTCGAAGAAGAACGACCGTCCGATCCTGTTGGGGGAGTTCGGCGCCTACGACAAGGCGCCGATGGAGTCGCGCATCGCGTACACGGCCGCCGTCGCACGCGCGGCCGAGCGGCGTGGCTGGGCCTGGGCCTACTGGCAGTTCGACAGCGACTTCGTCGTCTACGACATCGACAAGGATGCGTGGGTGAAGCCGATCCACGATGCGCTCGTGCCGCCGCCGCCGCAACCGACCGAGAACGCAGCGCCGACGGGTTGAGCCGATCGTTAGACGTCTCGGCGCCCGCGCCGACGATCAATCCTTCGCGTGCGCCGTGCCCCGCCACGCGGTGGGAAACAACCGCCGCGCGTTCGCGCCGTAAACCTTGTCGATCACCGCGCGCGGCAGTGCGAGCCCGCTGAACTCGCCCTCGAAGTCATTCGACTTCAACGGTCCGCCGCCCGCGAGAAACGCCCAGTCGGCAAGCCACGCAGCGTGCGCGTCCTCCGCGAATGCGGCATCCGACTGACCGTGCCCGCGCGAGAGGTCGGTGCCGTAGAGGATTCGATCCTGGAACTCGACGAAGAACGCGCGCACCTTGTCGCGCGCCTTCACCGACTGCAGCTCGAGGTGCACGAGCCGCGCCGCGAGATCGACGTTGGCCTGCGGGTGGGCACGCATCCACGCGCTCAGACGATCGACATCCCACTCGATGGACGCGAGATGCACGCCGACGAACTCGAGCTTCGGATGCTGCGCGAGCATGCGGTCGCGCGCGGCGAGCAGCTCGTCGTAGCCAGGCCATTCCGGATGATTGGCCATGTGGTACTGCGGATGCTCGCGAAAATAGCTGCGGTCGCCTTCGATGGTCATCTGGTCGAGCGGCAGCCAAGCGTTGCGCGGCTCGGCCTGATGGGCGAGCAGCACGATGCCGCGCTTCTCGAGGTTCGAGAAGATGGGCGCGAACCGCGCGTCGTCGATCAGCACGACGCGCCCGTCCTTGTCGCGCCAGCTCATGCCGATGTCCTTCCACACCTTCACGCCGACCGCGCCCTGTGCGAACGCCTCGTCGAGGTGCTTCTGGGTGCGTGCGAGCCAGCCCGGCGATTCGCTGTCGTGCGCGTCGAACGTCGCCGCCCACGCGATGCGCTCGGGATACGTGCGCATGAGCCGGATCGCGTCGCGCTGCTGCACGTCGAGTGCGGGGAAGTCGCCGTAGTTCACGTTGATCGCCAGCATGCGGAAATCGTCCGCGGCCGCGCGCTCCATGAACTTCGGCAGGTCGCCCGCGAGATGCACGTGCGTGTCGATCTTCGGCACTTTCGCGAAGTCGGCGGCGGAGTAGGTAGACGGATCGGCCGCGGAGGCGATGGCGCCAATGAAGAATGCAGACACGAGGCCGGCGAGTGCAGCCGACAACCGTTTTGTGAGCTTCATGACGGCAACCCCGCGTTCGCAACCTGGGATCTCAGACGTTCGATCGACGTCGGCCCGAGCGGCGCACCGCCGAGCCGCGCGGCGTAGAGCGCGGCACCGAGCACGGGCGGCAACAGCGGCGTGCGCGGCTCGAAAGGCACGGCGGCGGAGGCGAGCTCGTGGCGGAACGCTTCCACGAGCCGCGCGGAGCCCGAAAACGCGCCGCCCGTCCACGAGACGGGCAGCGGCACGATGTCCGGCACCGCGAGCGTGCGCCGCACTGCGAGCACGAGCGCCGCGAGCTCGCGGGCCGCGGCCGTGAAGATGCCCTGCGCCGCCGCATCTCCCGCCTCCGCCGCCTCGTGCACGACACGTGCGAACTGCGCAAATGCCGCTCGCGTATTGGCGTCGACGCCATAGACGTGCGAGCTCAGGTCTAGATCGGCGGAAAGGCTGAACCGCCGGCGCACGAGCTCGTACAGCGGCCCACGCGGCGCGCGGCCGTCGCTCATGCGCGTGAACAGCGTGAAGCCTTCGCGCGCGATCCAGTACGCCGAGCCCTCGTCGCCGATGAGCTCGCCCCAGCCGCCCGCCCGCGCGCCACGCCCGGCCCACTCGCCGTACGCCATCGAGCCGGTGCCCGCGATCACGCTGATGCCGTCGGCGCACGCGAGCGACCCGGCCCAACTACCGAGCATGTCATTGCCGCAGGCGTAGCGTCGCGGCTCGAGCAGCGACGACGGCATCGCGTCGAGCTGCGCCACGACCGAGCTGTCCTCGCCGTGCGAAGACAAACCGAAGAACGCGAATCGCACGTCGGCGGGCGCGATGCGCGCGGCGGCGAACGTCGCACGCATGCCTTCTTGGAGCAGCGCAGCGGCTGCGTCGACGCCCGCAGCGAGGTGACTCACGCTCGCGGTGACGTGACTCGCGCGCACGTTGCCGTGCGCGTCGACGAGCGCGTAGGCCGTCTTGGTGCCGCCGCCGTCAACGCCGAGGAACATCGTCGGGCTCGCTCCACGGATGGATAGTCACGCCCTGCACGACGCGGTTCACGACGCCCGTGGCGTTGGGATTGTCGGGCGTGAGCCCCTGCGCGAGCGACTGGCGCAGCGCGAGCACCTGCCCGAACACGACGCACGGCAACACGAGCTCGAGATCGGTCGCATCGTGCAGCCCCGCGAAGCCCACCTGCGGATCGAGCAGCGCGCCGTCGAGCGTCGCGCCGACGGCGACGATCTCGCCCGCGCGCGCTTCGCGCCGCAGCTCGCGCAGCAGGTCGTAATCGTAGGCGCGCGCGTACTCGTCGTTCGATACGAACACGACGACGAGCGTGCGATCGTTGACCACGGTCTTGGGGCCGTGACGGAAACCGAGCACCGATTGCGACATCGCGACGATGCGTCCGTCCGTGAGCTCGAGCGTCTTGAGCGCGGCCTCGGCCGCGAGCGACTGCAGCTCGTTGCTGCCGAGGAACACCGCGCGTTCGAAGCCGCGCACCGCGAGCTCGGCGGCCAGCGTTTCCATGCGCGGCATCGCCGCAGCGCACGCGCGCGACAGCAGCGCGACGCGGCCCTCTCCGAGCAGTCCGAAAACCTGCGCACCCGCGAGCACCATGCCCGTGAAGCTCGACGTCATCGCGAAGGCGCGGTCGTGCATCGCATCGGGCAGCACGAGCACGCGGGCGTTCGGCGCGGCCGCCATGCGCTGCGCGAGCGCGCCGTGCGCGTTGCACGTGATCACGAGGTGATGCACGTGGTCGACGGCCTGCTCCGCGAGCTCGATGGCCGCGAGGCTCTCCGGGCTGCCACCGGAGCGCGCGAACGACACGAGCAGCGTGGGTTGCGTGCGTGCGAGATAGCGTGCCGGACCCGAAACGATGTCGGTGGTCGCGACGGCGTCGACGCGCCGTTGCAGCGCGCGGCCGAGCGCGGGCGCGAGACAGGCGCCGATGTACGCGGACGTGCCCGCGCCCGTGAGCACGACGCGCAGCCGGTCATCCGCGAGCAGCGGTCGCAGGAAGGCATCGAGCCGCGCACGCTCGCGCGCGACGAGCGACTCGACCTCGCGCCACACCTGCGGCTGCTGCGCGATCTCGCGCGCGGTCCAGTCGCCGCCCGGGGATGGACCATTCGCCTTGCCGTTGCCCTTGTCCATGCCTTGGGTGTTCATGCGCCGCACGCGTGGATATACGGACGAATCGCGGCCGCGACACCGTCGCGCAGCAGTTCATCGACGCCGGGTTCGAGCTCGTGCGCACGCACGGCCTCATATTGGCGCGGCAGGTACTGGCTGACCAGCGTCAACGGCGGCGGCCGGCGACGCAGGTTGTCGAGCAGCGTTTCGCAGGCCGACTGCAGCTCGGGATGCGGCCAGTAGTAGCGGATGCGGTCGGAGAGGCTGTACGCGAGGTCGAATGCCTGGCTGTGCGCGTCGCCGTCGGAATGACGATAGTGCCCGCGCCACTGCGCCGGGTTCTCGCGCATCACGCGCAGCGCAACGGCGCGCAGCGCCGAACGGGTCTCGATGCCCGGCATGTCGTCCTCGATCGCCGCGAGCGCCCACAACGTCTCGCGCAGCGCGAACGTTGCGCCCGGTCCGACCTTGAGGATGGCGAAGTGATCGCGCACGAGCTGCGCAAGACTGCGCGGCGTCTGGTAGTCGGTGGAATGCGCTTCGAACACGATCTGCCGCTCGCGCTCGATGCAGCTGCGCAGCGCGCCCGCCTTCGCGGGCTCGTAGTCGATGACCTTGTGATGATCGAACTCGACGCCGGGCTGCACGACGAGCGCGATGACCCGCAGCCACGCGTCTGCCAGACCTGCGGCATCGAACGCGGCGCGGTGCGCGGCGATCGTCGCGAGCGCGGCTTCGGGGCGCGTCACTTCGAGCGCCGCGAGCTCCTCGTGTGCGCCGCCGGGCACGGGCACCTCGGTGCCGATCACGTAGACGGGCAGTTCTCCTCCCGCGCTACGCGCGGTTTTTTCCGCGACGGCCGCGAGCCGCGCCGCGCGCGCGGCGATGAGGCTTTCGGGCAGCGGCACCGGATCCTCGGCGCAGGCCATGGAGCAGTCGAGATGGATTTTGCGAAAACCGGCGGCGACGTATTGCGCGACGAGCTCGTCGGCCTTGTCCATCGCGGTGGCGGCGGGCTCCGCCTGCCACACGTTGGGTCCGAGATGATCGCCGCCGAGCAGCAGCCGGTCGGCGTACCCCGCGTCGACCAAAGCGGACAGACAGTCCATCAGCCACGGATCCGTCGCGTTGTTCGCCCGCGACGGCCCGTCGAACGCCAGCCACGCGCCCCGCCGCGCCAACTCGAGATGGGCCCGGTGATCCGGGAACCGGTTGAGGTGCCCGAGGATCACCGCCGCCGGGTGCACGTCGAGCTCGTCCACGAGCAGATCCAGTACGGCGTCCGCCGCCGAGCCGAGCTCGTGATGCACCGCGATCGACGCACCCGTCACATGATGCGCCTCGGCCGCGGCCCGCATCACCAGCTCGGCATGCGCGTCCAGGACGTGGAACCCGCCCGCCACCTTGATCAGCCCGGCGCGGACCGAACTGTTGCCGATGCCAACGGTCAGCTCGTGCACGAAGGTCTCGGCGAGCCGCTCGCTCACCTTGTCGACGAAACCGTCCGGGTAGTGCTCGCGCCGGTGCAGCCCGGTCGCGGCGATCAGCGAAACCCCTGTGGTGGTGGAGATCGCGGGCAACAGGTCGGCCCGGCGGTTCAGTCCGTGCGGCGTCCACAGGACGATCGCCTGCCCACCCGCGGCCGCGAACGCCCGCACCTCGGCCACCGCGGCGTCCTCGTCGTCCCGCTCCTGCCCCGGCAGCATCACCGAGCGGAAGAAGAGATGATCATGCGAGTCACACACCCCGAGCGCGGCGGCCGGAATGTCCCCGATCACGGTACGGATCACGAGCCGGCATCCTCCTCTAGCAGTTGGATCGCTACCACAGTAGAACCAGCGGGTGTCCTGGGC
>Ga0081455_10004897_pt1 | contig 14841 bp, 13 predicted proteins | sample TabmetS3T2R1_FD_70207 | JGI IMG/M metagenome (GOLD analysis project Ga0081455, IMG submission 70207) | Tabebuia heterophylla rhizosphere microbial communities from the University of Puerto Rico - S3T2R1 | ecosystem: Host-associated > Plants > Roots > Rhizosphere ... | reverse complement strand
TACCGTTGCCGCATTCGCCCGCCGCATCGCCTTGGCCTCCGCGACGCTGCGAAAGCGCATCGCGGCGAGTTCGAAATATTCGCGGCCGAGCAGGTAGGCGGCGGCGATAAAAAACACGAGGACGCCAAGCCCGCCGAAGAACACGAAGGGCAGCGCCACGACGTAGACCAGCACGGAAAGTGCAGCTGCCTTGCTGCCCTCGATCAGGGCGCGGACAACCGGCAGCGGTTTGCCGACGGCATCAGCCGGATAATGGACGCGCTCGACTTCTTCGGCGACGTCGTCAACGAAGATGCTGGCGATCAGCGAGGTCACGGCCGGCATCAGGAACACCGCTCCGAACACGACGCCGAATCCAGCCGCGATCGAGATGATCCAGGCGAGCGCGTTGAGCGGACCATGGAAGCCGCCCAGCGTTCCCTCGGCCCAGGTCTCGCCTGAAGTCGCCAGCCAGCTCAGGAGCCTCTGCAGCAGGATCGCGGCCACCGCGATCAGGATCAACGCCAGGCCGACGGCGCGCCACAGGATACGGCGCAAGGGCGGCGAGAACATTTGTGCAAGTGCCTTGACGGCAGCGTCAATCATAGTGGTGAAACCCCTCCGGTAAATCTCGCGAGAGGTAGAGATGGTTTGGCTGACTCACAAGGGGTGGAGAAGATTGGCGGCACCGGCAAACGCCGCTCCGATTCCGGATCAGCGCTCCACGCTGTCCGGAAGACGGCAAATGACTCACGCCAATTCGCGCGATCGCCGGGCTTGGGGCATCAAACCTCGGTCTTGCGCAGGAAGCGCCGTCTCTTCGTCAGCTTCCGCAGAAACGAGCGGCGGCGCGTCGAGGGATTGTTGAAACGGATCGAAGGCGCCCGCCACCTCCGAGGGCGGGAGGCGCGGTTTGTCGGCCCAGTGCAGGGCAGTGTAGTCGAAGCCGTGCACGATGGTTGGCTTGACGATCTCGAAATAGGGCGAGATGTCGAAATCGCGCGGCATATAGAGCGAGGAATCGCGGATGTGCAGGATTTCCCGCCGCGCCTTGCGGCTGCCGGCGAGCGTGATCTTCGGCAAAATGGGATAGCGCACCATTTCGAACGCCTGTGCGATCAGGGCCGAGCAAATAATCTTGGTGGGGTCGCCGGAGCCGAACGCGATCATACGCCGCCGCCAGCGCTGCGGCACCGGCAGCGGGATCAGATAGCGCATCAGGTCGACGATGTTCTTGGTGTCGTAGCCGAAGCCGATGCGGTTGATGGCATAACGGCAGACGGTGATGCGGTCTTCATAGGAGAGGCCGACCGGCCGGCAGACCCGGGTATGATAGGCGAAATATTTCGACAGCGGTGCCGAGGTCACGCCTTCGCCGACATTGGCTTCAATCAGCACATGAGGCTCGCCATCGGCTTCGGACGCGCCGGCCACGGCACCGACATACAGCGCCGAATGCGACCAGGTCGATTGCGTCAGATATTTGATGATGCCGGAGATCCGGTTATTGCCTTCGACCAGCAACACGTCGCCAGGCTGAATAATGCCGCGCAGATGTTCCGGGTCGCTGGGCGTAAACGGCTCGTAGCCGATCTGCTCCTTCTGCAGATAGCTGGCGATCAGCTTGCCGATCGTGTCGAGCACAAACCCCATCGCGTTTCCCTGGCGCGGCTCATGGCGGCCGCTTGTCTCCCCTGCTCGCGCGCGCTCCTGATTTGAACCTGCTGCCGTATGCGCAGGTGTGCTTCTGGTCGCGTGGACAATGATTATTGTCCCAAGCGCTTGCAATTTAGTTCATGCCGCGCCGATACGAAATAATCAAAGATTCACCATGAGTGTTGCCCAGCCATGTCCGATCGGGCAAGTTCTCGCGATGTTCTTGCATCGCGAGGCCCGCCGGATAGCCCGCGCTAAGCCTCGGAAAACCATGTCATGACAATTTCCCGCCGCGATATCCTGTTCGGGCCGGCGGCGCTGGGGGTCGGTTTGGCGCTCCGGCCGCTGACCGCGGCCCCGTTGCCGCGCGAGGCTGACATTGTCGTGATCGGTGCGGGTGCGGCCGGTCTTGCTGCGGCGCGACGGATTTCGGCGGCGAACCGCAAGGTGGTGGTGGTCGAGGCGAACGATCGCGTCGGCGGTCGTTGCGAGACCGACAGCGCCTCCTTCGCGGTCCCCTTCGATCGAGGTGCGCGCTGGTTGTACGCGCAGGACAGCAATCCGGTCGCCGCGTTGGCGCGGCCGGCCGCGGTGGATCTCTACGCGGCGCCGCAAAGCCAGAAGATCCGGATTGGCCGTCGCAATGCGCGCTCCGGTGAGGTTGAGGATTTTCTGACATCGTCGGTGCGCGCCAATCGGGCCATCGCCGATGCCGGACGCGGCAGAGCCGACATGCCGGCAGCCGACGCTTTACCGAAGGACCTCGATCCCTGGACGGGGACGCTTGCTTTCATGCTGGGTCCCGCCGCGACGTCGAAGGACCTGAAGGAGGTCTCGGCGTTCGATCTCGCGCGCAGCGAGCCACGCGATGCCGGTGTGTTTTGTCGGCAGGGGCTTGGCACCTTCATGACCAAGCTGGCTGAAAACGTGCCAGTCGCCTTATCGACGCCTGTCACGCGCGTGAACTGGGGCGGGCGCGGTTTGGAGATCGAAACTCCGGCCGGCCGGCTCAATGCCCAGGCTGTCATCGTGACCGCTTCGACCGCTGTGTTGGCCGCAGGCAACATCAAGTTCGTGCCCGACCTGCCGAAGCGCCAGCTCGATGCGGTGTCGAAGCTGCGATTGGGCAGCTATGACCGGATCGCGCTCGAACTCACCGGCAATCCGCTCGGCCTTGCCCGCGATGACGTCGTGATTGAGCAGGGCAATGATCGGCGCACCGCGCTGCTGCGCGCCAACATTGCCGGATCGACGCTCTGTGCGGTCGACGTGGCCGGCAGCTTCGGCAACGAACTGTCGGTGAACGGCGAACAGGCGATGATCGCCTTCGCCGTGGAATGGCTGACCAGGCTTTACGGCAGCGACGTCAAATCAGCCGTTGGCCGCAGCCGTGTCACGCGCTGGAACGCGGCGCCGACCATCATGGGCGCGATGTCGGTCGCGTCGGTCGGCGGACAGACCAGCCGGAAAATCTTGATGGAACCCTTAAATGCGGTGTTCTTCGCCGGCGAGGCCGTGCACGAAACGCTCTGGGGAACGGTCGCGGGCGCCTGGGAATCGGGCGAGCGCGCCGCCGAAGCCGCACTCCGCAAAATCGGTGCGCTGAAGCCGATCGCGGAGGAGCCGCAACCGCGTCCCCGTCGTCGCACCAGGTCATCGGCGCCGCCACGATAGTCGTGGTTCGCGACAGCTTAACCTCGCAGCGTGCCGCCGGTCTTCTTTGTCACCTCGGCGACGATCTTGGCGGTGACCGCGTCGATCTCCTGATCGGTCAAGGTCTTCTCGCGCGGCTGCAGCGTGACAGCGATCGCGATCGATTTCTTGGCCTCGTCGACGCCCTTGCCCTCATAGACGTCGAACACCGTGACGGTGTCGATCAGAACCTTGTCGGCCGCTTGCGCGGCGCGGATGATGTCGCTTGCTTTGATCGTGCGATCGACGATGAAGGCGAAGTCGCGCGACACCGGCTGAAATGGCGACAGAGCAAGCAGCGGCTTGGCGCGGGTCGGTTTGGCGCGGGGCAGCGGAATGCCGTCGAGAATCACCTCGAACGCGACCAGCGGACCGTTGGCGCCGAGCGCGTCCAACGTGCGCGGGTGCAGTTCGCCGAAATGGCCTAGAATATTTTTCGGACCGATCTGGATGGTGCCGGAGCGGCCTGGATGCAGCCAGCTCGCCCCACCCGCAACGATCTGCAAGGCGCTCATCGGCGCGCCGGCTGCGGCCAGCACCGCCAGCGCGTCGGCTTTTGCATCAAAGGCGCTGACGTCTGCTGTCCCTGACCAATCGCGGCCGACACCCTTGGCGGAGGCGAGCGCGCGCCGCACGCCGCCAGCCGCGATGACCTGGTCGTCGGGACCGTCGCCCTTGAACACCTGACCGACCTCGAACAACGCGACATCACCGAAAGCCCGGTCGGCGTTCTGCTGGGCGGATCGCACCAGGCCCGGAATGAGACTCGGCCGCATGTCCGAGAGGTCGGCCGCGATCGGGTTCGCCAGCGCGAGCTCGGCCTGGCCGCCGCCGAACAACGCGGCCTGCGGTTTTGAGACGAACGACCATGTCACGGCCTCGGTCATGCCGCGGGCCGCGAGCGCGCGTTTGGCGCGGCGGGTACGAAGCTGGATCGTGGTCAGGATCGGCTTTCGCGGCGTCTCGCCGCGCTCGAACGGCACCTGTGGCACATTATCGACGCCGATGATGCGCACGATCTCCTCGACCAGGTCGGCCTTGCCATGGACGTCGGCGCGCCAGGAGGGCGCCGCGACCTTGACCACCGGGCCATTGCCCGCGATCGAAAAGCCGAGCGCGTTGAGAATGGTGCGGATCTTCGGCAACGGCACTTCGATGCCGGTCAGCCGCTTCACCTCGTCGATCGGGAAGTCGATGATGCGATCGTCGCCATAGCTCCTGCCCACGACGATGGCTTCCGCCGGCGTTCCGCCGCAGATCTCCGCCACCATTTGAGTGGCGAGATCGAGCCCCGGCGCCATGAAGGCGGGGTCGACGCCACGCTCGAAACGGTAGCGCGCGTCGGAATTGATGCCGAGCTTGCGCCCGGTCTGCGCGATGTTGATCTCGTTCCACAGGGCCGATTCGATCAGCACGTCGGTCGTGGTCTCCGAACAGCCGGAGGCCTCGCCGCCCATGATGCCGGCGAGCGATTCCACGCCGCTCTCATCGGCGATCACGCAGATGCTGTCATCGAGTCCATAGATCTTGCCGTCGAGCGCCAGCAACGTCTCACCGTTCCGGGCGCGACGCACGGTGAGGTCGCCCTTGATCTTGGCGGCGTCGAACACATGCAGCGGCCGGCCGCGGTCATAGGTCATGAAGTTGGTGATATCGACCAGCGCGTTGATCGGCCGCAGCCCGATCGCGGTCAGGCGCTTTTGCAGCCAGTCTGGCGAGGGACCGTTCTTCACCCCGCGCACGAGCCGCAAGGCGAAGCCGGGACAGAGCGCGGCATCCTCCACCATCACCTTCACCGGCGATGGAAAGCCGCCCTTGATCGGCTTGATCTGGATGTCCTTCAATTTGCCCATGCCGGCGGCGGCGAGATCGCGCGCGATGCCATGCACCGAGGTGCAGTCGGCACGGTTTGGCGTCAGGTTGATTTCGATCACGGGATCGGCGAGCTTCGCCCAGTCGACATAGCGGACGCCGACCGGCGCATCCTCGGGCAGATCGATGATCCCGTCATGATCCTCAGACAGCTGCAGTTCGGCGGCCGAGCACAGCATGCCGCGGCTTTCCACGCCGCGAATGGTGCCGACCCCAAGCGTCAGATTTTTTCCGGGAATGAAGGTACCGGGGGCTGAGAACACGCTCTTCATGCCGGCGCGGGCATTCGGCGCGCCGCACACCACCTGGACCGGCTCTCCCGAACCCGTATCGACCATGCAGACGCGCAACTTGTCGGCGTTCGGATGTTTCTCCGCCGAGATCACCCGCGCGATGGTGAAGGCGCTGAGCGCCTTGGCGGGATCATCGATGTGTTCGACCTCGAGCCCGATCATGGTGAGCTTGTCGGCGATCGCTTCCAACGTCTCGTCGGTGTCGAGATGATCCTTCAGCCAGGCGAGGGTGAATTTCACGACGAAAGCCCTCCCGCCAGCGTCGGGAAGTCGAGCGGCCGGAAACCGTAATGCTTGAGCCAGCGCACGTCGGCCTCGAAGAAGGCGCGCAGGTCAGGCAGGCCGTATTTCAGCATGGCGATGCGGTCGATGCCCATGCCCCAGGCAAAGCCCTGATACACCTCGGGGTCGATGCCGCAATTCCTCAAAACATTCGGATGCACCATGCCGCAGCCGAGAATCTCGAGCCAGTCCTCGCCTTCGCCGAACCTGATTTCGCCCTTGTCGCGGCGGCACTGGATGTCGACTTCCAGCGATGGCTCCGTGAACGGGAAGAAGGACGGCCGGAAGCGCATGTTGACGTTGTCGACCTCGAAGAACGCCTTGCAGAACTCAGCCAGGATCCATTTGAGATGGCCGAGATGCGAGCCCTTGTCGACCACGAGGCCTTCGACCTGATGAAATTGCGGCGTGTGGGTCGCGTCCGAATCGACGCGATAGGTCCGGCCGGGAGCGATGATGCGGATCGGCGGCTTCTGCGCCAGCATGGTGCGCACCTGCACCGGCGAGGTGTGTGTGCGCAGCAGCTTGCGTGAGCCATCGGGCTTCGGGTTCAGGAAGAACGTGTCGTGCATCTCCCGGGCCGGATGGCCTTCGGGAAAGTTCAGCTTGGTGAAATTATAATCGTCGGTCTCGATGTCCGGCCCTTCCGCGATGGCGAAGCCCATATCGGCGAAGATCGCGGTGAGTTCATCCATCACCTGGCTCAGCGGATGGACACGTCCCTGCTCGGTGGGCGCTTCGCGGACCGGCAGCGTGACGTCGACAGTCTCGGCGGCCAGCCGCGCATCGAGCGCGGCTGATTTCAGCACGTCGCGCCGCGCGGCGAGCGCGTCGGTGACCTTGTCCTTCACGGCATTGATCGAAGCGCCCGCGGTCTTGCGCTCGTCAGGGGCCATCTTGCCGAGAGTGGCGAGCAGCGCCGAGATCGAGCCTTTCTTGCCGAGGGCGGCGACGCGGACGGCCTCCAGATGTGCCTCGTCAGAGGCCGCGGCGACAGCGCCGAGGATTTCGGATTCGAGCTTTTGCAGTTCGGACATGGCGCGATCTCAAAATGAACGACGGACCGGCGTCGCTCGCATTTGGTTCGTCATGCCAGGCTTGATGCCGGGCATCCACGTCTTCAAAGATCGGCCAAGACGTGGATGGCCGGGACGAGCCCGGCCCTGACGGAAGTCACACGACTCGGGCGATTGGAAAGTCACGCCGCCTTGGCAGTTTCCTTGGGCAGCGCGGCCTTGACCTTGTCGACGATCGCCGCAAACGCCGCGGGCTCTGCGATCGCGAGATCCGACAGCACCTTGCGATCAACCGTGAGGCCCGATTTGGCGAGACCCGCAATGAAGCGGCTGTAGGTGAGGCCGAACGGCCGCACGGCGGCGTTCAGGCGCTGGATCCAGAGCGCGCGGAAGGTGCGCTTCTTGCGCTTGCGATCGCGAAACGCGTATTGGCCGGCCTTCTCGACCGCCTGCTTGGCGACGCGAATGGTGTTCTTGCGGCGGCCATAATAGCCTTTGGCAGCCTTGTAGACTTTCTTGTGCTTGGCGTGAGCCGTCACTCCGCGTTTGACGCGAGCCATGACCGATCTCCTTCATGATCAATGTGAAAAGGTGGACTTGGACCGCCCGTGGCGGCCGGTTCGGGGTGCGATCAGCCGTTCGGCAACCAGTATTTCTTGATGTTGTCGCCGTCGGTCTTGAACAGCACGTTGGTCCCGCGCAGCTGACGAATCTGCTTCTTGGTCCGCTTGATCATGCCGTGACGTTTGCCGCTCTGGGCGTATTTCACCTTGCCCGACGCGGTGATCTTGAAGCGCTTTTTGGCGCCCGATTTGGTCTTCAATTTGGGCATTTGGCTCTCCTTCAGCCGGCACGACAGCGCGGTCCCCGTGAGGGCGGCTGGCCGGAAATGCTCGCTAGAGCGTTGAAATATCTGGTATATTTGTTCAAGAACAAAGCCAGATGGCACGCCGCCACGGCAGCCCTTGATCAGCCGGGCGGCGAAGGGCTGGCTTATGGCAGAGGAGGGCCGAATTGGCAACAGCGCGCTTGCGGCTTGCCGCATTCGCGCAAAAGAAGGAGCGCTTGCGGCTTGCCGCATTCGCGCAAAAGAAGAAGCGCTTGCGGCCCGCCCCATTCGCGCAATAGCAAAAACGGCGTTTCGCCGCGGCTATGATTGGCTGAGCTGGTGCCGGTCGGGTTCGGCAGGGGCCGAAACGATTATTTCGGCGCCAGCACCATGACGACCTGACGGCCCTCGAAGCGGGCGTCCTGCTCGACCTTGGCGAGCTTGGCGACGTCGGTTTTCACCCGATTCAGCAATTCGGTGCCGATTTCCTGGTGCGCCATTTCGCGGCCACGATAGCGCAAGGTGATCTTGACCTTGTCACCTTCCTCGAAGAAGCGCTGCATCGCCTTCATCTTCACGTCGTAGTCGTGATCATCGATCATCGGGCGGAGCTTGATCTCCTTGATCTCGACGACCTTCTGCTTCTTGCGCGCCTCGGCGGCTTTCTTCTGCGCGGAATATTTGAACTTCCCGTAATCGAGAAATTTGCAGACCGGCGGGTTGCTGTTCGGGGAAATTTCCACCAGGTCGAAGCCGGCATCCGCAGCCATCTGGATGGCGGTCTGCGTCTTGACAACACCGTGGTTGTGGCCGGTCTGGTCGATCAATTGAATTTCGAGGTTGCGGATATCCTCGTTAACGCGCGGCCCGTCTTTCTGAACGGGGGTAGGCGCTCTCATGGGACGACGAATGGGCTTTAACTCCTGTTGTTGATGGAAGCGGTCATTTTGAAGGATTTGGCGTCATTGGGCAAGCGCGGCAGAGTGTGAGGCCAAAAAATCGATCAAATGCGAGGCACTCTGCCATAGTCTGCCGGATCATCAGTTCGGTTCCGGCCGACGCAACAGAATCTGGTAACAACCGGCGCCTTTGCAAGCCATCCCGGCAATTGCGGATCGCGACAGAGCGACACAAGACGGTCAGATGACAATGGACGACCTCCGTGAATATGCCGAGCCTCCGGCGAACCATCTCGATGTCGGGACGCCCCCGCGCCGCATTGCGGTACGGCAGCGCGCCGCGACCGCCGCTGGCGCCGACAGGCCAGGGGTGTTCTGGCTTGGCGGTTTCCATTCAGACATGCAGGGCACCAAGGCTCAGGCGCTCGATGCCTGGGCCGCGCATCATGGCCGCGCTTTCGTCCGTTTCGATTATTCCGGCCATGGCGAGTCCGGCGGTTGCTTCGCCGAGGGTACCCTCAGCACGTGGCTGGAGGACGCACGCGCGATCTTCGATGCGTGTACCTCCGGTCCGCAGATCGTGATCGGATCCTCGATGGGCGGCTGGGTCGCGCTCCTGCTCGCGCGCGAGTTGAAGCGCCGCGTGCCTGCGACGCATTTTGCCGCGTTGGTCCTGATCGCGCCGGCGCCGGATTTCACCGAGACGCTGATGTGGAACAAGTTCCCCGCCGATGTGCGCCGGCAGATCGAGACCGAGGGGCAGTGGCTGCGACCGTCCGACTATGGCGAGCCCTATCCGATCACCCGTCGTCTGATCGAAGACGGCCGCAAACATCTGCTGTTGTCCGGTTCGATCGAAACCGGCTGCCCGGTTCGGATCTTTCAGGGTCGTCAGGACCCGGACGTGCCCTGGCAACACGCGATGGCGCTGGTCTCGCATCTGAGCGGCGACGATGTCGTGCTGACAATGATCCAGGATGGCGATCATCGGTTGTCACGGGAGCAGGACATTGCGCGGCTGATCGCGGCGATCGAAGAGTTTTAGTGTGGCGAAGAGATTTCAAGCGTCCGATCAAATCGCAAGGATGAGGGAACGCCCGGCCCAATGCGGGATTAGCCGGTCTCGACATCTCCTTGAGTCGGTGGAGGTTCCCATGCGCATCAGCGAAGCAATGACATCCAGCGTGAAGATGGTCGATCCCGAGAATTCGATCATGGAAGCCGCCCGGCTGATGGCCGAGCGAGGTATCGGCGTGCTGCCGGTTGCGGAAGGCGATCGCCTGGTCGGCATGATTTCGGACCGCGACATCGCGGTGCGCGCGGTCGCATCCGGCTTTGGCGCCGAAACCAAGGTGCGCGACGTCATGACGAGCGGCGTGAAATACTGCTTCGTCGACCAGCCCATCGACCAAGTCTCCGAAAACATGGGCGATATCCAGTTGCGGCGGCTGCCGGTGCTTGATCGCAACAAGCGTCTGGTTGGCATTGTCGCGCTCGCCGACATCGCCAATTGCGCGCCGGATCGCGACGATCCCGCCGTGGCGCTGTGCGGCATTTCGCGGCCGGGCATGGAAGCTTCGCGGGCGCCGATTTGAGGGATTTGAGGGAAGAGGCCCGCGTCAGGCCGCAACCCACTCGTGTACCCACTCCTGGCGCACGCTGTCATCGCCTTCCCGCGGCGAGGCCTGCGCGCGCAACGTCACGAATTCGTCTCGCGGCAACAGGCGCGACAGCGCCCAGATCGCGGCGCCCCGGACCAGCGGGTGAGGGTCATCAAGCAGGCGCTTGGCCCGCGGGACAAGCGTCCTGTCCCCGGAATTGCCAATCGCGATCAGCACATTGCGGATGAAGCGATCGCGGCCGATCCGCTTGATCGGCGATTTCGAAAACAGCGCGCGAAACGCCGCGTCGTCGAGCAGGACAAGCTCGGCCAGCGTCGGCTCGCGCAAATGTGCGCGGGCGGCGAGCTTTGCCTCGCGACCCGCTTGCGCGAACTTGTTCCATGGACAGGCGGCGAGACAGTCGTCGCAGCCATAAATGCGGTTCCCGATTTTTGCGCGAAATTCATGCGGGATCGGCTGCTTGCTCTCGATCGTGAGGTAGGCGATGCAGCGCCGCGCATCAAGCCGGTATGGCGCCGGGAACGCATCGGTCGGGCAGGAGTCGAGGCAGGCCCGACATGAGCCGCAATGATCCTCACCGGTCGCATCGCGCGGCAGATCGAGTGTGGTGAAGATCGCGCCAAGAAACAGCCAGGAGCCATAGTCGCGCGAGACGAGGTTGGTGTGTTTGCCCTGCCAACCGAGGCCCGCCGCTTCCGCAAGCGGTTTCTCCATCACAGCAGCGGTATCGACGAACACCTTGACGTCGCCGCCGCCGGCCGCGATCAGCCAGCGCGCCAGGAGCTTCAGGCGCGCCTTGATCAATTCGTGATAGTCGTCGCCCCGCGCATAGACCGAAATCGCGCCGCGCAACCGGTTGGCCAGTTGCGCGCGGGGATCATCATCGGGGCCGTAATTGACCCCGAGCATGACGATCGAGCGGACCTCGCTCCACAGTGTTTTTGGATCGGCGCGCCGCTCAGGATGATGTGCGAGCCATTCCATGCTGCCATGGCCGCCTTCGGCGAGGAACTGCTTGAGCCGAGCGCCGGCTTGCGGGATCGCCGCCGGATCGGTCACGCCGATGCAATCGAAGCCGAGCCGTGCAGCCTCGCGCGCGAGATCAGCTTTCAGTGCGGAAGCGGTATCATCGGGTTGCACGGCATAGTCCATCGTCATGCCCGCGAAAGCGGGCATCCAGTACGCGCAAGCATGCGTGGTGTCTACTGGATACTCCGGTCAAACCGGACGATGACAGCTCGGTTGCGCTGACGTCGGCGGATCAGAAATCCAGGTCGACATAGCTCGGAGAGGCCGGCACGCCCGCCAGCCATTCCGCCAGGATCGGGCGGAACGAGGGCCGCGACTTGATGCGCGCGTACCAGTTTTTCGCCGCGCCATCCTCGTTCCAGGGAACGTCGCCGAGATAATCGATCGCCGACAGATGCGCGGCCGCGGCGAGATCGGCATAGGTCAACCGGTCGCCGGCGAGATAATTCCGGTTGCCGAGCAGCCAGCCTATATAGCCCAGGTGATAGCGAATGTTGTTTCGCGCGGCCCGCATCGCTTCTGTCGACGGCGGCCCGCCGCCTTCCTCTTCGCGCATGAAGCGCTTGTAGATGCGTTCCATCACCAGGGGCCCCGAGACCTCTTCGAAGAACTTGTCGTTGAACCACGACATCAGCCGCCGCACCTCGATCCGCTGGTTGTTGTCAGCGGTCATCAGCCGCCGGCCATTGTCCATGTTCGGCCCGAACGTTTCGTCGAGGAATTCGCAGATGACGCCGGCACCTGGAATTGCGGGCGCGCCGTCGGTCACCAGCACCGGCGTTGTGCCGGCCGGATTCATCACCAGGAAATCATGGCGCCGTTCCCAAGGGCGTTCTTCGACCAGCTGGAATTCAAGACCATGCTCGGCGATCGCGAGCCGGATGAAGCGCGAATGCGGACAAAAGGAGTGGTGGAACAGGGTGAACATGGTGCCGTGGCGGGATACCTAGTGCCCGGTTTTCGACGTTCGTGATACAGCGCGGCGACCACCGGCACGAACGTCGAAAACCAAAGGGCACAAGCCTATGAATCTAGTACCGCTTTCTATCTGAAGTCCCTGAGATGCGTTAGTGGCGAATGGTGCAGGGACTTCAGCTAGGCGGTACTAGCGCGAATCAGACGGGAGCAGGTGACGACTTCATAGCTCGCGGGTCGGCTGATCGCAAAACCGTGACAATTTTGCGGGATTAAGGACGGATGACCGACCGCGTGGCCACGACGCCGAATGCGGCAAAGGCCGGAGCAAGCCCTGTTTTTGGCGTTGCCGGCCTGCCTCGAATAGGCGAGAAGGCGGGTCTTCCCACCCGGCGCCGCCGCGCGGCGTCTGCAGCAGCAGAGCAAGGCAGGACCATCCATGTTGGCTGATGTGATCAGGGCGATTCTGCTCGGAATCGTTGAGGGCGTGACGGAGTTTCTGCCGGTATCATCAACCGGGCACCTGCTGCTGGTGGAGCGCTTCTTCAATCTGGGCGAGGACAATTTCTGGAAGAGCTTCGCCATCCTGATTCAGCTTGGCGCCATCCTCGCGATCGTGGCCCTGTATTTCTTCAAACTGTGGCGCGTCGCGCTCGGCATGTTTTCTGATCCCGCGTCTCGTCATTTCGTCATCGGCGTGCTGGTCGCGTTTCTGCCCGCGGCCGTGATCGGCGCTGCGCTCGGCGGCATCGTCAAGGCCCATCTGTTCAACCCGTGGGTGGTCTGCTTCTCGCTGATTGTCGGCGGCGCGATCCTGCTCTGGATCGATCAGGTCGACCTGCGCCCGACCAAGCATGACGCGATGGCGTTCCCGTTGCCCATGTGCCTTGCCATCGGCTTTGCGCAATGTCTCGCGCTGATCCCGGGCGTGTCACGTTCCGGTGCGACGATCGTCTCCGCCATGCTGTTCGGGTCGGACAAGCATGCCGCCGCAGAATTTTCCTTCTTCCTTGCGATCCCGACAATGGTCGGCGCCTTCGCCTATGATTTCTACAAGAGCCGTCACGAGATGAGCTTCGACCATCTCTCGATCATCGCGATTGGTTTTGTCGTGTCGTTCGTGGTCGCCATGGTCGTGGTGAAGGGCTTCCTCACCTATGTGACGCGGCACGGCTTCACGCCCTTCGCCTGGTGGCGCGTCGTCGTCGGCACACTCGGTCTGATCGCGCTGGCGCTGGGCTTCTGAGGATCGCGGGGGAGGGGGCGACGTGCCCCGCTTTCCGCGCATGATCTGCCCGTGCGGATGGAGTCTCGCCGGCCGGAACGACGAAAAATAAAACTATGCGTCCGCGGTGTGCTGGAACTGTCCGGTTTTTCGGAAGCGCCACAGCCATGACGGTGCCACCGTCTCCAGCCGCGTCGGCGTGATGCCAAGACCTTCCAGCGTCCGCCCCGCGGATGCCGCCTCGGCACTGACCACATTGTCGGCGCGCAGCAGTTCGACCTGGTCGGGCGTCAGCTGCAGCGGCTGCGGCGCGAACTGCAGGAAAGCCGCTTTCAGGCTGGCAAGTGCGAAAGGCAGCGGCACCAGCGGCCGCGAGCGTTCGATCGTCTTCAGCACGTAGGTTTGAATCTGGCGCATGGTCAGCACGTCCGGGCCGCCGAGCTCGTAGACTGAGCCGGTGCGGGCTTTGCCTTCCGCCGCATCCGCGATCGCTGCCGCGACATCGCCGACAAACACCGGCTGCAGGCGGCTGGCCCCGCCGCCGATCAGCGGCAACAGCGGCAACATCCTCGCCAGCGCCGCGAAGCGGTTGGTGAACTGGTCCTCGGGTCCGAACACGACCGAGGGCCGCAGAATGGTGGCGGCAGGGACGGCCGCGAGAACCGCCTTTTCGCCGCCGGCCTTGGCGCGCGCGGCGCGAGAGCTGGACGCGGCGTCGGCGCCGATGCCGGAGACATGGACGAGCCGGGCGCCGACCGATAATGCCGCGGCCGCGACTGCAGCGGCGCCGGCGTGATGCACCGCTTCAAAACGCTGCGCACCTGATTCGACATGGGCGCCGACGGCATTGATGACGATCGCGGCATCGCGGACAGCCGCCTCGACCGAGGCCGGATAGCGGATATTGGCCTGCACGGCCATGATCTGGCCGACCCGGCCAAGCGGCTGCAGGTGGCCGGCAAGATCCGGCCGGCGCACGGCGGCGCGGATGCGGTAGCCGCGCTTCGCCAACGCGCGGACGACATGGCGGCCGATGAAGCCTGAACCTCCGAATACCGTTACGATGGTATCGATCGTCGAGGCCATGCTGCGCTCCACTTGCAGGACTGTTTGGGCGGCCAGCTGGCGGGTTTGACCGCTGATCGCGCGTTCCGCGATACGCCATCAGGCGCACGCTGTACAGGGTCAAAGCCGCGCTCCGCGCCGGCTCGTCATGCCTCCGTCTTGTGGCTGATATTGAACGGGCAGGGCCCAAAAACCTTCACCGGGCTCCGCCACTCATTTGCCAAATGTCGCCGCGACAGGCGATAGGGGAGAGCGGCAAAGCTTTTGCGGCGGTCGCTTGGCGCTGGAGTTGCAGCAGGTGGTACAGGAATGTCAGATCGGCGGGACGCGCCGGACGAGTGCCGATCCAAGCGCGCCGCAATCGGAGATGAGCCATGTGGTCCCGAAGACAGGCTTTGATGGCGGGAGCGGCGGTGCTGGGCCGGCCCGCGATCGCGACCGCCGCGCCGGTGCGGATGCGAATCGGG
>Ga0081455_10004895_pt1 | contig 14842 bp, 13 predicted proteins | sample TabmetS3T2R1_FD_70207 | JGI IMG/M metagenome (GOLD analysis project Ga0081455, IMG submission 70207) | Tabebuia heterophylla rhizosphere microbial communities from the University of Puerto Rico - S3T2R1 | ecosystem: Host-associated > Plants > Roots > Rhizosphere ... | reverse complement strand
TTCGACGGTCGAGGAATAGATCCGGTATTTTGCAAAGCTCGGATCGAGGATCTGCACGGCGGGATCGGGATAGCGCTGGTTCGGCGTGAACGGGAACGATTGTGCGCCGGCGGTGCGCGGCAGAAGTGACGAAGCCGCGGCAGCTCCGGCCGCAGCGAGTAGGTTGCGTCGTGTAAAGGTCATTGATCGCCCTCCCTGTGATGCCCCGGCGTTTGCTCGCCGGACTTTGGTTGTCATTCCGGGGCGATGCGCCAGCATCGAACCCGGAATCTCGAGGTTCCGGGTTCGCGCTTCGCGCGCCCCGGAACGACAGTTAGTAAATCGACGGCTCCTCCACCGGCTTGCCAAATCCGGTCTCCAGAAAATCAAAGTCGCAGCCTTCGTTGGCCTGCTTGATGTGGCGGGTGAACATCCAGCCATAGCCGCGCTCGTAGCGCGGCTCCGGCGCCTTCCATTCGGCGCGGCGTTTCGCCAACTCCGCCTCCGGTACATCGAGGTTGATGGTGCGGGCATTGACGTCGAGCGTGATCTTGTCGCCGGTCCGCACCAGCGCCAGCGGCCCGCCGACATAGGATTCCGGCGAGACGTGCAGGATGCAGGCGCCGTAGCTGGTGCCGCTCATGCGCGCATCCGACAGCCGCACCATGTCGCGCACGCCCTGCTTCACCAGTTTGGTCGGGATCGGCAGCATGCCCCATTCCGGCATGCCGGGGCCGCCTTGCGGGCCGGCGTTGCGCAGGATCAGCACGTGATCGGCGGTGACGTCCAGATTGGGATCGTCGATTGCCTTCTTCATCGAGGGGTAATCGTCGAACACCAGCGCCGGCCCGGTGTGCTTGAGAAAGCGCGGCTCGCAGGCGCTCGGCTTGATGACGCAGCCATCGGGCGCAAGATTGCCCTTCAGCACGGCCAGTGCGCCCTCCTTGTAGATCGGATCCATCACGGTGCGGATAACGTCGTCATTGTAGACTTCGGCGCGGGCGATGTTGTCGCCCAGCGTCTGGCCGGTGACGGTCATGACGTCGAGATGCAGATGCTCCCTGATGCGGCTCATCAGGCCGGGCAGGCCGCCGGCATAGAAGAAATCCTCCATCAGATATTTGTCGCCGCTCGGCCGCACATTGGCGATCACGGGCACCTTGCGGCTCGCCTTCTCGAAATCGTCGAGCCCGATATCCTGGCCGGCGCGGCGCGCCTGCGCGATCAGATGGATGATCGCATTGGTCGAGCAGCCCATCGCCATCGCGACCGTGATCGCGTTCTCGAAGGCTTTTCGGGTCTGGATCTTCTCCGGCGTCAGGTCTTCCCACACCATCTCGACGATGCGGCGACCGCATTCGGACGCCATGCGGATGTGACCGGCATCGGCGGCGGGGATCGAGGAGGCGCCCGGCAACGTCATGCCGATCGATTCCGCGATCGCCGTCATGGTCGACGCCGTGCCCATGGTCATGCAGGTGCCGTAGCTGCGGGCGATGCCGGCTTCGACATCGACCCAGTCCTTGTCGGAAATCTTGCCGGCGCGCCGCTCGTCCCAGTATTTCCAGGCGTCCGAGCCGGAGCCCAGCGTCTTGCCCTTCCAGTTGCCGCGCAGCATCGGCCCCGCCGGCAGATAGATCGTCGGCAGCCCCATGCTGGTGGCGCCCAACAAAAGGCCTGGCGTGGTCTTGTCGCAGCCACCCATCAGCACGACGCCGTCGACGGGATGGCCGCGCAGCAATTCCTCGGCATCCATCGCCAGCATGTTGCGATAGAGCATGGTGGTCGGCTTCAGAAACGATTCCGACAGCGACAGCGCCGGTAATTCCATCGGAAAGCCGCCCGCCATCAGGATGCCGCGCTTGACGTCGTCGACGCGGCTCTTGAAGTGCATGTGACAGGGCTGCGCATCCGACCAGGTATTGAGGATCGCGATGACAGGCCGCCCCTTCCACTCTTCCGGCGCGTAGCCCATCTGCATGGCGCGCGAACGATGGCCGAAGGCGCGGAGATCGTCGGGCGCGAACCAGCGGGCGCTGCGGAGGTCGGCGGGGTTCTTCTTGCTGCTCATGACTGGGTGCCCCATTTCTGGACGGTGTTGCGCTCGATGGTGCGGAAGATCAGGTTCTCCACGATCAGACCAATCACGATCACGGTCAACAGGCCGGCGAACACGGCGGGAATATCGAGCAAATTACGGTTCTCGAAGATGAACCATCCCAAACCACCCTGCCCCGACGACACGCCGAATACGAGCTCGGCGGCGATCAGCGTGCGCCAGGCGAACGCCCAGCCGATCTTGAGACCGGTGAGGATCGAGGCAAAGGCTGCGGGGATCAGGATGCGGAACACATAGGGCAGTCCGCGCAGGCCATAATTGCGGCCGACCATGCGCAGCGTGTTCGATACGCTCTTGAAGCCGGAATGGGTGTTGAGCGCAACCGGCCACAGCACCGAATGGATCAGCACGAACACGAGGCTGCCATTGCCGAGGCCGAACCAGATCAACGCCAGCGGCAGCAGCGCAATGGCCGGCAAGGGATTGAACATCGCGGTGATGGTTTCGAGGAAGTCAGTGCCGATCCGGGTGGAGATCGCGAGAATGGTGAAGATCGCGGCCAGCACGATACCAGCGGCGTAGCCCATGAACAGCACCTTCAGCGACGCCCAGGCCCGCAACGGAATGGTGCCGTCGCGCACCTTGTCGAACATGGTCAGGATGGTGTCGTGGAAGGTCGGGAACAGCAGCGGATTGTCGAGGACGATGCCGTAAATTTCCCAAGCCGCCGCGAGAAAGAGAATGATTACCGTCTTGCGGACGAAACCATCGTTCCACAGCAGCTCCAGCACCGTCAGCTTGCGCTCGACTTCCGCCGGGACAATCGCCGATGCATCGGCGGCATCACGCAGCAGGATTTTTGCCTCACCCATCGCGCGCTCCCTTCAATGTGCGGTAACGGCGTCGGCGAACAACAGATCGTGGATCTGCTTTTCCAGCCGCGCCGCGCTGCCGTCTTCGCCGTTGACCTTGTCGACGTCGATCACCTCGGCCTTGACCCGGCCAGGATGCGGCGACAGCAGCAGGATGCGATTACCGATCTTGATCGCCTCCGCGATCGAATGGGTGACGAACAGCACGGTGAACTTGGTCTCTGCCCAGAGCTGCAGCAGTTCGTCCTGGCAGGTGCGCCGCGTCAGCGCGTCGAGCGCCGCGAATGGTTCGTCCATCAAAAGGATATCCGGCTCCATCGCCATGCCGCGCGCGATCGCCACGCGCTGCTTCATGCCGCCGGATAGCGTGTGCGGATAGGCATCGACCACGCGCGTCAGGCTGACCTTCTCGATATAGGCCCGCGCCCGCATCTCCGCGTCCTTGCGCGGCAGCTTTCGCGTCATCAAGAGCGGAAACATCACGTTTTCCAGCACCGTCTTCCACGGCAGCAACTGGTCGAACTCCTGGAAGATCATCATGCGGTCGGCGCCGGGCTCGGATATTTCGCGACCCGAGATCCGCATCTTGCCTTCGCTCGGCTTCATGTAGCCGCCGACTGCTTTCAGCAGCGTCGACTTGCCGCAACCGGAGGGACCGAGCAGCACGAAGCGATCGGAACGATCGACCGTGAAGCTGACCCGCTCGGTCGCGGTCACGACCGCGCTCGAGGTCTTGTAGCGCAGCGTTACGTCACTGACATCGAGAAGCGCGGTCATGGCGATCAATTGCCCTTCAGGTCGTGCGCGACCGGCAGGTAATAGTCGGTCCATGCCTTGGGCATGGTCTTGAGCGTCCCGACCTTGGACAGATGGGCGGCGAACTTCATGGTGCCCTGCGGCTGCAGGTTCCACTCCATCATGCCCGGTTCCTTGAGCCATGCCAGCAGATCCTCGGCGCTGGTCTTGTCGCCGGTGACTTCCTTGTAGATCTCGACCGCAGCCTTGGTGTCGCTGCGGATCAAATCCTGCGCTTCCTTGGTGGCATCACGCACGGCCTGCACGATCTTCGGATTGGCGTCGGCGAATTTGGTCGTGGTGAAGAACTGCGCCTGGCTGAGCGGACCGCCCATCACGTCCGGCGACGACAGCACCACATGCGCGCCGGGCACGTTCTTCAATTCAAGGAACGTAAACGGCGGGATGGCGAAATGATTGCGGACCTCGTGTTGGGCATTGGTCATCGCCACATAGGCGTCGGGATGACCGAGCTGCACGGTGTTGGCGTCGAGCTTCGACCACTGGTCGGCGCCGAAGGCTTCGGCGGCTGCGATCTGCAGCACGATCGCCTGGGTCGAGACCTTCACCGTCGGCACCGCGATCTTGTCGTTCGGGCCGAAATCCTTGATCGACTTGATGTGCGGATCGCGGCTGATCAGCGTCATTGGCTGCGCCGAGGTGGCGACGATGCCCTTGACGCCGCCGCGGGTGCGGTCCCACAGCAGCAGCAGATTGCCGGTTCCGGTGTTGAGGATGTCGACGCTGCCGGCCAAGAGCGCATCGGTCTGCGCGCCGCCGCCGCTCAGGTTGATCCATTTGGTGGTGACGCCGGGCACGCCGAGAGAGGCCGCGTGCTTCTCGATCAGCTTGTGCTTTTCCATGATATGCGAGGGCATGTAGAAAATGCCCGGCTGCCGCGACAGCGAAATCTCTGATTTCTGCTGGGCCAGTGCCGCCGAACCCGGCAGCACCATGGCGAGAACCATAGCGGCGCCCGCGCAGGCGCTCCACACCCTGTTTTTCATTGTGCATCTCCTCCGGTCTATCATTGACGCTCTTGGGGGAGATGCACTAATGTATTAGTGCATCTGAGGCAAGCCCCTTCTGGAACGACCGGCTCGAATGGCACCACCGCAAGTCGCTCCCCGCCGCGTTACCCCACGTTCCGCCGACCGGCTCGATCGCGACCGTCAGGCGGCGCCGCAGGTGTTCGAGCGCCTGCGCGGCATGATCATTTCCCTGGAATTGCCGCCGGGATCGCCACTGTCGCGCGCCGCGCTGGCCGGACAATTCGGCGTCAGTTCGACGCCGATCCGCGATGCGCTGATGAAGCTCGAGGAGGAAGGGCTGGTCGACGTTTTCCCGCAATACGCCACCGTGGTCAGCCGGGTCGACGTGCGGCTGGCGCAGCAGGCGCATTTCCTGCGCCAGGCCGTCGAGCTCGAAATCGTCCGCATGCTGGCGCTGCGTCATGACCAAGCTTTCGCCGCCGAACTCAACGCGACGATCGCCCGCCAGCAGCAATTCGCCAAGGCCGGTGACTTCGAAAAATTCATGGCCGCCGATAACGAGTTCCACGCCCAGCTCTATGCCGCCACCGACAAGCAGGACATCTGGTCGCTGGTGCGCAGCCGCAGCGGACATATCGATCGCTTGCGTCGGATGCACCTGCCCTCACCCGGCAAGGCGCAGGATATCGTGCGGCATCACAAGCTGATTGCGAAGGCGATCGGCGCCGGCGAACCCGAAGAGGCGCAGAAGCATCTGCGCACCCATTTGTCGGGAACACTGAGCGAACTCGCCCAGATCCGCTCGCGCTATCCGGAATATCTCAGCAACTGACGGCGAGCGGCCTCGCCGCTGACCTGGCATCCGTTTGCCCGACGAGATCCGCATAAAGGTACTTTATAGGGACTTTTGTCTGGTGCGGCCGGAACGACGCCGCCGGGGAACCAGTTGCAGCCGCGCGGGGATTCGGCAAAACTCGGGTCACCGTGCACTTGATTCCAGCGGGGCCCGGAGAACTTTTACTTGGCACGAATATTGGTCGTGGATGACGATGCGGCGGTCCAGATGACCATCCGCCTGCTGCTGGAGCGTGCCGGCCACAGCGTGGTCACGGCGAACGACGGCCGAAAAGGTCTCGCCCTGTGTCAGACCGGAGATTTCGATCTGCTGTTCCTCGACATTTTTATGCCGGGAATGGACGGATTTGAAACCATGCGGATGGTTCGTCAGCACCGGCCGCAAATGCCGATCATCGTCATCTCCGGCCGGCCGGTCGCGTCGGAATCGGACACGGCCCCGGACTTCCTGACCATGGCGACCAAGCTTGGCGCGGTCTCCAGTTTGCAGAAGCCGTTCCGGCCCGCCGACCTCCTGGCTGCCGTCACGGGCTGCCTGGCGGCCGCCGATCGTGACTTGCCGCCACGCAGCGGTGTTGCTTCCTCCCCGTAATGCGCCATAGCATCGGTTTGGTCCGGCGGATTTGCCGGTCGGCGCGGGAGGGCGAGCGGGCACCGACATGACGCTCACAACGAGGCTTGCCATCGCGATGATTGCGTTGGTCGCGATCGCGGTTTCCGCGGTCGGATGGCTGAGCTATCGCAACCTGGAACAGGCGCTCCTGCTGCGCGCCCGCGACCGCATCGAGACGCAATCGCGACAACTTGCCACCGACCTCGAATATTACGCGGCCAGCGCGACCGGAGATGTCGCGAGCTTTCGTTCCTCAGCGGCGCTGCACGGATTGATCCGCGCCCGCAGATCGGGAGGCATAGATCCGGTCGATGGCGTCTCCGAAAAGATCTGGCGTGACCGCCTTGCCTCGGATTTCGCGGCCGAACTCGAAGCCAAGCCCGCCTATGCGATGCTTCGGATCATAGGCCTTGAGGACGATGGCCGTGAGCTTGTCCGCGTCGATCGCGCGGGACCGAACGACACAGTTCGGATCGTGCCCGAAGAGGGCTTGCTGAAGAGAAACAGTCGCAGCTACTTCCCGGAAACGATCCGGCTGGGCCCCGGGCAAATCTACGTCTCGTCGCTCGATCTGGGACGCCGGAACGGACTGATCGAGGAAGTGCACAGGCCGACGCTTCGCATCGCGACGCCGATATTTGCAGACGACGGCAAACGGTTCGGCCTTTTCATGATCAATCTCGACATGCGGCGTGCGTTCGACCGCATCAGGTCGTCGGTATTGCCTGGCGAGACCATATACGTCGTCAACAAGGACGGCGACTACCTCATTCACCCCGATCGTTCGCGCGAGTTCGGCGCGTTGCTCGGCAAGCCGAACAACTGGAAAGCCGACTTCCCGCATCTGGCGTCGCAGGCCGGGGCAATGCAAGCCAGCGCGGATATCGTGCCGGATCAAGCCGGACAGCCGGGTGGAATAGCCTTCGCGCCCGTGCTTCTGGCCGGGGTCGAATGGGCTGGCGTCATTCAAACGGCACCCAACTCCGTCATCATGGCGCCGGCCACGAGCATCAGAAATGCTTCCCTTCTGGTCGGCGGCATCGCGATGTCGGGCGCGGTCGTGCTGGCCCTGCTGGTCGCGAGATCGCTGACCCGCCCGATCGTTCAGTTGACCGAAGCCGTGCAGGGCGTGGCCAGCAACAAGAGGATCGCCATTCCGGTCGAAGCACGCGGCGAGACCGGCGTACTTGCGCGCGCGTTTGCGCAGGCGATCGACGAAGTGAATGCGAAGACCGCCGCTCTCGAACGCGAGGTGCAGGAGCATCGCCGCACCGTGGCCGCGCGCGACCATCATGCCGAGCGGGAGCGGCTGTTCAGCGCCGCGGTCGAATCCTCCAACGACGCCATCATCACGACCTCGCTCGACGGCACCATCACCGGCTGGAACTCGGCGGCGGAGCGGCTGTTTGGATATAGCGCGACGGAAGCCACGGGCAAGAACCTCACGCTGCTGGTGCCCGTCGACCGGCTGCCCGAGATCCATGACACATTGCGACGGATCGGCTGGGGCGAGCGCATCGAGCACAATGAAACGGTGCGGCTGCACAGGGACGGAAGACGCATCGAAGTCTCGCTCAGCATTTCCCCAATCAAGTCGCCCTCGGGAGCGATTATCGGCATCTCGAAGGTGGTGCGCGACATCACCGAGACCAACGCGACCCGACAGGCGCTGCGGCAACAGACCGAAGAGCTTCGCCGCATCTTCGAGACCTCGCAGGATCTGATCATGGTGATGGATACCCGAGGGCGCCTGGTTCAGATCAGCCCGAGCTGCGAGGCGATATTGGGCTACCGGCCGGAGGAAATGATCGGCCGCAGCGGGGAGGACTTCATCCATCCCGACCATCTCGATAACTCGCGGCGGGAAATGCGCGCCGCGCGGCGCGGCGAGCGTCCGAAGCTTTCCGACACCCGCTGCTTTCACAAGAACGGACAGGCGGTCTGGCTGTCATGGCTCGGAACATGGTCCGAGCCGGTCAAGCGCTTCTTCTTCGTCGGCCGCGACATGACCGAGAGCCGGCTGGCACAGGAGGCGCTGCGCGAAAGCGAGCAGCTTGCCCGCGGCATCGTCGACACCGCGCTCGACGCCTTCGTCCAGGTCGACGAGCAGGGCGTCATCCGGGACTGGAATGCGCAGGCCGAAAATATCTTCGGTTGGCCGCGCGATGAAGCATTCGGGAAGAATGTGTTCGACCTGATGGGCCGGCGGGACGGGCAAGGCCCCCTCAAGAAAGCCCTGGAAGCCTTCCTGCTTTCCGGCGGCGAGGCGGTCCGTCAGCCCCGGCGCGAACTTCAGATCAGGCGGAGGGATGGGAAGGAGATCACGGTGGAGCTGAGCATCGCCGCGCTGAGGACGCGCGGCGGCTTCGTATTCAACGCATTCGTCCGCGATCTCACCGACAAGATCGCCGCCGAGGACAGGATCCGGCAGGCCGAGAAGATGGAGGCGATGGGACAGCTCACCGGCGGCATCGCGCACGACTTCAACAACATCCTGACGGTGATCACGGGAACGATTGAAATTCTCGCCGAGGCCGTCAAGGGTGAGCCGCAGCTTGCCGCCATCACGCGAATGATCGACGAGGCGGCCTCGCGCGGCGCCGATCTCACCCAGCACCTGCTCGCCTTCGCGCGCAAGCAGCCGCTCGAGCCGAAGGTAACCGACGTCAACACGCTGATCATCGACACCGCGAAACTGCTGCAGCGAACGCTCGGCGAGCATGTCGAGATCGAATCCGTGTTCGAGGACGAGACGTGCCCGGCGATCGTCGATCCCAATCAGCTCGCCACCGCGATCCTCAACCTGGCCCTCAACGCCCGCGACGCCATGCCAGATGGCGGCAAACTGATCATCGAAACCGGCTTCGTCGTGCTCGACGAGAATTATGCGAGGATGCACAGCGACGTCCGGCCGGGACGCTACGCCATGATCGCGGTGAGCGATACCGGCACCGGCATCCCGGCCGCGATGCTCGACAAGGTATTCAATCCGTTCTTCACCTCCAAGGGCCCCGGCAAGGGCACCGGCCTTGGGCTCAGCATGGTGTACGGCTTCGTCAAGCAATCGGCCGGCCACATCATGATCTACAGCGAACAGGGCCATGGCACGACGATCAAGATGTACCTGCCGCCCGCGATGGGCACCCTGCCGGCAGCCGAGGCGACGCTGGCGCCGACGGTCGAGGGCGGCCACGAGACCATCCTGGTGGTGGAAGACGACAAGCTGGTGCGCGACTATGTGCTGGCGCAGCTGCACTCCCTCGGTTACGTCACGCTGGATGCGGCGAACGCGACCGACGCTCTCGCGCTCGTCCGCGCCGGCCACGCTTTCGACCTTCTGTTCACCGACGTGATCATGCCCGGCATGAACGGCCGCCAGCTGGCCGACGAGATATTGAAGGTAAAGCCCGAGCTGAAGGTGCTGTTCACGTCGGGCTATACCGAGAACGCCATCATTCACCACGGCCGGCTCGATGAAGGCGTGATGCTGCTCGCCAAGCCCTATCGGAAATCCGACATGGCGATCATGATCCGGAAAGCGCTCGCCGATTGAACGCGGCCAGCGCAGATCTGCGCCGGCTGCACCGGTTTGTCTGCGATCAGGCCACCGCGCCCGCGATCAGATCTGGCCCTGACGCTGGGTGGTCATCACGATGCGGACCAGATCGGCGGCATTCCGCGCGCCAAGCTTCTTCATGATATTGGCGCGGTGATCTTCGATCGTGCGCGGGCTGATCCCCAGATGCCGCCCCGCTTCCTTGTTGGACGCGCCGGCGGTGAACTGCTCCAGCACCTCCCGCTCGCGCCGCGTGAGCGGTTCGCGTCCCGGAAAATGCATGGTCGCAATCCGCGACGGGGCGTTTTCTGCCTGTCGGCGGGCGTAGGCCTCGATCGCCTCATCGAGCCTTGCCACGATTTCGCTGCCACGGAACGGCTTTTCGATGAAGTCCAGCGCGCCGTTCTTGATGGCGCTGACCGCCATGGCGATATCGCCCTGCCCCGAGATCATGAAGATCGGCGCAGGATAGTCCTCGCCATGCAGCTCTTTCAGAATATCGAGACCGGACTTACCGGGGATATGCACATCGAGCAGGATGCAGGCTGGCGTTCGCGTTCGTGCAATCGCCAGCAGCGCGGCGCCATCGGCGAAACAGATGACCTGATAGCCGCCTGCCGTCAGAACCATCGAAAGCGTGTCGCGAACGGCAGGGTCGTCATCGACTACGAAGATCTCCCCGCGGGAGGGGGCCTTTTCAGCCATGTTCCATCGTCCATGCGTGGTTGAATGTGACTCACACTCGGATAACGGTATTCAACACCATACCGGACCGTATTTGTACGGGACCACGGCTTAACGCACAAGTAGCAACGCACGCCTAAAAACGTAACTAAGGAGTGCACTCATGCTGAACGCAGCTGGCGACGGTGTCGCACCGGCGTCCCGCGACCCGAATGACGCCCGCCACGCCGTGGTTTCGGACCTCGTCGGCCTGATTGAGCATGTCCAGAGCAGCCTGCGGCGGATTGAAGAGATGATCGCCAGGGATACCTCAGCCGGCGGCCCGGAAAGTTCCACCGGCGTCATCGTCCTCGACGACGTGTCGCCTCGCTACATGAAGGCGGCCGCCGCGGTGCAGGCCTGCGAGGTCAATCTTGGCATCGCCCTGCGCTCCCTGCTCGGCTCCGGCGCGGACGATCCATACGCCGCCAGCCTGCCGACGCTTGCGGTCGTCGGGGCATAGAGGCGACACGGCGCCGTCCTGCTGGAGCCTCCGATGTTCCCGCAAATTTTCTCCCCAGCTTTCCCGCGCCATTAACCACCTGCTGCGATCGCTGCCTGGTGTCCGGCATGCCATCGGCGCTCGGTCCGACCCGGATGTCGCCACGACGATGGAGAAACTCGACGCGGCGCTCGACAATATGAGCCACGGCCTTTGCATGTTCGGGCCGGACAACCGCCTGCTGCCTATCTGATCGGCCGACGGGAACCGATCGCACCTTAGGCTTCCGCTTCGGCCTTTGACGAAGCACCCGATTTCTTCTTGCCGTGCTTGCCGCGCAGGAAGCGAATGTCCATCTCCGTGCCGTTGACGCGAACAAGCTCGCAACGACGGTAGGCGAGGCCGGTCGAGGACAAGAGCAGGAAGAACTCCTTGAGATTGAGGCCTTGAATGGAGCCTTCCACCGTCAGCGTGGCGTCGGTGTCCGAGATCGCGTTGAGCTGGCAGTCCCGCCGCCAGGTGCCGTCGATCGCCATGAGGCAGACGTCATAACCCCGGCTGAACGTGACCCGCTCCGCGCCCTTGCCGTCCTCCGACATCGCTCACCGTCCCGCCATCGCGGCGATTTTAGGCATCGACGCGCCGGCTTGCGCGGATGCCGCTCGCGCGCCGCTCGGCCGATAGAGACCGCGCTTGTCCGGGAACGGCTTGAAGACATCAGTCAGGCCAACGACCGTTTCCGCCGCGCCCAGCACCAGGAAGCCGTCCGGCTCCATCGCCTTGGCGAGACGGCCGAAGATGTTGATCTTGGTTTCCTGATCGAAATAGATCAGCACGTTGCGGCAGAAGATGACGTCGAAATTGCCGAGCAGGGAGAAGTCGTGCAGCAGATTGAGCTGGCGATGCTGCACCATGCCGCGCAGCTCCGGACTGATCTGCCACAATTCGCCGTTCTGCTTGAAATATTTGACGAGCAGTTGAATCGGAAGACCGCGCTGGACCTCGAACTGGCTGTAGATTCCCGATTTCGATTTCTCCAGCACTTCCTGCGACAGGTCGGTGGCGATGATCTCGGTGCGCCAGCCGGCAAGCGCCGGGCCCATTTCCTTCAGCGACATCGCAAGCGAATACGGCTCCTGGCCGGTCGAGCCGGCGGCGCACCATATCCGGATGCTCTTGCGACCGGCGCGCGCCTTCAACATCTCCGGCACGATCGTATCGCGGAAATGCTCGAACGGAATCTTGTCGCGGAAGAAGAAGGTCTCGTTGGTGGTCATGGCTTCGACCACCTGGGCGATGATCGATGACGACCCGCCCTTCATTTTCTGCACGAGTTCGCCGATGCCCGCCACGCCGCATTTGCGCGATAGCGGAAGCAGACGGCTTTCGATCAGATACTGCTTGTCTGCGGACAGATCGAGACCGGAATGATCCTTCAAGAGCTTACGCAGATACTCATAGTCTGGCGGGGTCACGGGTAGCCTCACGATAGTAAGCAGAAAGGTTCAGACAGGGTTCGGTTCCTCGAGCTCGATCAGCCCGACTTCCTGGAACTTCGCCGCGACGATTTCCTTGTCGAACGGCTTCATGATGTATTCGTTGGCGCCACCGTTGATCGCTTGCGTGATGTGATCGATACCGTTTTCGGTGGTGCAGAACACCACCTTGGGCTCGTCACCGCCGGGCATGCGGCGCAGATGACAGAGGAAGTGATAGCCGTCCATGACAGGCATGTTCCAGTCGAGCAGGATTGCCTCCGGCATCGCCCTCTTGCAGACGACCAGGGCGTCGACACCGTCTTCCGCCTCGACGACCTCAAAACCGAGTTGTTCCAGAATGCGGCGCGCCATCTTGCGAACGATGCTGGAGTCCTCAACAACGAGACAGGTTTTCATATCCGGGATCCTTGTTACGAGCGGCGGATATCCAAGGGATTTACGCTGCGAGCGCGGTTTTCGGCGCGAGTTCGAGAACGCGATCGACGTCGAGGACGACCATGAGCTGGCCGTCGAGGCGGTGCACGCCGCCGGCGAGCTTGGCGAAGCGCACGTCGAGGTTAACAGGGTTTTCCTCGCGGCCGTTGTCGGGCAGGCGCAGCACCTCGCCGATCTGGTCGATCAGCAGGCCGTAGGACTCGCCGCGCAGGTCGACGCCGACCGCCATCGGCGGCTTGCCGTCGTCGTTCTTCGGCAAGCCCAGCCGGGCGCGCATGTCGACCACGGTGACGATGCGGCCGCGCAAATTGAGCACGCCGGCGATCTCGGCGGAGGCCAGCGGCACCCGCGTCAGCCGCTCCGGCATGAACACGTCCTGGACGCGGGAGATCGGCAGGCCGAACAATTGCCCCCCGATCACGGCGGTGACGTATTCGGCCACGGTGCCCTCGATGGTGTCGGTCTTGGTTGTTGTCATGTGCTTAGTTCCTTAGGCCGCGCGCCTGTCTTCGGCAGTCTGTTCCTTCAGCGCCGCGATCAGGCCGGGACGGTCGAACTTGGCGACGTAATCGTGGAAGCCGGCCTGCCGCCCGCGCTCGATCGCCGCCGGCGACACCAGCGAGGACAGCGCGATGATCGGCATCGTGCTCAGATTGTGGTCGGCGCGAATGGTCTCGGCGAACTCGAAGCCGTTCATGTCGGGCATCTCGATATCGGTCAGCACCACGTCGAAGGCCTGGTTCGAGCGCAGCGCGGCGAGACCTTCCTGCGCGTTGACCGCCGTCCGCACCTTGTATCCGGCGGCTTTGAGCACCGGCGCCAGCATGTTGCGGAAGAACGCGCTGTCGTCGACCAGCAGCACCGATTGGGCCGTTGAAGAAGCCCGCATCTCCTTGCGCGCGAACCAGTCGGCGAACGCCATCGGCAGGAAGTGGCCGACGTCGATCACTTCAGTGGCCTGGCCCTTGATCACGGCGGAGCCGAGGATGCCGTCGGCCTGGCCGGCGACCTCGATGTGCAGCCGCTCCTCGACGATGTCGATGATCTCGTCGACCACGAGCCCCATCGAGCGGCCGTCGTCGGCAAACACCAGGATCGGCTGCGTGCCCGTGGTCTGGATCGTGACCCCGGTGATCTGCACCAGCGGCATCAGCTGCTCGCGGTACTGCACCATGTGGCGACCGTTCGAGAGCTCGATCTTGTCGGCGGCGATCTCTTCCAGCCGGGTGACGAGGCCGAGCGGCACCGCCTTGGGCTGCGAGGAGCCGGCGCGGAACACCAGGAGCGACGTCAGCTGTTCGCCGCCGATCGCATGCGCGGCGGAGGCTTCATCGGCCATCTCATGGGCCGAGGAGCCGGAGGCGCCGAGCGCCTTGGCAATGCCGTTGGGGTCGATGATCATGATCACGGCGCCATCGCCCAAAATGGTGTTGCCGGAGAACATGTCGATGTGCCGCAGTTTTGTGGACATCGGCTTGACCACGATTTCTTCGGTGTGGAACACGCCGTCGACCACGATGCCAAACGTCTGGCTGCCCACTTGAGTGACCACGATGAAGCCGTTCTCGGGGTCGGACGAGGAGCCGTCGTCGATCTTCAGGAGCTTCTTCAGGTGCATCAGCGGCAACAGCTTGTTGCGCAACCTGAGCACGGCGGTGTCCTTGATGCGCTCGATGCGGTGCTCGGAGTTGGCGCGGGCCCGCACCAGTTCCACGACCGACAATTGCGGAATCGCGAAGCGGTCGCCGGCGGCCTCCACGATCAGGGCCGAGACGATCGCCAAGGTCAGCGGGATCTTGATGGTGACGGAAGAGCCCTCACCCGCCACGCTCTTGATGTCGATGGTGCCGCCGATCTGGTCGATATTGGTGCGCACCACGTCCATGCCGACGCCGCGGCCGGACACCGAGGTGACCTGGGCGGCGGTGGAGAAGCCCGGCGCGAAGATGAACTTGTGGATCTGCGCCTCGGTCATCTTCTCCAGCTCGGCCTCGGTGACGAGACCGTTCTGCAGCGCCTTCG
>Ga0081455_10004894_pt1 | contig 14842 bp, 14 predicted proteins | sample TabmetS3T2R1_FD_70207 | JGI IMG/M metagenome (GOLD analysis project Ga0081455, IMG submission 70207) | Tabebuia heterophylla rhizosphere microbial communities from the University of Puerto Rico - S3T2R1 | ecosystem: Host-associated > Plants > Roots > Rhizosphere ... | reverse complement strand
CGGCAAGGCAATCCGTGTGCGGGACACGCTGGTGCTCGAGACCCCCAACGGTGAGGAGCTGTTCTCGATCCAGGCGAAGATGCTCCACGTTCGAGACACGATGAACATCGAACGCGGCGGTCGAAAGGTTGCCAGCGTGAAGAAGGCCCTGGTAAGCCCGCTCCGCGACCGCTTCTCCATTGACGTCGAGGACGGCGATGACCTGGAGGCGAAAGGCAACATCGTCGACCACGAGTACAAGATCGAGCGCAACGGTGATCAGGTTGCTGAAGTCTCGCGTAAATGGTTCCGGGTGCGCGACAGCTACGGCGTCGAGATCGCGCCCGGGCAAGATGACGCTCTGCTACTCGCCGTCACGGTGTGCATCGACCAGATGACGCATGACGTGGGCTGATAGGCACCTTTATTGCTGGGCCTGGGACGACTCCTCAAATCCAGTACGGTAGTCGGGCCCTGTGACCCTTACGGCAGTGAGGCCGATGACGACCAACGCCGCCATCAAGATCATTGCGACGATCACCATGACGACCGCTATGCCACGATCGGTCAGCCGCCAATCGACTTGACGGTTGGGCGCGCGGACGATCGAGCATGGCTTCGCGTGCAGCGGGGCCAGTGCTACATGGTCACGTGACCTATCGGTCCTGCGCCAACCCTCGGCTCCGGGGATCGAGACTGGGATCGCGCTCATATTTGCTCCTCCGGGGAAGACATCGAACTGACGTTCGATAGAACGTACGTTTGATTTGTATCGCATCTTTGATTCCATGCCAAGATCATTCGCACAAACATTCGAGGCGTGTCGCAAAAGAGTGAATCAGCTGCCTCTGACAATTCGATGATCCGGCGCCGTTGCTGCCCCAGGTTGCAACACGCTCGAACAAATGTTTGAATCTGTCAGGGAAGTTCTCTATCGTCAGCGTTATGGCACACAGCGACCCCTCGTTTCCACAACCGAGCAAGCGCCGCGGACGTCCGCGCGAGAGCGACGTCGCCGCTCAGCTCGGTGACAGCGCGTCATTCAGCACATTTCCGGACGGCCCGACCGATGCCGACGGGCTGACGCTTCGACAGCGCCGGATCTTGGAGGTCATCAAAGAGACCGTCGAGAGGAGAGGCTATCCACCCAGCATCCGGGAGATGGGTGACGCCGTTGGTCTCGCCTCGTCATCGAGCGTCGCGCATCAGCTCAAGATGCTGGAGGCGAAAGGGTTCTTGCGACGGGACCCGAATCGGCCGCGTGCCCTTGAAGTGCTGCTGCCGACTGAGGACCGGCCGGCGACCAGGCAGCTGGCAGTCTCCCGCCAGATTGGCGGTGGCGACGACACTGGTATTGGCGACGCGTTTCCTGAGCCGATCAACGTGCCACTACTGGGGCGCATTGCCGCCGGCGGACCGATCCTGGCAGAAGAAAGCGTCGAAGACGTCTTCGCGCTGCCGCGGCAGCTTGTCGGCGAAGGCACGATGTTCCTGCTCGCAGTCCGCGGAGACTCCATGATCGAAGCGGCGATCTGCGACGGCGACTGGGTTGTCGTTCGGCAGCAGCCGACGGCGAACAACGGCGACATCGTGGCTGCGCTGCTGGACAATGAGGCCACCGTCAAGACATTCAAGCGGACCGGGAGCCAGGTGTGGTTAATGCCGCACAATCCCGCGTACGACCCGATTGACGGGAATGACGCCACCATCCTGGGCAAAGTGGTGGCAGTGCTGCGTCGAGTCTGACTACCGCGTCCGGGAGCGCTGGCGACTAGAGCATGCTGGGTTCGCTAGTTGCCATCTCCATAGTGAAGCGGGCAACAGCCCGAAGTTTGTTGGAGACGTCGAGCGCTGCGACCTTGTACGCCTCAGACAATGTCGGGTAGTTCAAAACCGTGTCGACCAAGTAATCGACAGTCCCACCGCATCCCATGATTGCCTGGCCAATGTGCACGAGTTCGGTGGCATTACTGCCGAAAACGTGTACGCCCAAGATTTCCCGCGTGTCGGCGTGAACGATCAGCTTCAACATCCCGTAGGAATCCCCGATGATCTGACCACGCGCCAGTTCCCGATAACGGGAGATGCCCACTTCGAAGGGAACCGACTCACGAGTCAGCTCTCCTTCGGTCTTCCCGCAGAACGAAATCTCCGGAATCGTATAGATGCCGATGGGCTGTAGCCCGTGGAGTTCATTCGCCGGCTCGTTGAAGGCATGCGCTGCGGCGAGGCGGCCCTGGTCCATCGAGGTTGCGGCGAGTGCCGGGAAGCCGATCACATCGCCGACGGCGTAGATGTGCGGCACCTCAGTCTGGTAGTTCTCGTTCACGATCAGCCGTCCTCGGCTGTCGGCCTTGAGTCCGGCAAGCTCGAGATTCAGGGTGGCCGTATTGCCTTGCCGACCTGCCGAATGCATGACGACCTCAGCAGCGATCTTCTTACCGGAGGCGAGTGTGGTGATCGTGCCGCGTCCCGAGCTCTCCACAGAGGAAACTTCTTCGCCGAAGCGGAAGGACATGGTGTGGTCGCGCAGGTGGAACTTCAAGGATTCGACGATTTCGGGATCGCAGAAGTCGAGCATCTTGTCGCGCTTCTCGACCAACGTCACTCGGGTACCGAGCGCGGCGAACATCGAGGCATATTCCACGCCGATGACGCCGGCACCGACCACGACCAACGAGCCCGGCACGTTGTCCAGCGTGAGGATTTGGTCCGAGTCGAGCACACGCATGGAGTCAAAGTCGACATTCGGCGGATGAGCCGGAACGGTGCCGGTTCCAATCACGACGTAGTTCGCGGTCAGGGTGCGAAGCGCTCCCAGGCCTTCAATCTCGACCGTAAGTGTGTGCGGGTCGAGAAAACTTGCAGTTCCCGCCACCAGTTCGATGTGATTTCGCATCAGCTGCGACCGGATCACCTCCGTCTCGCGGCCCACCACATGCTGCAGCCGGGCAAGCAGGTCGGAGATGGTGATCTCCTCCTTGACCCGGTAGCTGGCCCCGTAAAGATCGCGAAGCTGCATACCGGTCAGGTAGAGGACCGCCTCCCGCAACGTCTTGGACGGGATCGTGCCAGTGTTGACGCAGACGCCCCCGACCATCGACTTACTGTCGATGACGCACACCTTGTAGCCAAGTTTGGCCGCCATGATTGCAGCCTTTTGACCGCCTGGACCTGAACCGATGACTGCCAGGTCGAAATCGTACGTGTGCTCCATAGCGCAAGCGTGCCAGAGGATCGACACGTCCGCCAGGTCGCGACCTACCGCCCCGCCGCCCGTGCGCCAGCGGAGTCTGTGCTGATCAGGACTGGCCAGAGAGACGGCGCAGGGCTTGGATCGCAACCTTTCGATCAGTGGTCTGCCACATGTCGGGCATCGATGCCTTGAGGAATGTGCCATAACGGGCGGTGACCAGGCGAGGGTCGAGCACGGCCACCACTCCCCTGTCGGTGACCCGACGGATCAGTCGACCTGAACCCTGCGCCAGCAGCAGCGCAGCGTGACTTGCAGCGACCTTCATAAAGCCATTCCCACCAGCCTCGGCGACGGCCCGTTGGCGAGCCACGGTCAGCGGCTCATCGGGGCGAGGGAATGGGATTCGGTCGATGATCACCAGCTGGCAGGTCGCACCCGGCACGTCGACGCCCTGCCACAACGACAGCGTGCCAAACAAGCTGGCCTTTTCGTCCTGGATGAAGCGCCTCGTGAGATCAGGCAATTGCGCGTCGCCCTGGCACAAGATCGTCAGTGACGGAAGCCGTTTGCGGGCGTAGACGGCCGCACTCTCAGCGGCCCGGCGGGAAGAGAAGAGCCCCAGTGCCCGACCGTCTGAGGCTTCCAGCAGCTCGCTGATCTCAGCCATCGAGGCGTCCGACAGACCGTCACGGCCTGGCTGAGGCAGCGAGCGGGCGATGTACAAGATGCCTTGCCGGCGGTACTCAAACGGCGAGCCAACATCAATGCCGCGCCACGGAACCGCGTCAGCAGCAATCTCAGCTGAGTCCAGCCGCTCGCCTTCCTTGAATCCGACGGCGGTCGCGATCGGTGTGAAGTCACCGCCGAGCTTGAGCGTCGCCGAGGTCAGCACAGTCGTGCGCTCGCCGAAGACACGAGTGCGCATCAGGCCGGCGACGGACAGCGGGGAAACTCGGGCTTCCCGCCCGAAGCGCTCGCGGTCAGCCACCCACACCACGTCATGCGTGTCGAGCCCGGCCATCCGCTCGGCGATATCGAAGACTTCCTTGACCGCTGCGGCCGTTTGTCGTTTGTCCGGCGCCTGCTTGTCCTCGCCCGTCAGTGCACTCACCGCAGCGCGGGCCGCGTCGCGGACTGTGACACAGGCGATGACGAAGGGGCTGTCTGGATCCTCGACGCGTTCCAGAGCGGCGCCGTCCAGCGCAATGCGAAGCGTCTTGGCCGACTCCAGAAAGTCGGAAGCAACCTCATCCTCAAGGAACGTCATTGCGCGACGGGCCACCCGCTCGACCATCTGCGGGCTGAGCTCTGCGGACGCGGCGCCGGTCACTCGGGAGACCAATTCATGCGCCTCGTCAATGATCACGGCAGCGTGCTCCGGAAGAGCCGTACCGCCGTGCATGGCGTTGATCGCGAGTAGTGCGTGATTGGTGACCACCAGGTCCGCAGCGCGAGCCGCGTCGCGTGAGCTCTCGACGAAGCATTCGTTACCGTACGGACAGCGCTGTGCGCCCAAGCATTCCCGGACCGGTACTGATACCTGCGCCCATGCCCTTTCGGTATGAGACGGTGCATCGTCGCGGTCGGCCAGGCCACCTTGTGCAGCTTCCTCCTCGGCCCAGGCGCGAAGGGCCAGAACCTCCGCACCCAGGACTGAGTCGGGCTTGCTCTGCGGCGACGATTTGAGCGTGTCGATCAAGTCAGCTGCCGGTATCAGCGCCCCTTGATCTTCAGCAGTGCTTTCCCGAGCCCGCAGCAGACAAACGTAGTTGGTACGACCCTTGAGGATCGCGTGCCCGGGCCGATGCCCGGTCACCGACTCGATGGCATCCAGCGCGGCCGGAATGTCGTTGTTGGCCAGCTGGCTCTGCAGCGCCAAGGTCGCGGTCGCCACGACGATCCGCTTGCTCGGATGCCGGACCAGCCACAGCAGCGCCGGAGCCAGATAACCGAGTGACTTGCCGGTGCCGGTGCCGGCCTGTACCAACAGATGACGATCCGACTCCAAGCAGTCCGCGACCGCGTCGGCCATCTCGACCTGGCCGGGTCGTTCGGTGCCGCTGATCGCCTTGACAGCGGCCGCGAGCACATCACGGTGGCCCGCATCCAAGCTGTTTGCGGTCTTGATCACCCCGGTCACCGCAGAACTCTAGTCACGCCAAGCGGCAGCTAGCTATCAAAGCGCGTCGCGTCGCGCGGAGTCACTGCTCACCAGCTCGTACGGCGCCAGCTCCGCGGCGAGCGATGGATTCACCCGAGCGGCGACCAGCGTGCCGGCGGCCCGATGTTCGCTACTGAGGAACTCACCGGTCTGGTGAATCTTGTTGACCAAGTCCCCCCGTTCGTACGGGATAAGCGCGCGAATCTCGATCTCCGGCCGCGGCAGATGCGATTCGACGGCGGCACGTAGCTGATCAATGCCTTCCCCGGTGCGCGCCGATACGAAGATCGCGCGGGGATAGTTGGTATGCAACGTGGTGAGCGCCTCAGCAGCCGCGCTGTCGATCTTGTTGATCACGATGAGCTCGGGAACAGCAGCCGCTCCGATGTCGGCAAGAACGGCCCGTACGGCATTGATCTGACCGACTGGGTCTGGATCGGAGCCATCGACCACATGCACCAGCAAGTCCGCTCGCGTCGACTCCTCCAGGGTGGAAGCGAACGCCTCCACGAGGTCGTGCGGGAGATGGCGAACAAAGCCCACAGTGTCGGTCAGCGTGTAGACCCGGCCGTCGGCGGCCGCAGCACGGCGAGTGGTTGGATCAAGGGTTGCGAACAGGGCATCGTCGACGAGCACGCCTGCCCCGGTAAGCCGGTTGAGCAAGCTGGACTTGCCGGCGTTGGTGTATCCGACAATCGCGACCGACGGGACTTCATGGCGGCGGCGTTCCTGGCGCTTCGTCTCGCGGGTGACGTCCATCTCACGCAGCGCCGTACGCAGTCGGGCAATGCGGCTATTGATGCGCCGCCGGTCCGTCTCCAGCTTGGTCTCACCTGGACCGCGGCCACCGATGCCGATGCCGCCGCTGGCGCGACCGCCGACTTGCCTGGAGAGATTGCCGCCCCAGCCGCGTAGCCGCTGCTTCAGGTACTGCAACTGAGCCAGCTCAACCTGGGCTTTACCCTCAGCGCTCTTGGCGTGGGCCGCGAAGATGTCGAGGATCAGTGATGTTCGGTCGATGACCTTGACGCCGACCCGGTCCTCGAGATTGCGTAGCTGGGCGGGAGATAACTCTCCGTCGCAGATCACCGTATCCGCACCCGAGGCAACCACGACGTCGCGCAGCTCGGCCACCTTGCCACGCCCGATGTAGGTCGCCGGATCTGGTCGATCACGACGTTGGATCAGACCTTCCAGGACCTGCGATCCGGCCGTCTCGGCGAGCGCCTTGAGCTCGGCAATGGAATTCTGAGCTGTTACCTCATTGCCGTTGGTCCAGACACTGACCAGGACCACGCGCTCGAGCAAGAGCTGGCGGTATTCAACCTCAGAGACGTCGGCCAGCTCGGTCGACAACCCCGCAACACGGCGCAGCGAGAGCCGATCCGCGAGATCTTGTTGATCTCCGTCATAGTCCGGCGCACTCGCCGTTGGCGGTTCGAGCCGCTCGATGAGCAACTCATCATTATCTGATGGGGTAGGTATCTGGCGTGTATCTCGTTGAGGAGCTGTCATATCTGGACCAGAATCTCACGGCTGCACAAGTCGTGAGCCGTTACCAGTCTCAGAACAGCGTGTAGCCGCCGTCCATCACCACCACCTCGCCAGTCATGAAGGACGATGCGTCTGAGGCCAGAAATACCACGGCTGGCCCCAACTCTGACGGCATGGCGTAACGCCGCATCGGCGCATCGTCGATCCAATGCTGCTTGAATTCCGGCCTATCGACTGGTGCCATCTCGGTCTTGATATAGCCCGGTGCCAGGGCATTCACCCGAACTCCGTGCGGGGCCCATTCAGCGGCAAGCGAGCGGGTCAGCTGGTGCACGGCGGCTTTCGAGGCGTTGTAGGCCGGCTGCCACTGTGGTCGATTGACGATCATCGCGGAAATCGAGCCGATGTTCACGATCACGCCGCTGTGCTGAGCCACCATCTGCCGGCCAAATTGCTGGGCACAGTTCCAGACGCCGTCAACATTGACATCCATCACGAAGCGCCACTCTTCCTCGGTGACTTCGAGGGAAGGCCGGTGGATACAGGCGCCGGCATTGTTCACCAGCACATCTACCTGGCCGAGTCGATCCATTACCTCCTCGGTAGCGCGTCGCACCTGGTCAGGTTCTGTGACATCTGCGGCCACCGCGATCGCGGTGACGCCGAGGGCGTCCAGCTCCTTGAGGACCTCCGCGGCTCCGCCGGTGTCTCTGACGAGGAGCACGATGTCACTGCCCGCTTCTGCGAGGGCTGTCACCAGCGACCGGCCGATGCCTCGGTTGGCTCCGGTGACGACGGAGACTTTTCCGGACAGCGAAAACGCATCGAGGACAGACATTCACAACTCCTAGGTGCTAAGGCCGGGAGGCACCCGACACGACGGCGATACTGCTCTGGGTCTCCAAGCTTGCGTGTTCCGGAACGGCCAGCTCGCCGTGTGCGACTAGGACTGCGGGCCCGGTCAGGTAGGTCTCGCTTTCGGTCAGCTCGACCTCGACGGTCCCACCGGGCACATCGACGCGATAGGTCACCGGCAGCGGCGTCAGATCTTGATCATGGACGCGAGCCGCGGCGGCGGCGGCAACAGTGCCGGTGCCGCAAGACTGCGTTTCACCGACGCCCCGTTCATAGACGCGCATGGCAATGTGCTGGGGACCAAGTCCGCGTACGAACTCCAGGTTTACGCCCTCGGGAAACTCCGCAACTGGATTCCATCGGGGAGGCGCATGGAGCGGGAGCATGTCGAGATCGTCGGTGAAGCTCACCGCATGGGGGTTGCCAACGTCGGCCGTCAGCGCCTTGAAGTCGGTACCGTCTGCGGTTGTCACGACGACTGATCGACTTCCCACCACGGCAGGACCCATCGTTACCCGGATCCTGCCGTCTGGCAGCGCTGTCGCAACCTTCAGCCCCCTCCGCGTAGCGATCTCGACAACCGGCCCGCTGACCAGATCTTGATCAAGCAGGAACCGCGCGAAGACGCGGATCCCGTTGCCACACATCTCTGCGATCGATCCATCAGCGTTGCGGTAGTCCATGAACCACAGCGCACCATCGCCATCCCAGCCGTCGACATGCTTGGCGAGTACCGCTCGGAGCAGGCCGTCAGCCCCAACACCGGCGTGCCGATCGCAGATGAAGCGAACGTCTGCGGGTCCGATCTCGAGCATCGACTCTCGATCGAGGATGATCACAAAGTCGTTCTCGGTGCCGTGTCCTTTTGTGAACGACCACCGGCGCATGGGCTCAGTCTTCCATTGCTACGGCAGGTCTGAGACCACCCGACAGGCCTGTCCCATCTCGCCCTGCCAGCGAGTACGCGGCTGAAGCCAGATCAGGATGGTTGAAGGCCAACCAGGCAATCCGCCCGTCCTTGCGGAACCAGGAGTCCTGCCGGCGGGCGAATTTCCGGGTGCCGACAACGGTCAACTCTCTTGCTTGTTCCTCGCTGATCTCCCCGTTGAGATAGCGCAACACTTGCCGGTAGCCAAGCGCACGCGATGCGGTCAGGCTGTCTCGAAGACCGGCAGCCGCGAGTCGGCGAACCTCCTCGACAAAACCCGCAGCCCACATCGCATCAACCCGGGCGGCAATCCGAGCGTCGAGTGTGGGCCGGTCGATAGCAAGGCCGATCTGCACGACATCAGGGAGCAGATAGCGGCGTTCTGGTAACACCGCCGAGAACGATCGCCCGGTCAGCTCGATCACCTCCAGGGCACGTATGATGCGCCGGGCATTGCCAGGAAGGATCCTGGTTGCAGCCGCTGGATCCACATCGGTCAAGCGCTGATGCAGTCGCTCGGCGCCCTGGGTGAGAAGCTCTTGCTCCAACCGGGCGCGGACTGCCGGGTCGGTCCCAGGAAATGCGAAGTCATCGACGATGGCCCTGACGTACAGCGCGGACCCGCCAACCAGAATCGGGATGACATGGCGTGACCGGCAGTCGGCGATCGCGGCTCGGGCAAGCTGCTGGAACTCCGCTACGGTCGCGCTCTGATCGACTTCGAGGAGATCAATCATGTGGTGACGGATTTCTGAACGCTCGGATACGGACGGCTTCGCCGTTCCGATGTCCATCCCCCGGTACACCAGCATCGAGTCGGCATTGACCACCTCGGCCGTCCGTCCTTCCGCGGCGTACCGCCGAACCAAGGAGGCAGCCAAACTCGACTTTCCAGCCGCGGTTGGTCCGACCAGCACGATCGTCACCTCCACAGTGTGGCGCAGCAGGCGATTGCCGCCGCCGGCCGTCGACATTCTCCGGAGCCTGGAGTAGAACGGAAGATGGTGCCGAGAATTGGTCGAGCGGCGCAGACGCCCCAAGTTGTGGCGTCTAGGAATTCCCCAGAGAGGTGGCAAGTCGATGGGCATCTTCGACAAGGCGAAGGACGCGATGAGCGGCCAGTCGGAGCGGGTCGAAGCCGGCGTCGAGAAGGCGGGGGACATGGCCGACGAGAGGACCGAAGGCAAGTACGCCGAGCAGGTTGATCAAGGTCAGGAGATGGCCAAGGACAAGCTCAGCGACATGACCGCTGGCGAGCCGGAGCAGCCAGCCTGACGTTTCAACGTTCCCTAGGGTGCAGGTGCTGACCTAGCCGCCCGCGATCGCCGGTGCGGTTGGATCGGCCGACTCCCGGCCCTGCTCACGCTGAACGTACTCTTCGATTGCCTCGATGTTGTCACGTGATCGCCGCACGACCGCGACCAGGTCGCTCATCGTGGAAACCTCCTCGACCTGTTCCTTGATGAACCACTGCATGAACTGGTCGGAGGCGAAGTCGCTCTCTTCGCGCGCGATTTTGGTCAACTCGTTGATCTGAGCCGTGACCCGCCGCTCCTGCTCGAGAGCAAGTTCGACGGGTGCGACCACATCGCCGAAGTCCACCTGTGGAGCGCTCACGCCAGGTACGAAGGCTGCCGCATCCTGGTCGATGAGGTACTGGATCATCATCATGGCGTGGTCGCGCTCTTCCAGGGCTTGGGCGTAGAAGAAGCGCGCCATCTGCGGCATGGTCAGCGATTCGTAGTAGACCGCGCACGCGACGTATTGCTGATGAGCAGCGAACTCGTGCCCGATCTGAGTGTTCAGTTGCTCGACAAAGCGGTCGGCGGGCATTGAGTCGCTCCTTGATCAGGTCGTCAGTCTGCAGCGCAACTGTAAGCGGGCTGCACGGTATCAGGAACTCCGACCGCTGGGATGCCGAGATCAACCGTACGGCGACCCTCTTGTGACGCCGAGTTGCCAGCCTGCCACGCGTCGCCACCTGGCGTGCGATGGAGCCTGACGAGTCCGGCATCGGCGTTGAGGTGGTGCGGGGCGGCGTAGGTGATGACGACGTCGGCCATGTCACCAGGACGTGGACGCCCTGCCGGCTCCTCAGGTACTGATACATGGACAAGCCGGTTGTCGCGTGCGCGCCCGGACATCCGATGGGTCTGGAGATCCTTGCGGCCCTCGCCATCGGCGAACATCACCTCCACCTGCCGACCTACCTGCCTGAGGTTTTCCCGCCAGGAGATGTCGCCGACCAGGTCGACCAAGCGGTCGTAGCGATCTTGAACGACCGCCTTCGGGACCTGAGCATCCATCGTCGCTGCCGGCGTACTGGGGCGTATCGAGTACTGGAAGGTAAAAGCAGCCGCAAACCGTGCGGCGGCGACCGCATCAAGGGTGTCCTGGAAGTCGGACTCGGTCTCGCCGGGAAAGCCGACGATAATGTCTGTGGTGATCGCGGCCTCGGGCATCGCGGCGCGGACTTTCTCGATGATGCCTAGATACCGCTCCCGGCGGTAAGAGCGGCGCATCGAGCGCAGGATGGCGTCGGATCCGGATTGCAGCGGCATATGCAGTTGGGGCATCACATTGGACGTCTCTGCCATCGCCGCGATGACATCGTCGGTGAAGTCTTTTGGATGGGGCGAGGTGAAGCGGACTCGTTGCAGGCCTTCGATCTCACCGCAGGCACGGAGCAGCTTTGCAAAAGCACGACGATCTCCGAACTCCACCCCGTACGCGTTGACGTTCTGGCCGAGCAGCGTGACTTCCTGCACACCTTCGGCTACCAGGGCTCGGACCTCGGCAAGGATGTCGCCCGGCCGGCGGTCGGTTTCGCGACCGCGCAGCGCCGGGACGATGCAGAAGGTACAGGTGTTGTTGCATCCAACACTGATCGACACCCAGGCTGCGTACGCGGACTCCCGACGAGTCGGCAGGTTGGACGGAAAAGTCTGCAGGGCTTCCATGATCTCGATCTGCGCTTCGTGCTGGATGCGGGCGCGCTCCAGCAGTACCGGCAGCGAGCCGATGTTGTGGGTGCCAAACACCACGTCGACCCACGGCGCCCGATTGAGGATGGTGTCCTTGTCCTTCTGCGCCAAGCAGCCACCAACCGCGATCTGCATTCCAGGGCGGGCTTTCTTGGCGGGCAGCAAGTTGCCCAAGCTTCCATAGAGCCGGTTGTCGGCGTTCTCACGCACCGCGCAGGTGTTGAAGACGACAACGTCGGGCTGCGCTTCCGGGGCTGACCTGCGGTAGCCGGCTTCCTCCAGCAGTCCAGCGAGCCGCTCGGAATCGTGCACGTTCATCTGGCACCCGTAGGTACGAATCTGGTACGTGCGCTGCGGAGTGGCCAGGGGCGCGTGGGGCACTGTCGACATAGCAGACCAAGGGTAATGCTCGAGAGGCCCTGCCGATAAAGTGCCAATTCGTGACGACCGCACCTACTGGGGAACAGTACGAGATCAGCTCCGGCGCCTACCGCGCTGTGATTACCGAAGTTGGCGCGACGCTGCGCAGCCTCTCAGTGGACGGTCGGGATGTGGTGCGCGGCTTTGGTTCGGAGGAAATGAGCAAAGCCGGCCGGGGCCAGAATCTCATCCCGTGGCCGAACCGGATACGCGATGGCCGCTACACCTTCAATGGGATTACCCAGCAGTTACCGCTCAGCGAGCCGCCCCGGCATAACGCCAGCCATGGGCTGGCACGGTATGCGCCTTGGATCCTGGTCGACCAGAAGCCTGATGCGGTGAGCAATCGGGTGCGCATCCATCCGCAGCCGGGCTGGCCCGGCACGCTGGAAGCGATGATCACGCATCAAGTCGGCGCCGACGGTCTCACGGTGACCGTAGAGGCAACCAATATCGGCGCCGATGAGCTGCCGTTCGGGTATGGGGCACACCCATACTTGACGGTTGGCGAGGCGACGGTCGACGAGGTCGCCGTCACCGTGCCCGCCGCTTCATATCTGGAGGTAGACGATCGGCTGCTCCCCACCCAGATTTCGCCGGTCGACGGCACGGCCTTCGACCTCCGCGGAGGTCCGGTTCTGGGATCGACCAGCCTCGACACCGCCATGACCGACGTCTCGCGCGATCCGGACGGACGCTGGCGGGCGAAGCTCGTGCTCGGCGAGCGTTCTGCCGAACTGTGGGGCGACGAGACCATGGAATGGGTACAGATCTTCACCGGAGGGCCATACCGTGACTGGTCTATCGCCATTGAACCGATGACCTGCGGACCGGACGCTTTCAACCCCGGTCCCACCCACGACGGCGTACGGGTGCTGGCTCCGGGGGAGGTTTTCACCGGCCAATGGGGAATTTCCGGTAGCTAGCCGAGCGACCGGGCCTGCTAGAAACTCAAGCATGTAACCGAAACTCCACACAATTCGGGGCATTTTCGCCGTAGGGTCGGGCGCATGACGAACATCTCGTCAGATGATGCCGCCACCGAGCCTCCACCAGAGGCCGATCCTGTTCCAGATCCGACTACCGGCCCGTCCGTGGTGCACCACCTCGGCGAACCTCTCGTCGTGCTCAGCGATGTGGACAAGTACTTTGGCCAGCTCCATGTGCTCCAACACATCAATCTCACCATTCGCAAGGGTGAGGTCGTCGTCGTGTTGGGACCGTCGGGCTCGGGCAAGTCGACACTGTGCCGGGCCATCAATCGCCTTGAGACGATCGAATCCGGGACCATCACGATCGACGGTGAGAAATTGCCAGAGGAAGGCAAGGCCCTGGCTCATCTCCGAGCCGATGTCGGGATGGTCTTCCAATCCTTCAACCTGTTCTCCCACAAGACGGTCTTGGACAATGTCACCTTGGGCCCGATCAAGGTTCGTAAGAAGTCCGCTGCGGAAGCCAAGAAGCGTGGCATGGAACTGCTCACCCGGGTCGGGGTCGACTCGCAGGCCGACAAGTATCCGGCTCAGTTATCGGGCGGCCAGCAACAACGCGTAGCCATAGCCAGGGCGCTCGCCATGGATCCAAAGGTGATCTTGTTCGATGAACCGACCTCGGCCTTGGACCCGGAAATGGTGAATGAAGTGCTGGACGTGATGGTCTCGCTGGCCCGGCAGGGCATGACGATGATCGTCGTCACGCACGAGATGGGCTTTGCACATAAGGCGGCGAACCGGGTGGTGTTCATGGATGACGGCCAAATCGTCGAGGAAGGGGACCCGGACTCGTTCTTCACCAATGCTCAGAGCACGCGAGCCAAAGACTTCCTCAGCAAGATCCTGACTCACTGAATGACGTGTCCAATCCGGATTCGTTGCATCCTCCGAATCGGACACGCAGCTGCTCATCTAGTCCCCTTGAGCAACGCAAGGTCCTAGGTTGCAAACGAAAGGAGAGTAATGCATATCAGCAAGAAGATCCTCGCCGCAGCGGCGGGATCGGCGTTGGCGCTGACCATGGCTGCATGTGGTGGTGGCGAGGCCGGAAGCACCGCGGGTGACACGATCACGATCGGCATCAAGTACGACCAACCCGGCCTCGGTCAGAAGGTCGGTGAAGATTACAAGGGTCTCGACGTTGACGTCGCGCGGTATGTCGCCAAGGACCTCGGTTTCGAGGGCGACAAGGTGATCTTCAAGGAAACGCCGTCGGCGCAACGGGAGACCGCGATTCAGGGCGGCCAAGTCGCACTGATCTTCGCAACCTATTCGATTACCGACGAACGTAAGCAGAAGGTGTCCTTCGCCGGTCCCTATTTCATTGCCGGTCAGGACCTGCTTGTGCGCGCGGACAACACCGACATCACCGGTCCGGACGCAATGAACGGAAAGACGCTCTGTTCGGTTACCGGTTCCACCCCGGCTGAGAAGATCAAGAAGGAATACGCCACCACGGTCAAGCTTTTTGAGCAGGACACCTACTCCAAGTGCGTGGAGGCATTGGTCGGCGGCACCGTGGACGCGGTCACCACCGACAACGTGATCTTGGCCGGCTTCGCCGCGCAACCGAACTACGCAGGCAAGCTCAAGGTGGTCGGCAAGCCATTCTCGACCGAACGGTACGGCGTTGGCCTCAAGATGGGCGACACGGAGCTGTGCAACAAGGTGAACACTGCAATCGAGAAGATGATCTCCGACGGAGCGTGGCAGAAAGCCGTCGATGACAACGTCGGGCCATCAGGATTCAAGGTGGACACCTCGACCAACCCGCCGAAGCCTGACGCCTGTGCCGCAGCCTAGCTACATCGGTCTGTTCCGGGGCCGGCATAC
>Ga0081455_10004893_pt1 | contig 14843 bp, 15 predicted proteins | sample TabmetS3T2R1_FD_70207 | JGI IMG/M metagenome (GOLD analysis project Ga0081455, IMG submission 70207) | Tabebuia heterophylla rhizosphere microbial communities from the University of Puerto Rico - S3T2R1 | ecosystem: Host-associated > Plants > Roots > Rhizosphere ... | reverse complement strand
GAGCCGCACCCGGCCCAGCCGGCGCGGATCGATCAGCATCAGCCGGCCGCCGTCGGCGAAGCTGAGCGAGAACCGGGAGAAGCGGTAGTCGCCCGGCCGCCGCCCGCGTTCCCAGTAGTCGCCGCCGTCGATCTCGGTGCCGTCCGGATCGGCGATCACGATCTTGCCGGACATGCCCAGGTGGACGCCCAGCACGGGACCGTTGTCCGACGTGTCGCACCACATGCTCTTGCCGCGGCGATGGACGGTGGTCAGCCGCCGGCCGAGCAGCGCCGAACGGATCTCGCCGGGCAGGTGCGGGCGGCACTCGTACGTGTCCGAGTCGTCGACGTCGACGATGCGACGCCCGAGCGCGGCCCGCTCGATGACGGACCGCGCCGACTCGACCTCTGGCAGCTCTGGCATGGGCTCCCTTTTGCGTTCGACCGGACTCCAATTTGTAGCGTGGCAGCATGCGAACTGCGCAGTTGGGTGAGCTGACCGTGTCCGCGCAGGGGCTGGGCTGCATGGGAATGAGCCAGTCCTACGGCCCGGGCGACGACACCGAGTCCGCGGCCACCTTGCTGCGCGCGCTCGAACTCGGCGTGACCCTGTTCGACACCTCCGACGTGTACGGCACCACCGGTGCCGGTGGGTTCGGCGCCAACGAGACGTTGCTGGGCCGGACCCTGACCGGTCGGCGCGACGAGCTGGTGCTGGCCACCAAGTGCGGGATCCGGGACATCGTCCGCGGCACGGCGGCGCGCTTCGTGCTCGACGGCACGCCCGACTACCTCCGCGCCGCGTGCGACGCGTCCTTGCGTCGCCTGCAGACCGACCACATCGACCTGTACTACCTGCACCGCGTCGATCCGAACACGCCGATCGAGGACAGCATCGGCGCGATGGCCGAGCTGGTCGCCGCCGGCAAGGTGCGCCACCTCGGCGTGTCCGAGGTGACGGCCGCCCAGCTCGAGGCGGCTCACGGCGTGCACCCGATCACCGCGGTGCAGAGCGAGTACTCGTTGTGGACACGCGACATCGAGGACGAGGTCGTGCCGACGGCCCGCCGCCTGGGCGTCGGCATCGTGCCGTTCTCGCCACTAGGACGGGGCTTTCTCGCCGGCACCGTCACCACGACCGAGGGGATGGCCGACAACGACTCCCGCCGGCGCATGCCGCGGTTCGAGGCCGAGGCGCTGCGGGCCAACCAGCGCATCGTCGACACCGTTCGCGACATCGCCGACCAGCGCGGCGTGCTGCCCGGGCAGGTCGCCATCGCCTGGGTGTACTCGCGGGGCGACGACCTGGTGCCCATCCCGGGCACGAAGCGACGCACCTACCTGGAGCAGAACGTCGCCGCCGTCGACGTCGAGCTGACCGCCGAGGACCTGACGCGGCTGGACGACATCGCCGAGCAGACCGTCGGCGGCCGCTATTGACGTGACTGATGGGCGTAGCGTCCGAGGCGTGATCACCTGCGTTGTCGACTACACGATCGATGCGGCCAAGGTGGACGCCTTCGAAGCCTTCGCCCGGGCCTGGATCGGCCTGGTGAACCGGCACGGCGGCACCCACCACGGATACTTCCTGCCGGCCGAGGGAGCGAGTGACCGCGCGCTGGCCCTGTTCTCGTTCCCGTCCCTGGCCGAGTACGAGCGGTACCGCACCCGCTTCGGCGTCGACCCCGAGTTCGTGGCGGCCGACCGGATCCGGGACGAGTCCGGCTGCGTCGTCCGCTACGAGCGCACGTTCATGCGACCCCTGCTGGCGGAGGGCTGACCCGTGCCGCGATCGCGCGCCGTCGACGGATTCGAGCTGGCCTACGACGAGACGCCGGGTGAGCGGCCGGTGGTGTTGCTGCACGGCTGGCCGGGCGATCGCACCGACTACCGCGAGGTGGTGCCGCGGCTGCCGGCCGGGGTGCGCGCGATCGTGCCCGACCTGCGCGGGTTCGGCGCCTCGGACAAGCACGCCCGGCCGCCGGCCGAGGCTTACTCGCCGACCGCGCAGGCCAGCAGCGTGCTGGGCCTTCTGGACGAGCTCGGCGTCGACGCGGCGGTGTTCGCCGGCTACGACATCGGCAGCCGTATCGCGCAGACGGCGGCCCGCGCTGCGCCGGATCGCGTTCGCGCGCTCGTGGTGGCCCCGCCGCTGCCCGGTATCGGCCAGCGCATCCTGAGCGCCGAGGCGCAGCGCGAGTTCTGGTACCAGCCGTTCCACCAGCTCGACCTGATCGAGCAGCTGATCGACGGCGACGCGAACGCGGTGCGCGCCTACCTGGCCCACTTCTGGTCGCACTGGTCGGGCGCCGGGTTCGCGTTGAGCGACGCCGACCTCGACCACCTCGTCGCGGCGTACTCGCCGCCGGGCGCGTTCACCGCGTCGATCGCCTGGTACCGCGCGGGATCCGGCTCGGTGGCCATGTCGGTCGGCGAGGTCGCGCCGCCGCCGGCCGGGCGCATCCGCACGCCGACCAGCGTGCTCTGGCCGGACAGCGACCCGCTCTTCCCGCCGTCCTGGTCGGACCGGGTCGAGGCGTTCTTCACCGACATCACGGTGCGCCGCTTGTCCGACACGGGGCACTACGTTCCGTTGGAGGCGCCGGCGGAGTTCGCCGCGGCGATCGCCGACGCCGTTTAGCCCGCGGGCGTCCCGGTGACACCCACGGTATGAGCACGCAGCGCGAGCGCGAAGACAAGTACGACGTCCCGGCCGACCTGCGCGTGACCGATGGGTTGATGCCGCTCGTCGGCGGCGGGGTGCGCGTCGTGCAGCGCGAGCAGGAGCTGGAGAACGTCTACTTCGACACCGCCGACGGCGACCTGCTCCGGCATCGGGTGACGCTGCGCCGGCGCCGGGGCGGGCCCGACAGCGGCTGGCACGTCAAGCTGCCCAACGGCAAGGCCCGTACCGAGATCCGCATCGACGACCCGAGCGGCGACGACGTCCCGGATCGGCTGGCCCAGCTGGTCAGCGGTGTCACGCGCGGCCGCGAGCTGCGCCCGATCGCCCAGCTGAACACGCACCGGCTGACCCATCGGCTGCTCGACCAGGGTGACGCGCTACTGGTCGAGGTGGCCGACGACACGGTCCGCGCGACCAGCGGTGACCGGACCGTCGAGTGGCGCGAGGTGGAGATCGAGGCGGGCGAGCGGGGCGACGAGCAGTTGCTGGCCACGATCGGACGGCGGTTCCGCCGGGCCGGCGCCGAGCAGTCGCCGTATCCGTCCAAGCTGGCCCGCGCACTGTCGGTCGACGAGCCGCGCCGCCGGGCACGGACGCCGCTGGCCGACTACCTGCGTACGCAGTACGACCGGCTGATCGCCGAGGACGTCGCGATGCGGCGCGGGCGGGGCGACGTGCACAAGGCGCGGGTGGCCGTGCGCCGCCTACGCAGCACGTTGCGCACGTTCGGGCCGATGTTCCGGCCGGACTCGATCCAGGCCTTCGACGACGAGCTGCGCTGGTATGCGGGCGTGCTGGGCGAGGTACGTGACCGGGAGGTGCTGCGCGAGTACCTGGACGCCGTGGTCGACGCGATCCCGCCCGAGCTGTCGCTGGGCCCGGTCCGGGCGCGCATCGACGAGCGCCTGGTGGGCGAGTCCGCCCGGGCCATGGCCGACATCGACGTGATGCTGGGCAGCGAGCGCTACTTCGCCTTGCTGAGCCGCACCGAGCAGTTCGTCTCGGATCCGCCCCTGCGTCGGCGGTCGTCGCCCGCGAAGCTGCGCCGGCTGTCCCGTCGCGCCGCTCGCAAGACGGTGCGCCGCCTCGACCAGGCGCTGCGGACCGGCGAGGGCGGGGCCGGCGACGCCCGGCTGCACCAGGCCCGCAAGGCGGCCAAGCGGGCCCGCTACGCCGCCGAGCTCACCGGCAAGAAAGGCAAGAAAGGCAAGAAAGGCAAGCAGGTCAAGCGGTTCCGGGACCTGCAGGACATCCTCGGCGCCCATCAGGACAGCGTCATCACCGCACGCGTCTTGCGCGAGCTCGGCGTCCGAGCCGGAAGCACCCCGGGGGAGAACGGGTTCACATTCGGGTTGTTGCTGTGCCGCGAGCAGCAGCGGGCGGCCCAGACCCGCGAGCAGGCCCGGCGGTGGCTACGCGCCTACTGACCCGGGGATGTACAGCCGAGCTGCGCTCAGCCCACGAGTGCCGTCGTCAGCCGGCGCGCGCCGGCCACCAGGATCGGCGCGTAGCGCTGCCCGGGCGCCCGGCCCAGCCGCTCGATCGGGCCGGATATCGAGATCGCGGCGATCACGTCGCCCGACTCCGGCGCGCGCACCGGCGCCGATACCGAGGCCACGCCGGCTTCGCGCTGGGCCACCGACTGGGCCCAGCCCCGGCGGCGCACCTCGGCCAGCACGCGTTCGCTGAACTCGGCCCGGGGCAGCACGTCGGCCAGCGTCGTGGCGTCCAACCACGCGCACAGGATCTGCGCGCCGGAGCCGGCGGTCAGGGGCAGGCGCGCGCCCAGCGGCACGGTGGTGCGCAGCCCGGACACCCGCTCGGCGGCGGCCACGCAGACCCGCACGTCGCCGTCGCGGCGGTAGAGCTGGGCGCTCTCGCCCGACTCGTCGCGCACCCAGGTCAGCACCGGACCGGCCGCGGACACCAGCGGATCAGGCAGCGCGGCGGCCAGTTCGCCGAGCCGGGGGCCGAGCACGAATCGCCCGTCGACGTCGCGGCCGAGCAGCCGATGCACCTCGAGAGCGACGGCGAGGCGGTGCGCGGTGGCGCGGGGCAGCCCGGTGGCGTCGACCAGTTCGGCCAGGCTGGCGGGCGAATCGGCCACGGCGTCCAAAATGGTGGCCGCCTTGTCAAGCACGCCGATCCCGCTATGCTGTCTCACATCGCGCTGTCTCACGTCGCGATACTAAAGTCTCACAATCCGGGATGGCAAGGACGATGGGCAAGACGCTCGCGGAAAAGCTCTGGGACAACCACGTAGTACACAGCGCGGCCGGTGAACCCGACCTGCTCTTCATCGACATGCACCTCGTGCACGAAGTGACGAGCCCGCAGGCCTTCGAGGGCCTGCGCCTGGCCGGGCGGCCGGTGCGCCGGCCCGACCTCACGCTCGCCACCGAGGACCACAACACGCCGACGGACTACACGCTGCCGCTCGTCGGGGTCGCCGCCATCAAGGACGAGGTCAGCCGCACCCAGATCGAGACGCTGCGCAAGAACTGCGCCGACTTCGGCGTGCAGCTCTACCCGATGGGCAATGCCGAGCAGGGCATCGTGCACGTCATCGGCCCGCAGCTGGGCATCACCCAGCCGGGCCTGACGATCGTCTGCGGCGACTCGCATACGTCGACGCACGGTGCCTTCGGCGCGCTGGCGTTCGGGATCGGCACCTCGCAGGTCGAGCACGTGCTGGCCACGCAGACCCTGCCGATGGAGCGCCCCAATACGATGGCCGTCACCGTCAACGGCGAACTGCCCGAGGGCATAACACCCAAGGACGTCATCCTCGCCGTGATCGCCAAGACCGGAACGGGCGGCGGGCAGGGCTACATGGTCGAGTACCGCGGCACGACGTTCGAGCAGATGTCCATGGAGGGCCGGATGACGGTCTGCAACATGAGCATCGAATGGGGCGCCCGCGCCGGCATGATCGCCCCCGACGAGACAACCTTCGCCTACCTGAAGGGCCGCCCGCACGCGCCGACCGGGGCGCAGTGGGACGAGGCGGTCGCCTACTGGACCAGCCTGCGCACCGACGACGACGCCGAGTTCGACGCCGAGGTCACGCTCGATGCGAGCACGCTGACGCCGTTCGTCACCTGGGGCACCAACCCGGGTCAGGGCGCGCCGCTGTCCGAGGCGGTGCCCGACCCGGCCGGGTTCGAAGAGGCGTCCGACCGGACCGCCGCCGAGAAGGCCCTGGTCTACATGGGATTGACGGCCGGCACCCCGCTGCGCGACATCGCGGTCGACACGGTGTTCGTCGGCTCGTGCACCAACGGCCGTATCGAGGATCTGCGCGCGGCCGCGGCCGTGATCCAGGGTCGGAAGGTGAAAGAGGGCGTGCGCATGCTGGTCGTGCCCGGGTCGATGCGGGTGCGGATGCAGGCCGAGCAGGAAGGCCTGGACGCCGTCTTCACCGCGGCCGGCGCCGAGTGGCGGCAGGCCGGATGTTCGATGTGCCTGGGCATGAACCCCGACCAGCTCGCGCCGGGCGAGCGCTCGGCCTCGACGTCCAACCGCAACTTCGAGGGCCGGCAGGGCAAGGGCGGGCGTACGCACCTCGTCTCGCCGCTGGTCGCCGCCGCCACCGCGGTGACCGGCCACCTGGCCAGCCCCGCCGATCTGTAAGGAAGTCACAGCTGTCATGGACAAGTTCACCGTGCACACCGGTCGGGCCGTGCCGCTGCGGCGCAGCAACGTCGACACCGACCAGATCATCCCGGCCGTCTACCTCAAGCGCGTCACCCGAACCGGCTTCGAGGACGGGCTGTTCAGCGCGTGGCGGGCCAACGAGCCCGACTTCGTGCTGAACCAGTCGCGCTTCGACGGCGCCACGATCCTGGTCGCCGGCCCCGACTTCGGCACCGGCTCCTCGCGCGAGCACGCCGTGTGGGCGCTCGTGGACTACGGCTTCAAGGCGGTCATCTCGCCCCGCTTCGGCGACATCTTCCGGGGCAACTCGCTCAAGGCCGGACTGCTCACCGTCGTGCTCGACGAGAAGGTCGTGCAACGGCTGTGGGACGACATCGAGAGCGACCCGAGCACCGAGGTCACCGTCGACCTCGTCGAGCGTCAGGTGCGCTGGTCCGGTGAGGTGCACAGCTTCGAGCTGGACGACTACACCCGCTGGCGGTTGCTCGAAGGCCTCGACGACATCGGCCTGACCCTGCGACACACCGACGAGATCGCCGAATACGAGTCTCACCGCATGCCGTGGCTGCCCACCGCGGCCGCCGCGCGGGCGAATTCCCCTACGGCGTAAGGTGATTCCCCGGGCCCGTCGGGCGGCAAAAACGCGCTCAGAAACGTGATCTGCGTTGCAGAACCTGAGAAATGTCTTGCGACACAAGCGGATTAGGTTTGACTGACGCGCGCAACGCCTTACCGTTGCGGGCGAGTCGGCCAAGGTGGCCGAGCGGATGTCCGGGGAGGACACGTTGCCAAACAAGGCTCAGTTCACCGAGTTGCTCGCTGAGCGGCTCGACGGAGACAAGAAGCGCGCGGCGCAGGCGCTCGATGCTGTCATCGATACGATCTACGCCAACGTGGCGAAGGGCGAGCGGGTCGCGCTGACCGGCTTCGGCATCTTCGAGAAGCGCGTCCGGGCCGCGCGCATCGCGCGCAACCCCGCTACGGGCGCTACGGTTCGGGTCAAGAAGACGGCGGTTCCGGCGTTCCGCGCCGGCGCCGAGTTCAAGGCCATCACCAGCGGGGCCAAGAAGCTGGCCAAGGCCCCGGCCAAGAAGGCCGCTGCGAAGGCTCCGGCCAGGAAGACCGCGGCCGCCAAGGCCCCGGCCAAGAAGGTCGCGGCCAAGGCCCCGGCCCGCAAGGCCGCCACGAAGGCTCCGGCCAAGAAGGCGGCGGCGAAGAAGACCGCGGCTCGCAAGACCGCGCGCTGATCGCGCCAGTTCGTCAGCACCCAGCCCGTAGCGGTTCGCCGCTGCGGGCTGAGTGCTGTTACGCCCGCGCGGGCAATCCCGCTTTGCCCTTCGAGGGCACGCTGCGCGCTACCGGGGGCGTGCCCTCGAAGGGCAAAGCCGATCGGTGCGCTCAGCGGGCGGCGCTGCCGTAGTAGTCGGCGGACACCACGCTGCCCTCGGCCAAGCCGAGCACCCAGGCCGATCCCTTGCGAGCACTGACCGATTCGAACCCGGCCAGGTCGCCGACCAGCCCGGGCAGTGCCGTGCCCTGGCTGCAGATCACCGCGGCCGGAACCGACTTGGCGATCTCGAGCAACTCGGTGCGCGCCCGGTCCGGATCGTCCAGGTACCCCTCGTCGGCGAACGTCTCGGTGATCTCGACGTCCAGCCCGGACGCCGACGCGAACGGCTCGACGGTCTGCACGCAACGCACCCGGTCGGCCGCCACCACGCGGCTCGGCGCGAACGGCGGCAAGAACGTCGTCAACCCGCGGGCCTGCCGGCGCCCGGCCTGGTCCAGCGGGCGCATCCGGTCGTCGCCCTCCCACAGCGAACGCTTGCCGGCCTTGGCGTGCCGCACCAGCACGACCACCGAGCGGGGCAGCGGCGTCGCGGTGAACGAGTCCAGCACCGCGCGGTCGACGTCGTGGCTCATCCGGGTGCGCGCGTCGTCCAACGTCAGCCAGGCCAGGTCGTCGACCTCGGCATTGGCCGCGAACTCGCCGTCTCGGTACTGCATCGCCCAGAACCGAACGGTCTTCGGCAGGCCCTCGACGAGGTACCCGACCTCGATGAGCCGCCGGCTGACCGCGACGGTAGCGCCGGTCTCCTCCCAGACCTCGCGTACTGCGGCGGTCAGCTCCCGCTCGCCGTCGTGCAGCTTGCCTTTCGGCAGCGTCCAGTCGTCATAGCGATCCCGATGGATGAGCGCGACGCGCAGCGAACCGCCGTCGTCGCGCCACACGACACCACCGGCGGCGCGGATGGGGCTCGGCACGGCGTCTACTCGCCGCGGCCGCCGAGCTGCCGCATCATCAGTTCCTGATAGTCGACCGTGCCCTCCGAGCGCACCCACTCCCCGTCGGGCTGCAACTCCCAGGCCCGCGTCTCGGGCGCGAAGGCGGCGTCCAGGTAGAAGCGCAGGTGGTCGACCGCGGTCGGGTCGGTGACCCGGCACAGCACCTCGACGCGGCGATCGAGGTTGCGGTGCATGAGATCCGACGAGCCGATCCAGTAGTCGGGCTCGCCGGCGTTGGCGAAGTAGAAGACGCGGGAGTGCTCGAGGAACCGGCCCAGGATGGACCGGGTCGTGATGTTCTCCGACAGGCCCGGCACGCCGGCCTTGATCGTGCAGAACGTCCGTACCAGCAGCTCGATGCGAACGCCGGCCTGCGACGCCCGGTACAACGCGTCGATCGTCTGCTCGTCGACGAGGTGGTTCGTCTTGATCTGGATGTGGGCCTCGCGGCCCTCGCGCGCGTGCTCGATCTCGCGCTGGATCCGCTCGATGATGCCGACGCGGACGCCCTGCGGGGCCACGAGCAGCGACCGGTAGTCGGTCTGGCGCGAGTAGCCGGTGAGCACGTTGAACAGGTCGGTGAGGTCGGCGCAGACGGCGTCGTCGGCGGTGAACAGGCCGATGTCCTCGTACAGGCGCGCCGTCTTCGGGTTGTAGTTGCCCGTGCCCACGTGGGCGTAGCGGCGGATCGTGCCGCCCTCCTGCCGCACGACCAGCGCCGTCTTGCAGTGCGTCTTGAGGCCGACCAGGCCGTAGACGACATGGCAGCCCGCGCGCTCCAGGGCCCTGGCCCACTTGATGTTGGCCACCTCGTCGAAGCGGGCCTTGATCTCGACGATCACCACGACCTGCTTGCCGGCCTCGGCCGCGTCGATCAGGGCGTCGACGATGGGGGAGTCGCCGGACGTGCGGTAAAGAGTCTGCTTGATGGCCAGCACGTTCGGGTCGTTGGCCGCCTGCTCGATGAACCGCTGCACGCTCGTCGCGAACGACTCGTACGGGTGGTGCACGAGCACGTCGCCGTCGCGCATGGTCGCGAACACCGACTTGGGCGTCTCGCCCTCGGCGAAGCGCGGATGCGTCGCGGGCACGAACGGACGCTCCTTCAACGCCGGGCGGTCGACGTCGTACACCTGCCACAGCGCCGTCAGGTCGAGCAGACCCGGCACGTGCAGCACGTCGTCGGGATCGACGTCGATCTCGCTCACCAGCAGGTCGAGCACCTGCGGGTCGATGCCCTCGGCCACCTCGAGCCGGACGGCCGGCCCGAACCGCCGCCGCACCAGCTCGCGTTCGAGCGCCTGCAGCAGGTCCTCGTCGCGGTCCTCCTCCATCTCGAGGTCGGCGTTGCGGGTGACCCGGAACAGGTGGTGCTCGACGACCTCCATGCCGGGGAAGAGCATGGCCAGGTGGGCCGCGATGAGGTCTTCCAGCGGGAGGAATTCGGCCTCGGTCGGCGTGCGCTTGACGACCACGAACCGCGGCACGTTGTTCGGCACCTTCACCCGGGCGAACCGTTCGGTGTTGCTGTCCGGGCCGCGCACCAGCACGGCGAGGTTCAGCGAAAGGCCGGAGATGTAGGGGAACGGATGCGCCGGGTCGACCGCCAGCGGCGTCAGCACCGGGAACACCTTGGAGCGGAAGTAGTTACCCAGGCGCTCGCGCTCGGACTCGTCCAGGCTGGCCCAGCGCACGATCCGGATGCCCTCGTCGGCCAGCGCCGGAGCGATGTCGTCGATGAACAGCCGGGCGTGCCGATCGGCCAGCTCGCGGGTGCGCTCGGCCAGCTGCTTGAGCGTCTCGTTCGGCGACAGGCCGTCCGGCGAGGGCATCGACAGGCCCATGTCGACGCGGCGCTTCAGCCCGGCGATGCGCACCATGTAGAACTCGTCCAGGTTGCTGGCGAAGATCGCGAGGAATTTCATCCGCTCGAGCAGCGGCTGGTCGCGGTCCTCGGCGAGCGCGAGCACCCGGGCGTTGAACGCCAGCCAGGACAGCTCGCGATTGCCGAACCGGTCGGGCGGCAGGTCGGCCGCCAGCACGACCTCGACATTTTCGTCCGGGCCGAGGTCGCCGCCGGGCACCGAATCGGACGGGTCGATGTCCGGGACGGACACGCTGTTCGGCTGCGTCGGGGGTGAGGTCTCCAGCGCCGGTGTGCCAGTCATAGGTTTCATCATGCCCCGTTGCCGTGAACGACAGATGATCCAGTTTGCCCGAAGGCCAGCGCGGCCAGGGTCTGCGGGCCGACGCCGAGCAGCAACGCGGCGCGCAGATCGTCGGCGGTGTCGACGTCCTGGCGCAGGCCAGGCCCGGCCGGCAGGGCGGCGGCGTTCGCGGCGTGCCGGCTCGCCGAATCCGGGCCGAATCGCGGCTCGAACCGGGCGGCCGGGCGGGCGGTGAGCAGGGTGGTGCCGGTGCCCGCCGAGTCGGCGACGAAGCCGGTCTCGTGCTCGGCGGCGGTCGCGAGCGCGCCGGCCAGCTCGCCCGGCGTCAGCGCCGGCAGGTCGCCGACCAGCGCGGCCACCCCGTCTCGCGGCCACCGATCTCGGGCGTACCGGGCGCCCTCGGCCAGGGCCGGGTTCAGGCCGGGCCGGCGCTGCAGCAGGTCGTGGTCGACGCCGGCCGAGTCGCCGATCCGGACGACGCGGGCGACACCAGCGGCGGCACCGGCGGCGTCCAGCGTGTCGACGCGGATTGCCCGGACGAGTCGGGCGTGCGCCTCGGCGTCGGCGCTGAAGTCGACCAACCGCGACTTGGCGGCCGGGAGCGCCTTGACCGGAACCAGCACTGTCCACTGCACAAGGAAATCGTGGCACGCGCCCTGTGACCGCTTCGGCGGCATGGGGCAGACTGCAAGGGTTTCGAGGGAGAGGGGACGCGGTTGCCCAGGCAGAAGAAGCTGCGCCGGCCAGGACTTGGCCAACAGAGCGAGAAGCTCGGGTTCTGGTGGCGGCTGACCTGGCTGGTGCTGTACGCGCCGTTCGGGGCGGTTACCAAGCTGCGGTACCACCACCTCGAGCGCATCCCGCGCAACGGCCCGGCCATCGTGATCGTCAATCACGTCTCGCACATCGACCCGTTGCTGGTCGCCCGGTTCATCCTGGACGCGGCCCGCACGCCTCGGTTCCTGGCCAAGAAGAGCATCTTCGAGGTCGCGGTGGTGGGGCGGGCGATGTACGGCATGGGTCACATCCCGGTCAGCCGTGGCACGGCCGAAGCCGGCGAGTCGCTCACGGCCGCCGTCGACGCGCTGCGCCGGGGCCGCGTCATCCTCATGCACCCGGAGGGCACGGTCACCCGCGATCCGCAGTGGTGGCCGATGTCGGCGCGCACCGGGGTGGCCCGGCTGGCGTTGCTCGCACCGGACGTGCCGGTCATCCCGGTCGGCCAGTGGGGCGTGCAGAACGCGGTCGACCTCTACCACAAGAAGGTGCGGCTGTTCCCGCGCAAGGAACACCACATCATCGCCGGCGAGCCCGTCGACCTGAGCCGCTTCGCGGGGTCCCAGCCCACTGTCGAGACGCTGCGCACCATGACCGACGCGATGATGACCGAGGTACGCGACCTGGTGGCCGAGCTGCGCGGTGAGCCCGCGCCGACCGGCCCGTTCTACCGCTACGTGCGGCCGGTCGACGGCGGCAAGAAGCAGCCGCAGGACGCGGCGTGACGACTCGGGCCGCGGTGCTCGGCGGCGGCTCCTGGGGCACCACGTTCGCCAAGGTGTTGGTGGACGCCGGTACCGAGACCACGTTGTGGACGCGCCGGGCCGAGGTCGCCGACCAGATCAACGTCGGCCACGAGAACACTGCCTACCTGCCCGGGGTGGCGCTGCCGGCCGGGCTGCGGGCCACGCACGACCACGCGGCGGCGCTGGCCGGGGCGGACGTGGTGGCCATCGCCGTTCCGTCGCAGACGCTGCGCGCGAACCTGCCCGAATGGGTGCCGGCTCTGCCGGACGGCGCGACCCTGGTGAGCCTGATGAAGGGCGTCGAGCTGGGCAGCACCAAGCGGATGAGCGAGGTGATCGGCGAGGTCGCGAAACGGCCGGCCGACCAGATCGCCGTGGTGTCCGGCCCGAACCTGGCCCCCGAGATCGCCCAGGAGCAGCCCACGGCGACCGTCGTGGCCTGCTCGGACATCGAACGGGCGGCGCTCGTCCAGCGGGCGTGCAGCGCCCCGTACTTCCGTCCCTACACGAACGTCGACGTGGTGGGCTGCGAACTGGGCGGGGCGGTCAAGAACGTCATCGCGCTGGCCTGCGGCATGGCGCACGGCATGGGCTTCGGCGACAACACCCTGGCCTCGCTGATCACCCGCGGGCTGGCCGAGACGGCTCGCCTCGGCGCCGCCCTGGGCGCCGACCCGTTGACCTTCGCCGGGCTGGCCGGGCTGGGCGACCTGGTCGCCACCTGCGCCTCGCCGCTGTCGCGCAACCGCACGTTCGGCGAGCGGCTGGGCCGGGGCGAGTCGCTCGAGGAGGCCCAGGCGGCCACCCACGGCCAGGTGGCCGAGGGCGTCAAGTCCTGCCGTTCGGTGCTCGAGCTGGCCGGCGCCCAGGGCGTCGACGTGCCGATCACCGAGGCGGTCGAGGCCGTCTGCTATCGGGGGCTGAGCCCGGCCGACATGATCGGCCTGCTGATGGGGCGGGCGATGAAGAGCGAGACCGGCTGAGTGCTCCTGCCGGATCGAGCGATACCGGACGGGTAGGGTCGGCCTCCATGACCGAACGGAAGATCCGCGTCGCGGTGGTCTACGGCGGCCGTAGCACCGAGCACGGCGTCTCGGTGATGTCGGCCGGCAGCGTGCTCGCCGCCCTGGACCCGGAGCGCTACGAAGTGGTGCCGGTCGGCATCACCCGGGGCGGCGGCTGGGTGCTGACCGGGGCCGATCCGGAGAAACTGCAGATCACCGGGCGGACGCTGCCCGAGGTCGACACGGGCACCGCCGTCGTGCTGCCCGGCGACCCCTCGCAGGGACTGGTCGTCGTCGAGCCGGGCGAGGGAGCCAAGGCGCTCGGCGAGGTCGACGTCGTCTTCCCGGTACTGCACGGGCGCTTCGGCGAGGACGGCACGATCCAGGGCCTGCTCGAGATGGCCGGCGTGCCCTACGTCGGACCCGGCGTGTTCGCCAGCGCGGCCGCCATGGACAAGGAGTTCACCAAGAAGCTGCTGCGGGCCGAGGGCCTGCCGGTCGGCGACTACGCCGTGCTGCGCCGCGGCGATGAGGTGTCGGCTCTGGACCTGCAGCATCTGGGCCTGCCCGTCTTCGTCAAGCCGGCCCGGGCCGGCTCGAGCATCGGCATCACCAAGGTCAAGCAGTGGGCCGACTTCGCGGCCGCGGTCGACGAGGCGTTCCGGCACGACGACAAGGTGCTGGTCGAGGCGGCGGTGCCCGGCCGCGAGGTCGAGTGCGGCGTGCTCGAGGACGAGAACGGCCGCCCGATGGCCAGCGTGCTGGCCGAGATCCGGCTGGTGCGCGACCACGACTGGTACGACTTCGAGGCCAAGTACCTCGACGACGCCTGCGAGTTCGACATCCCGGCGAACCTGCCCGACGAGGTCACCGTGACAGTGCGCGACTACGCCTGCCGGGCGTTCACCGCGCTGGACTGCGCCGGGCTGGCCCGGGTCGACTTCTTCGTCCGCCCGGACAACTCCGTGGTGATCAACGAGGTCAACACGATGCCCGGGTTCACGCCGATCTCGATGTTCCCCCAGGTGTGGGCGGCCACCGGCGTCGACTACGCACAACTGGTCGACCGGCTGATCGCCAGCGCGCTGCGCCGTGCCCGTCGCTAGCGGGCCACCGCGAGCGCGAGCGAGCCGATAGCCAGCGCCCAGAACGTCCCTGGGAACGCGATGTTGTAGAAGACGCGCGCCCGCACGTGCGCGGTTATCGCCCCGGCGAAGAACAGCACCAGGCCGACGGCGGCGGCGATGCCGATCGGCCGGACGCCGGCCAGTCCGAGCAGCAGCCCGGCCGCGCCGGCTGCCTTGAGCGCGGCCAGTCCCGGCACCCACGACTCGGGCACGTGCACCTCGGCCGCGTTGGCCAGCACGAACCTGGACCGGGCCAGGTCCGCGGCCGCCATACCGGCGTTGGCCGCCACGGTGGCCAACGTGACGACGAGGTACGCGACGAACATCAGCCGGTCGTCGCGACGTCGGCGGCCGGGGTGCGGAAACGGACGATCTGTAGGCTCACGGGTGCTGTCTCCTTCGCTCGTCGTC
>Ga0081455_10004892_pt1 | contig 14844 bp, 18 predicted proteins | sample TabmetS3T2R1_FD_70207 | JGI IMG/M metagenome (GOLD analysis project Ga0081455, IMG submission 70207) | Tabebuia heterophylla rhizosphere microbial communities from the University of Puerto Rico - S3T2R1 | ecosystem: Host-associated > Plants > Roots > Rhizosphere ... | reverse complement strand
CCCACAGCACGACCGGCGTCGCGAAGGCGAGCTGCAGCCAGTTGGAGGTGGTTTGGCTGATCACGCCATGCAGATCGACGAGGTGGCCGCCCATTTCGAGTGCCACAACGGGCAACGAGAGCACAAGCCCGATCCAGAACCGCCTTGTCATATCGACGAGCTCGGGATTGGGCGCGCTCTCGGCGCTCGGCACCTCGGGCTCCAAAGTCATTCCGCAGATCGGGCAGCTGCCCGGCCCGATCTGGCGGATCTGCGGGTGCATTGGGCAAGTGTAGATGGTGCCGGCCGCAACAGCGGGTGCAGCGACAGCCGGTGGCGAGATATAGCGCGCGGGATCAGCTGCGAATTTCGTGCGGCAGCCGTTGGAGCAGAAGTAGTAGGGACGGCCCTGGTAGGTGTGACGGTGCGGGGTCGTGTGCGGATTGACCGACATGCCGCACACCGGATCGATCACGCTTTGAGCTTCCGCATGATCATTCTGCGCATGACTATCATGCGTATGACTGCCGTGCAGGTGCGTCTGTCGATCCATGGCGAGCTCACCTTGCAATCCGATACCCTATGGGGGTATATAAGCGCAATGCGCAAACAAGCCAAGACGTCGTGCCTTCGTCGCCTCAACCGGATCGAAGGCCAGGTGCGCGGGTTAGCCCGCATGGTCGAGCGCGACCGCTATTGCATCGACATTGTCACGCAGATCGCGGCGGTGCGCGCCGCGCTGCGGCGGGTTGAGGGGGAGATTCTTGAAGATCATGTCGGCCATTGCGTCGAGCATGCGATCACGAGCGGCAACCGGCGTGAGCAGCGGCGCAAGGTGAACGAGCTGATCGACGTGCTGGCGCGCACCAACCGCTGACGCCCAGTCTTGCGCGAATTACGGCGGCGTCCAGCCATAAAGCCAGTCATAGCGGCTGATCAGCCGATCGCCGCCCATCGCCATCAGGCCGAGCGAGCGCAGTACCGCAGCCGCGCCGCGCATGTGATAGACGGTGCCGTTGTGGCGGGCATCGCGCTGCACGCGGGTGGTGCGCGGCAGGCGGCTCGCTTCGTATCGCCGCAGCGCTGCCGGCGCATCGGGATCGCGGTCAAGGCATGCGGCGAGCATGGCGGCGTCCTCGATCGCCATTGCGGCGCCTTGCGCCAGATAGGGCAGCATCGGATGTGCCGCGTCACCAAGCAGCGTGACCGGTCCCACGCCCCAAGCGCCGAGCGGCGCGCAATCGAACAGCGCCCACTTCTGCCAATGCTCCGCGGCGGCGAGGAGATCGCGGGCCGAGGCATGCCAGTGCTCGGCGGCAAAGCGATCGAGAAGCTCGCGAGTTGCGCCGGGCGTGTTCCAGCCTGGCTCGCGCCACTCGTCGGCCACGATGGCGACGACGTTGATCATGCGTCCAGCCTTGACCGGGTAATGCACCAGATGGGCGTCGTGGCCGAGCCAGAGATTGACGGCCGGACCGGTGAGGTTCTCTGCGATCGTTTTGGGCGCGGCTTGCGCGGGCACGAGCGTGCGCCACGCGGTCTGGCCGGCGGCGCGCGGCGCGGCGCGATGGCCAAGTCGCTGGCGCAAGGTCGACCACAGACCGTCGGCAGCAATGAGCGCCAGACCCTGTGCTTCGCGCGACTCCGATCCTTGCGACGCCGAGACCGCAACGCCGCCATCACGCGCTGCGAAGCCTTCCACCCTGGTTCCAAGCTCCAGTGTGATTGCGGGCGTGGCGGCGACCGCTTCGCGCAGCGCCGCCTGCAGATCGCCGCGATGGATGACCCAATACGGGGCGCCATAACGTTGCGCGACGTTCGCGCCAAGCGGCGCCTGCGCCAACAAACGGCCGGAGCGCGCACTGCGCACGATGAGCTGCTCAGGGCTGACCACATGGGGTGTGAGCCGCGCCTCGATCCCGAGCGCGACCAGCACACGCGCGGCATTGGGCGAAAGCTGAAGGCCGGCGCCGATTTCTTCCAGGCGAGGCGCAGCCTCGAAGAGCGTCACCTCGAAGCTGCGCTGCGCCAGCGCCAGCGCCGTAGTGAGCCCTCCGATCCCCGCGCCGGCAACGATGACGGTGCGCGCGGCGGCCACAAGTCATGTCCTCCGCACCGCGATCAGGCGGCGGATTCCAAGGCACATTCCGGCGGGCGGGCCGAATGGGAATCAAGACTCGCGTCGTAACGATAGAGGGTCGAGCAATAGGGGCAGATGATTTCGTTCGCATCGCCCATGTCGAGGAAGACGTGGGGATGATCGAACGGTGGCGTCGCGCCGACGCATTGGAACTCCCTGGCGCCGATCTCGATCACCGGCACGCCCGGCGTATTGTGAAAGTGAGGAACGATGTTCTCGGCCATGGTCGGGTCCGCTGCGGCGCCGTGCCTGCGCCGGCGCGCGGCACCATAACGGGCCGATCTGCCGATTCCTAGAGCTCCGGGGCATGGCACGCCGATCAGCTCGCTGCTTTCGACGTTCGTAGGGAGGGCTCGCGTTGGGTCATGAGCGCGAGGCGCTAGCCATTGATTATTCAGGGAGTTTTGAGCTTCAGCGGTTCTGGCGGAAAGTCCCGCCTTTTGTTGTGGGCGGCATCTTGCCGGCGCAATTGACCGGTATCAATTGAGGGTCGGACGGCATTGGAGACTACCCTGAGGCATGAACGCGCTACGCCTCATTCTCCCCATCACTCTTGCTTGCGCCTGTGCGATCGCCGCCTTCAACATCGTGCCGCGCGGGGTCGAGGCGGGGCAATTGCTTGATGCCCAGGACGATCCGGTCCTGCTCGCCGATCATCAGCTTGCGCGCGAGTTCAATGCCGAGCTGGCGGCTCGCGAGATCGAGGCGGCGCTCGCGCTCGACGACATCGATCTGGCGCAAAGCTTTCTCGATCTTGCCCGCGACCGGGACGTGACGGTCGATCCGGCGCTGGTCGCCAAGGTGGAGGATGCGAATTCCACCCTGGCGTCGACCCGGCGGACGGCGACGCGGTTCGGGCGCGGATTGATTGTCGGCGAAGCCGATTCGATGGTCGGGCTTGCGGGCACGGCGGTTGCCGACCTCTTCGTCATCGGTGACGTGCGCGATGCTGTGCGCGAAGGCTCGCGGCTCGCCAAAGGCGAGGAGGCCGACGAGCTTGTCCTTGGGCTCGCTTGCGTCGGTCTCGTGGTCACCGCCGGAACCTATGCCTCGCTCGGCGTCGGCACGCCGGCGCGGGTCGGCGTCTCGGTCGTGAAGGCGGCCAGCAAGGCCGGGCGGATCACCGCGCAGATGGCAGGCTGGTTCACGCGTTCGGTGCGCGAGGCCGTGGACTGGACCAAGCTCGGCAGCACCATGCGGGTGGCATCGCTGGCCGAGCCGGCGGTCGCGGTGCGGGCAGCGCGCGAAGCCGTCAAGGTCGAGAAGACGCAAGCACTGATGCGCGCGGTTGGGGACGTCGGCAAGGTTCAAAGCAAGGCCGGCACACAAGCCGCGCTCGATGCGCTCAAGATCGCACAGGGGCCGCGCGACCTCTCACGCATGGCGCGCCTGGCCGAGGCCAAAGGCACGCGCACGCGCGCCATTCTGAAGACGCTCGGACGCGGCGCGATCCTGTTGACCACCAGCGCCTTCACGCTGTTCTCCTGGCTGTTCACGGCGGTGATGGCTGTCCTTGGATTTTTCGCCGCGGTCAAGCGCACGACCGAGCGCGCCACCGAGCGCTATTGCGCGCGCCGCAGGGCGCGCCGTGCCAAGCAGAGCCTCGCCACAGCGGCGGCCACCTGAGCGCGGCAACGCGCGATACCAGATGCAAATGTTCCAGCATGATGGGATCGAGATCGCCTACCTGGACGAGGGGGAGGGCGAGCCGATCGTGCTCATTCATGGCTTTGCCTCGACGGCGGCCGTCAACTGGGTCTTTCCAGGTTGGGTGACGACGTTGACCAAGGTCCGTCGACGCGTCATCGCGCTCGACAATCGCGGCCACGGCGCATCCTCGAAGCTCTACGACCCGGCCGCCTATCACAGCGCCACCATGGCCGAAGATGTGCGCGCGCTGCTTGATCATCTCGGAATCGCTCGTGCCGACGTGATGGGCTATTCGATGGGCGCGCGCATCGCGGCCTATCTCGCGCTCGCGCATCCGGAGCGGGTGCGCAGCATCATCCTGGGCGGGTTGGGCAGTCATCTCGTCGACGGTGTCGGCTTGCCGCAGTCGATCGCCGATGCGCTCGAGGCGCCTTCGCTCGCGGCGGTCTCCGATCCCCAGGGCCGGACGTTCCGTGCCTTCGCCGAGCAGACGCGGTCCGATCTCAAGGCACTCGCCGCCTGCATCCGGGGCTCGCGTCAGACGCTGACTCGCGCCGAAGTCAGAGCAATCCGGATGCCGGCGCTGGTCGCGGTCGGCACCGCCGACGAGGTGGCCGGCTCCGCGCACGAGCTTGCGGAGCTGCTGCCGGCAGGTGAGCCCCTCGAGATTCCCGGTCGCGACCATATGCAGGCGGTGGGCGACAAGGTGTTCAAGGGCGGCGTGCTGGCGTTTCTGGCAGTGCGGCCATGATCACAGCGTATTTCTATATCCTCCATGGCCAAGGCCCGCTGTGCTAGGATGGCCGTGGTCGTTAGAATGACGTCCGGAGAATCACCATGGCCAGGGAACAGGCGAAAGCTGTAAACGCGCTCGACAAGGTCGATCCGGTCTGGTCGCGCATCCGCGGCGAGGCCGAAGAGGTCGTTCGCCGCGAGGCGGAGCTTGCGACCTTCATCTATTCGACCGTCCTTCATCACGACACACTTGAAGCCGCCGTCGTGCATCGCGTCACCGAGCGGCTCGATCATCCAGATGTCTCGGCGGAGCTGATCCGGCAGGCTTATAGCGATGCGCTCGAAAGCGATCCCTCGATCGGTGAGGCGTTCCGCGCCGACATCGTGGCGACCTTCGATCGCGACCCCGCGACCAACCGCTTCCTCGAACCGGTGCTGTATTTCAAAGGCTTCCACGCCATCCAGACCCACCGCCTGGCCCATTGGCTTTGGAAAAAGGGTCGCAAGGATCTTGCCTACTATCTGCAGAGCCGCTCGTCGGCCGTGTTCCAGACCGACATCAATCCGGCCGTGCCGATCGGCCGCGGCATCTTCCTTGACCACGCCACCGGCCTCGTCGTCGGCGAGACCGCCGTGATCGAGGACGACGTCTCGATCTTGCAGGAGGTGACGCTCGGCGGCACCGGCAAGGAGGCGGGCGACCGTCATCCCAAGATCCGCAGTGGCGTATTGATCGGAGCGGGCGCCAAGATCCTCGGCAATATCGAAATCGGTCACTGCGCCCGCATCGCCGCCGGATCGGTCGTGCTCAAGGCGGTGCCACACAACACCACGGTCGCCGGTGTTCCGGCTAAGGTCATCGGCGAGGCCGGTTGCCCCGAGCCCTCCCGCACCATGGACCAATTGTTCTACGATACGGGGCCATAATACGGCCATGAGCGGGGAGCCGAACGGTGGACGTCCAGGAAATCAAGAAGCTTGACGCTTATCTCAAGAAGCTGTTCGGCAATCAGCGTTTGCGGGTCGTCCCAAAGAAGGCCGATGAGGCCGATGTGTTTGTCGGCGAGGAGCGCGTCGGCCGCCTGACCGTCGACGACGAGGACGACGAGCGTTCCTACAATCTCGAGATCAAGATCACGATCGGCGAAGCCGCGAGCGTGAAGAATCTCAAAACGCTCGAAGCCTATCTGCGGCGCAAGTTTGACACTGAGCGCATCCGCGTCGTCGCGCGCCCGCGCAAGACCGACTCGGCCGAGGTCTATATCGGCGAGGAATATATCGGGGTGCTGTTCTTCGACGAGAAGGAAACCCGCTCCTGCTATTTCGAGATGGCGATCCTCGCGCTCGATCTCGAAGAGGCCGGTCTAGGCCGTTAGCGTCCGGGCGGCCGCAGGCTTTCGATCAGCTGCTCGATGCCGGCATCGACGGCACGCCAATCCGACAGCCAGTCGCGCGGGAAGCGCACCACGATGTCGGCGTGGTCGATGCGGCGGCTGAAGAGGCAAGTGCCGGGCGTGGGACCCGCGCTGTCGCGGCTGCAGCGAACGACGAAGCCCTCCGGCGCTGACACGTCCTGGATCAGGTCTTCGCCCTGGTAGGGCGTGCCGCCGCGAAACGCCCGCACCACCAGGCCATTGGGCTCGGCGATAGCGTCGGCCGCGACGTAGCGCGGATAGATGGTCTTGATCCGCTCGGCCGGCGGCAGCGTGTCGCTGGCGGTCGCGATTGTCACGAACAGGCGGTCGATGGCCTGGGGCGCTATCGCACCTGGGGTACGCCCTGCGACCGCGGGTGGCTCGAGCGAGGGCCACAGGAATGCGAGATCGACCCGCTCATGCGCGCCGGCGCGGCGCTGCAGCGGGATGCGCATGGCGGCAGGCGGCACGTTGAAGGCTGCGCCCGCGATGGTGATCGGCAGCGCGGGCGCGTCGGCGCCCATCGGTGGTCCAGGCCAACGCGGCCATAACACGTAGGCAATGAAGGCGGCCGCGATGGCGGCCAGCGCTAACAGGGCCGCCAGCGCCAGCGCGAGCGCCCAGCCCGGCCGCTGCCGGCGCGCTGCATAGGGAAGGTCGGAAATCGCCATGCTCGCCGTTCATCCCGCGAATCGGTGCCGAGTATGCCACGCGCCACCCTCCACGCGTGGTTCCGCCTCCGTTCGAAAATTAAGGGTTAATTAAGGATGTGGTGGCGCGCGACGACGCCCTTTGCGAAGCAATGTGTGGGAGGTCGGAGCGAGGGCGCGATGTCACCGGAATCGGCTCATATGATCTTTGCGCTGGCGATTGGGTTCGCGGTCGCCGGCATGCTGGCGACCGGCTATCAACTCGTCACCAGCCACGTGCTCAGCTTCCGGGTGCTCGAAAGCGGCCCCAAACCGTCGACCTTCATGGCCGTGCCGATCCTCGCTTTCGCCGCGCCGTTCCTGATCATGCGCAACACGATCAGCGGGCGCGCGATCGAAGGTCGCAGCTTCCAGCTGGTGATGCTCGCGACCATCGTGGCCGGCATCTGGAGCCTGATGTCGGGTACGGTTGCGATCATGGCGGTCGCAGCGATGCTGCAGATCTAGCCGCAATTGAGGTTCCTCTACCGCGCTTGCCGCAACAGCGCCGCGCAGGCTCGCCAATCAATCGTCTGCATGGCAAGGTCGCGCCCCTACGAATTTGGAGCGCGTGCATGGCCATTTATGAGCTCGACGGCGAGCGGCCGGAGCTTCCGGAGCGGTACTGGATCGCCGAGAGCGCAACCGTCATCGGGCGGGTACGGCTCAAGGCGCAGGCAAGCGTGTGGTTCGGCTCGGTGCTGCGCGGCGACAACGAATGGATCGAGCTCGGCGAGCGCTCGCAGATCCAGGACAATGCGACGCTGCACACCGATCCGGGCTTTCCGCTCGTGATCGGGAATGATTGCGTGATCGGTCACAACGCGGTGCTGCACGGCTGCACGATCGCCGACAACAGCCTGATCGGCATGGGTGCCATCGTGCTCAACGGCGCCAAGATCGGAAAGTACAGCCTGGTGGGCGCCGGCGCGGTGGTGACCGAGGGCAAGGAATTTCCGGAGTACGCGTTGATCGTGGGCGCGCCCGCGCGCGTCATCCGCACCCTCGACGAGAAGGCCGCAAAGATGATCGCGGGCGCCGCCGACATCTACGTGAGGCGCTGGCAGCGCTACGCCCAGGGGCTCAAGCGGATTGGATGAGCAGCCGGGCACGCATGTGAGTCGTTACTGGCCTGTTCTACGCCTGAGCTGCATCTTCCATTTGCAATCGGCCGTGTCGAACTCGCCCTCAAACGCGTCGCGGCGGAATTGGCCAGTGAGATGATGAAAGCCGATCGTGGCGCCGAATGATCCGTCCTCCCAGACCGTGCCTCTGATCTCTGACGTTCCACCCTCAAGGCGCATTTCGCCCGACACGACCTTTCCGGCGATCGTCATCGTCACGTTCGCGGCTTTGCATCGCCCGCGGTTTGGCGTGGCGGTGCCATTCCATTCGCCATCAAATGGTCCAGCCGCGAAGGAGCCCTGTGACAGGAGCAGCACGCAGACGGCCGCAGCGACGAGCCGCCGCTCCATCCGCTTGATGAAGTCACGCGTCTGGCGTGGGTGCTTACCCATGGCCGATGCGCCGCCATGCGCCTTTGATCTTGCTATCGGCGCGCTGTCGTGGCGGACCCTGGTTACCCGCTGGACCGGCTTGTCACAGCTCGATGGCCCTTGCCGCGTGACTATAGCGCATTCATTGAAGATCGCACACGACGGCGGTGCACACATCGTCGCGAGCATGCAGCTTGTCGCGAAGCTGCCCCCGGCATTGCGGCTGCCGGTGATGGTGCCATTGCCTTGCGACCCGTCAAGCTTGCAAACCGCCAACACGTGCGCCTATATATGCGCACGGAAGGCGAGATGGAGACAAGCCGGGCTAAGGTCGTGCGACGGTTGCAGCGCGAAGGATGGGTCAATCGCGGCGGTGCCAATCACGACGTCTACACGCACCCGCAGCGGCCAGGCGTCATTATCACGGTTCCGCGACACCGCACTCTGTCGCCGGGCGTCGCGCGTCAGATCGCCAGGAATGCCGGATGGATGCCATGACGATACGATACGGTGCCATCGTTGATGGGAAGCGCGGCGCTTACGGGGTTGTCATCCCCGATCTTCCTGGTTGCACGGCCATGGGCAAGACGATCGATGAGGCGCTCGCAAATGCCGCCAGCGCGGCTACGGCGTGGGCCATGGTCGCTAAAGCCGATGGCACGCCAATCCCGAAGGCGCGTCCCATCGAAATATTGCGGCGCGATCCCGAGGTCATCGCCGAGATCGCTGAAGGCGGCACGCTGGTCATCGTGCCGCTCCTGCTCGACGCCGGCCGCCCCGTGAAGGCCAACCTTTCGCTCGATGCCGGCCTCCTCGAAGCAATCGACGAGGCCGCCAAGGCCCACGGCCTCACCCGCTCGGCCTTCATCACCAGCGCCGCTCGCGAGAAGATCGCACGCGGGGCATGAGGGGTTGCGGATTTTCCGCGTCGCGAGTGTGTTCGTGCTTCGTTGCGTCGCCTTGCGTCGCGAGTGAGGCAGGAGCCCCGCATTGACGCAGGTTACCCAGCACACAAAAGGTGCGGCCGCCCCCGGGGGGAGGGGCGGCCGCGCGCGAACCCGGTCTGGGGACGGGGAGGGGTGGGGACGTGACCGGGGTCGCGTAGCTCCGTGTCTCTTGTTCAGCGTCTCTGGCTCAGCGCGAAGTGGCGGTGGCGACGGCTGGGCGGTTGTCGCCAAGCGAGACCCACACGTTCTGGTCGGTCTGCGACTGCCGCTTCACGAAGCGGTAGCTCGTCTCCGACCAGAGCAGGATCTGCTCCTCCTGATTGTCGAGGATGTACTCGCCCTTGTCGGTCTTGACCGTGAGCACGGCATGGCCCTCGCCCTTGAGGTCACGCACGACCGTGATCAGCAGCGCCTGCCGCGGCCAGCCGGCCTGCATCAGCATCCGGCGCTTGAGCAGGACATAGTCCTCGCAGTCGCCATAGCCGTCGTCCGGATAGCTCCAGCGCTCGATGACACCCCAATGATCCATGTCGGTCATCGGCTTGATGGTGTCGTTGACCCACTTGTTGATGCGCTCCAGGTCCTTCCAGGCCTTCTGGGAAAGGACGACGTCGCGGGCCTCGAGCGGCCGGCCGTCGCATTCGCGCGGCAGCTGAGTGCAGAAGTCGGTCCAGCCGATGGGCGGCCGCGCGCTATTGCTGACGGCGATGAACAACGGGCGCTCGTTCGCCGCCTGCGCAGCCGACAGGCTCGCCACGACCATTACGGCCGCATAGCCCATGCTGACGCCCAATAGTGTCTTGCGGTCAAAAAGCATATCTTGACCCCGTCCCTGTTTGTCGGGGCCATACTTCCCACAAAGGTCTTGCAACGCTCGCAATTGGCGCGAGATGATTTAAGTAAAACTCAGATCAATACTTTGGAAATATCGACGATTATTTGAGGCGTATTCTCTTAAAATGCCAAATAATACAATTTGAATTAAAAGTCAGACGTTAGTGGCTAAATCCACGTCAGGACGGGCCATCCACAGCGCAGCCGGGGGCGGCTTAACCAATCGGAAGGCGGTGGGGGTGCGGTTGCGTAGGCCCGGCAGGGGGCCTTTGGAGCGCAAAATCGGCTTGCCGGCGCTTTCCCGGCGGAGGTCTGTATTTACCCGCCGGTGACGTTGTCTTCGATGAAATCCGGGTGCTGGAGGCGCAGATACTCGATCGCGAAGCCGTCTTCGAGGTGCCGAACCACCCGACCGGGGGTCTTACCTATGGTGACTGCGGTGCCGATACCCGGCCGCTGGTCGGTCGCAATGGCACAACCAGACTGCGAAACGTCGATGACCCGCACGGATATGTTGTTCCCGCTGGGCAGCGTCAATCGCCCTGTCGGATTGCGCGGGGACACGCGGCCATGGCGGCGATCGTCGATCGAGCCCAGGAGCTCACGGTTGGCGAGCCAGGTGAGCTGGGCTGCAAGCTTGTCGCGCTTGCGCGGGGTGGCCGCAATATTCATGGCAAAGCCGTTCTCGATCTGACGCGTCACCACGCCTTCGAGCCGGCCGACATGATCCACATAGGCGATCACGCGCTCATTGATCTGGCCGATGACCGGTGCGATCAGCGTCATGCCGCCCTGCGACATGTCGGTGACCTGACAGGGATACTCGTGCCGGTCGGTCAGCATATAGCGGCCCAGCAGGTTGACGCGCACGCGCGGAAAGCGGCGGCGCTCCTCGCTGAGCGGCGGCCGAGGCGACTTGAGCTGGGGGAGCGCCATTTCGCTTCGTCCAAGTCCTGCAGTGCAACGCTTGCGGCCAGCCTAAGGCCCGCATCGTTAACGCCGCGTTAGCTAGGCGAGGGCAACGCTATGCAGAGGTGCAGATTTAGCCTTGGCCGCCGTCATAGACGATAAGGCCATGGCGGATGCGACCGCCCGGTGGCAGTGGCGCGGTCCTGCGGTCGGACGCCATGACATCATGGTCGCCGAGATAGCGAATGGTTCCGAGCGAAAGCCTGCCGACCGGGTTCATGCCGAACCAGCAGGGCACATCCCGCGGTGCCAGAACGCCAACCAGGCGGGCGTCGGCAGGAATCCGATGGCGCAGTGGCAGAGCCAGGAGCTCGAAATCGAGCTCTGCCCCTTCGGCGCCGCAGCCCTTGGCACCTGCAACGATGCCGACATATTCGCGCGCGACCACGCCGAGCAGGTCATGCATGCGCTGCCTGCTCTCCTGGTCCCACAGGTCGATGAAGGCCGTGCCCCGGAGTTCGCGGCTGAACGCGGCGCATAGGCGAGTGCCAGCAATTCGGAACGAGTGCCCGGTGGCGGCGTCGTGGGCCAGGATGAATGTGTCGGCGAGCGCCCGGCGGATCGCGCTCGGCTCGATCTCGGAACGTTCGGGTGCTGCCCGCGGCCCTCGTTGTGCGTTCCAATAGTCGTAAAGCTCCCGAGCCGAGGGGTGTTTCATGATCGCCTCTGTCCCGTCCGCCGATTTTCCTGGCCTATTTTTGGCCGCCGCTGTCTCCCTTTGGGACAGCGCGCCCAATGTCGTTTCGCAAGCAGCAGGACGCGTGCCGGCTGGTGCACCGGGCCGCAGCGTTCAAAGTTAGCGTTAAGGCGCGGTCGGGGATGGCGCCCACCCGCCTCCTCCCGTAGGCGTCGGACCTCGTCGTCCTGCCGTCGAGAAGCTCACGATCAGGGGAGCGAGGGGGAAGTGACAGGCGCCAGGGGGCGCCGCCCCCCCCAAGTCAGCTGAGGCAAGCGCTTCAGCCGACTTGGGGAGCCAAGACTTGGGGAGCCAAGACTTGGGGAGCCAAGACTTGGGGGTTTGGACTTGGGGAGCTAATCGGGAGCTATTTTGGTGAGCTAATTTGGGTGGTTCCCGCGACCGCCTTTCAGGCGGCATTGACGTGGATGGGGGTTTCGTCGGCTTGCCACTAGGCATCGCAAAGCCTATCTCCCCACTCTCACCTGGAACCACTTCGTGCAGCCAGCCCGCGAACGCATCTTCAATGTCCCGGTTGTCGTGCTGTCGCTTCTGGCCATCATGGGCCTCGTGCATGGGGTGACCGACCTCTTGCTCAGTGCCGAGCAGGCGAATGCTTTTCTGGATCTGTTTGCCTTTGTTCCTGCTCGCTATGACCTGCGAATATTGCGGCAGTACCCGTGGACGATCGGCTGGGGTGCCGCGGTCTGGACGTTCGCGACCTATGCGTTCATCCACGGCAGCTTCATGCATCTGGGTTTCAACGCCGTCTGGCTGCTCGCTTTTGGCACGCCGGTTGCGCGCCGGTTCGGTCCGCTGCGGTTTCTGATCTTTTTCCTGGCGACTGCGGCGGTCGGCGCTGCCGTTCATCTCGCGGTCCATGCTGGCGAGGGAGTGCCGATGGTTGGCGCCTCGGCGGCCATATCCGGTGCCATGGCGGCAGCGACGCGCTTTGCGTTTCAGCGCGGCGGTCCACTCGGGCCGCTCCGCAGAGATGACGAGGCAGCTTATCGAGTACCGGCGACGCCGTTATCGGTCATGCTGCGCGATCCTCGCCTGGTTGTATTCCTGGCGATCTGGTTCGCCGTTAATCTTTTGTTTGGCCTAGGTGTCGTTGCGATTCCCGGCGAGGGCGATATGCCAATCGCCTGGGAGGCCCATATCGGCGGTTTTCTGGCCGGCCTGGTGGGCTTTGTGCTGTTCGATCCGGTGCAAGATGATGCACCATCAGAGGAATCAATAGAAGCATAACAACGCGATGTGGCGATTTGGCTCTTGCGCCAGCCCCAATCCGGGTTGATGCTTTACCAAACGTCGGTCCGAGTGCCGTGGCCCGGATCTTTCGCGATCAGCGTCTTCCGTGCAATGCGCGGCACGCTGTGCGTCCGACGACGGACCTCGGAGCCGAGTGGAAATGATGTCATTGGACCGGCCAGCCGCGCGCGGCTGTTGCCGGTGAAGGAGTCGACCCATGACGGTGAAAAATATTCTGTCCAGCAAGGGCTGTGACGTCACCACCATTGAGCCCAACGCGACGCTTGAGACTGCCATCGCGCTGTTGGCGCAGCGCCGGATCGGCGCCCTGGTCGTGCTTGGTCCGGAGCGCCGGGTCATCGGCATCCTGTCCGAGCGCGATATTGTTCGCGCTCTTGCTTCAGAGGGTGAGGCCGCGCTGAAAGCGCCGCTGGCTCAGGTGATGACTCGCAAGGTGGAGACCTGCAACGAAGCCGATACCGTAAGCGCTATCATGGAGCAGATGACCGCCGGCAAGTTCCGCCACGTTCCGGTCGTCGATCAGGATCGCCTGGTCGGCATCGTGTCGATCGGCGACGTCGTCAAGTACCGGCTTGGCGAGATGGAGCGCGAGCAGGAAGCGCTGCGCGATTACATCCAGACCGCCTGAGCCAGTCGGGCCTCCAGGATTAGGCGTTTCGCCCGCTCGGCTGGCGGGCGGGATGCGATGTTGCGCTTGCGGCCGGAAAGACGCATCGTAGGCGGCGCAGGACTATTTCCAACTAAGACGCAAAACGGGAGGAACTCATGCGCCCAGGCTTCATCCATGCGATTCTGGCGGCCGGCATTGCCGGCACCTTGCTCTTTGCCGCCGACGGGAGGGCGCAGACGCAGCGCCCGCTGCCGCGGTTCGAGCTCGAGCAGGGCTGGCCGAAAGTGCCGCCGCAATTCCGCGTCGGCGACGTGTCGAGCTTCGCGGTCAATGCCCAGGACCAGGTGTTCCTCCTGCACCGGCCGCGTACGCTCAAGCCGGAGCAGGCCGCGATGGCGGCGCCACCGGTCATGGTGTTCGATGCCGCCGGCAACTACGTCAAGGGTTGGGGCGGCGCCGGCGCAGGCTACGAGTGGGTCGAGCGCGAGCACGGCATCCACATCGACTACAAGGGCTTCGTCTGGATCGGCGGCAACAACTGCTCGACCAGCAATCTGCCGGGACTGAAGCCGGTCGCCGACGACCAGCTCCTGAAGTTCACGCAGGACGGCAAGTTCGTGCTGCAGATCGGCAAGAGCAACCAGAGCAAGGGCAACGCCGACACCGCGAACGTCCATCGCGCGGCCGATGCCTGGGTCCATCCGGCCACCAACGAAGTGTTCGTCGCCGATGGCTACGGCAATCATCGCGCCATCGTGTTCGATGCCGACACTGGCGCCTTCAAGCGGATGTGGGGTGCGTTCTCCAACAAGCCGGTCGACGCCGACAATTGCGAGATCCAGCGCTACACCACCTTCTCGGATCCCGGCCCCGACCAATTCAGCATCGTACATGCGCTTCGGGTCGCCAACGACGGCACGGTCTATGTCGCCGACCGCGAATTCCGGCGCGTGCAGATGTTCTCGAACGACGGCAAGTTCATCAAGCAGCTGGTCAAGCCCGACACCCTGTTTGCGCGCAACCTCGCGCTGTCGTCGGATCCCGAGCAGCAGTTCCTCTATGTCGGCGACGGCAAGACCATTGCCGTGGTCGACCGCAAGACCCTCACGCTCGCTGGTGCGATCGACGTGCCGGGCATGGTGGGTGGCGGCCACCAGATCGCGACCGACTCCAAGGGCAACATCTTCATTGGTGAGGTGAACGACGGCATGCGGTACTACAAATACGCGTTCAAGGGCATGGGCGTCCCGTCGACTGAGAGCTCAGGCCGATAGCAAACGAGACCCGAGACCTTGGCGCGGCCCTTGGAACGGTTTGGTCTGATGACGCGAACTGATACTTGACGGAGATCTGCCGAGTTCTTGGACCGTCAATCGCGACGAAAGCGATTCGCAACGCGACCGGAACCGGACTGTGCCGAAATAGGTTT